>Ga0308169_10000472_pt1 | contig 59792 bp, 41 predicted proteins | sample PhyBR1_2_FD_202139 | JGI IMG/M metagenome (GOLD analysis project Ga0308169, IMG submission 202139) | Phyllosphere microbial communities from UC Gill Tract Community Farm, Albany, California, United States - DLSLSB.R1 | ecosystem: Host-associated > Plants > Phyllosphere > Unclassified | place... | reverse complement strand
ACTAACTAACTAACTAACTAACTAACTAACTAACTAACTAACTAACTAACTAACTAACTAACTAACTAACTAACTAACTAACTAACTAACTAACTAACTAACTAACTAACTAACTAACTAACTAAAACTAACTAACTAAAACTAACTAACTAACTAACTAACTAACTAAACTAACTAAAAACTAAAAAAAACTAACTAAACCTAAAAACTAACTAAACTAAAAACTAACTAACTAAACTAACTAACTAACTAAACTAACTAACTAAAAAACTAAAACTAAAACTAAAAAAAAACTAGCCAAAACACTCATGGTGTTCAAGAGGCCAGGATTTATTTCATTCCTGTATGTTTTATCTTTATAATGAATAATGTATGGCTTGTACTTGCCTTGGCATTTAAATGCTTTATTATCATTAAGTCCTTGCACCACTCGTGACCAATCATTTCTCAATTCTGTTGTTACTTGATAAGGTCTGTAATGATATTTTTCATAGAATTCTTTGAGTCTGTTAGGTTCTGCAAGCTCTAGATGATCAAGTGAACATTCTCCTATCAGTTCATCGTAAAATAAACAGTTACAAAGGTGAAGTATCGTAATATCGACACAGTCTGAAAATTTTTTGGATGGTACTAATTTATCTTTCTTTCTATCGTAAATAGGAATTGAACTGTTGGAAACTGGCTGATTGATTTTAGAGTATGGAAACTTGAAAGGGTTGGCATAAAGACGTTCGAATAACCGTACTTGCTCTTTAATTAGCTCTAAATGTATAATTGCATTCTTTCTACCTTTTAACTCTTCAAGTATTTTTTGCAAATACGTTTCCAGTTCCTCAGGTCTGTCAAAAGTCTCCAATGCGTATGCATGGATAGCTAGTAATTTTAGGATCTCGTAATCCAAGCCAGGAACAGTGCTTGGCAAGAGTACGTAGTATTCAAACAATTTACAAGGATGTTTTGTATTTTTGCCTACTTTCAGGATTTTCTTGTCATCTTGTTTATTTACCAAGCTGGCAAACGTGCTTCCCAACATTTCAATGCTTGCTTTTCTTTCAAGCTCGTCCTTGATTTCTATAAAATACTTTTTGGTGAAATTTAACTTAACGCCTCTAAAGTTATTCAGAACCCCAGTGTGTGATGGAAATAGTAGGATCAGCAGATTTGTAAGAGAGTCTTTGCTCTCATCCTTAAAATAGATTCTTTCTTCTCTGTTGTCATACTTTATTTCAAGCTCAGAGCTAAAAAATCTTATACTCTCTAGGCATCCATTGACTCTAAATATGTAGCCAAATAGTGGATTGATGATTGTATACTCTAGATCTATTGGCGTAAGCACTTTTTTGACAACTGCTTTTATGTCTTCCCCTGTTAATCTGCCATATATCGTGCCGATCAACAGTAGTATCTTCATGCTGCTAAATCTTATCATCATGAGGGTGACTGATAAAATTTTCTTATATGCTTTTTCTCCTTTTTAAAAATTTTTAGATTGACCAATAGTTTAGCATACAATACAAGAAAAGTATTTATTTTATCCTTTAAAAATTTTTCTGACCAATAGTTTGGCGTTAAATGCAATAAAAGTGTTTATTTTCTCCTTTTTTAATATTTTGATCGCAATTATTGTTGAGGAGAATAAATTGTTCTTTTGTCTGGTTGCTATATCTTCTAATTGTAAAATATTATAAGATTTGTCTGTTGTACCAGAATCTATAAGAAATCTTTTTCTAGATCTTCTATTGAGATTTTACACAAGATTTCTTATCATTAGCCAAGTATTTCTTGTTAAAAAAGCAATCTTCTTTTCATCCATGACATGATTTATCCTTAGCCCAGAGACTAAATATGAGAATCACATAGGATAACTCTCTGACAGGCAGCATCTTCTTTGCTTGCTGAGTGCTGACAGGGTGGATGACACTGTGCATATTCTAGCCAAGACATACACAAAAAGATACATGATTAGCTGTAATGCTGAAGGCAGAAAAATCAAATGCAACAGAAGAAAATTGATAACGGACTCATGTTTTTAGTCAGCTTCTGCTTCTGGACGAAGAAGGAAATCTACTAGACAGAATAAGTCAGCTTAATCTTTCTAAGCCCGATAAACGGAATCTCGACAGTCTTGTCTATATCAGAGACTTTGGAAACTACAGGATCTCTTCTGTCTGGAACAACTTGTAAACTAGAGAGTCAAATACAGTCTTTGCTGGGATAAAGAAAGCTAGCAACGGACTGAAACAAAGAGGATCATATGTGACATTCTGCTGCCATTTGCACAGATAGAATATTTATCTTCAAGTTGAGTAATGGACAAATGCATGTCTCTGTTGAGGATGAGAACAGTCTGTGCAGCAACTCATTCTTCCTGGACAAGAATACCTTGTTTATCTTCTCTGAGCTTCAGAATCCTGGACATAAAAGATAAAACGATCAAGGAGATCAAAATCAAGATTGTTGGAGAAGATGGCTGAAATCGGCTGTTTGGTTATGTCATAGCCAACAAAATAATAGGTGACATAGATTTTATTGAGGACATCTCCAATATTATTTACAATTTTACAGACTCATTTATTTTTGGCAAAAACGGGTCTGTATTTTACATTTACAAAAAAGAGAACTCTGAAACAGGTTATATTTACGGTAGCAGGCTCAGCTACTGTGATACTTCTGAGAAGCTAGAAGATGACTCTTTTATGTAAAATAAAAATATTACAAAATATACTTTTTTAACTGTCTGGATGAATAGTTTGTTGAAAAGACTAGACATAAACATTATACAAGACACCACAGCTTTGACTTTTGTATTTAACTTTTCTGTTATGGCTTTCAGGTAATATTATTTTGTAAAGTATATTATTATTTTGTAAAATTAGTTTATTATTATTGTTTTGTAAAAGTAGTTATTGTGTAAAAGTAATTTGCAAGTCAAAGATCTTATCTAGATGCATTTTAGTGTAAATAACAAAAGTAATTATGTTTATTCAATTGTTCTTGTTGTACAGAGACAGACAGGCCTAAAAACTATTGAAAAGTTGCTTGAGAGCCATCCTGCTCATAAGGTCAGGCTGCTTTTGATTCTTAGCTATCATGCTAAACTCATTGTATCAGGATGGTGATCTAAGGCATAAGCTTTGTTGTAAATAAAAGTGAAAATACTTTGCCAGTTGAGATCAGGGCTTCTGAGGAGAGACAAGATTTGCTCAATGGTAACATCAATGATAAAAAAAGCCATGATAAAAAGCAATCGTCCTACAAAAAAGTATTGAAAAACAAGAGAGCCTTTCATTATATAGCTAACTGCAAAGCACAAATACAAAGAAAAAAGATGCAGAAACATCCCACAGCTCTCAACTTTAAAGTGCATGTGGACTATTAGCCTGGGTATGAAGGCATATGTGAACACACCCAGGACATTTGACAACGACTTGAATCTGTCATCTAAAACAAATGGAATATTGTAGTCGATAGATTGAAAAACCTTCTCGTGATTGATAAAATAAGGGACAGCCGAAAGAAGAACAAACTTGAGAGATTGGCTATCGAAAACATCGATGTTTTTCAGGAAATAAAGCAGTGTAAGAGCAATGACTGGAGAGAAATGGATGCACAAGAGTGTATCAAGAGAGGGGTTTAAAATCAAGAAGGCTATCTTCTCTTGCCTGTTCAACGGATGAAAATATGAATATAGCAGCACGGAAAAGTGTAGAAGGCTTCTGTTGATGTTTTTCATAAAATGGCTGTTTTTGTAGAAAATTCTGGTAGACTCCTGTCCAGAAATGAATCTCTTTCGTGAGAATGTCATGTTTTTAGAAACAAAAAAGAGCAGCACTACAAAACACATTGCTGCATTTGACTTAAATGCTTCCATTCTAATATTAAATCTGTCACGGCTAAAAAAGTTTCTTCCTGGGGTTTTTAAAAAATAGATCGAAAATAGCAGGTTGGGCACAGAAAAATTAGTCAATAGGAAAGTAAAGATCCAGATTATATCTTCAGATGCAAATGCGAAATAGGAATGCGTAACCATTATTGTAGATAGAAAGAATGGAATGTTCTTACAAAGCAAGTAGAGCTTTGTGTTTGAGAAAAGAAAGGCACCTATCAAAGAAGCCAATGCGAATGGTATTGCAAGAAGCAAAAACAATGGATTGGAGTCAACGGCATTGTCGTAAATTAAATTTGTTAGAAAGTAATGTTCATCTTCTAGTGTTTTGAAATCTTTTGGAACATTCTTAATGTTTGCCAGGAGCTTCTTTTGCTCAGCAAATGATCGACTAGCTTTGGCATCATCGATCATAAATGGAATAAAACTGCCATAGGTGTTGGCAGGTATCGGCACACCCATCAGATACGAGATTGTTGGAAGAATATCATCTTGGTGCACAACTTTGTAAGGATGCTCAGATTTTGTCCAATCATCGGCAGCATTAAAGATCTTGCAATCATAGAATTTTTGTAGAAATTTCTCATTGTACCAAGAAAAGTCTCGATTTTGTAGTGCTACAGGAACTTTTGAGTAAATCCCGCAAAAAGATGCTAGCTCATGTTTAGAGTTGCCTCCGTGAGATCCATCATCAGTCACTCCGTGATCTGAGGTTACAACTAGAAGAGTTTCGTCATCCATGCCGTCGTAAAGAGCATGCAAAAAGCGATCCATTCGCAACAAAGAGTCCTTTATGATTTGATGCTCTGTTCCATAAATATGCCCGAATGCATCCAGTGCTATCGCATGTACAAACTTAATGTCATGTTCTTTGTCTTCTAAAACCTTTTTTATCATATTTTCTTCATTTTCCACCAGCTTCTCTTTGCCGAGTCCGCAGTAATTGTGAGACTTTGTCTTCAAGACAGGAAAAGCTTCTGGCCACATTGAGTCTCCATAATGAAACATTTTCCTGTCCTTGAATTTATCAGGCAATGCTTCTATGCTGGTCTTTGAAATGTAAAACGTCATAATTTCTTCAATTTGGTTGCTGGAAGAGCCTGTCATCATGCTTATTATTCTGCAAGTAGTCGCTGTTGGAATGCCAGAAACAGAGAAATATGTTGTTTTCAGCCGTTCCGGATTGTTTGCAAACGAGATGTTGTTATAATAATAACCGCTCTTGTTGACAGGAACATAAGCATCGAATCTTAGGCCATCAATCACCAAATAAATCAATTTCGTGAATTTAGGTTCGGAAATGCTCTCTGTGTTAGAATGCTTCACGGTTCTGGGTATTTTAAATATTGAGAAAAAGAATGCAATTGAGGCTATCATTGAGTACAAAATAATAACTTTCATGGGTTGGTACAAAAATTTTGTATTTAATCTTTTGTTTGTTTTTTTACAAAATTTCCCGGCTTTCAAAATCAAATAAGTCAAGGATTGTGAATAAAAGATGATCTTGACAATGACTTATAATTAAGAATATGGCAGTCTTAGAGGAATGTGCAATACCACAATAAATATTTTGAAAAGAAGATAAAATCTATGAAAAAAGCAGGTTTTATGACAGAATACGTGTTTATTATTAGATAGATAAGTCGATTCTGTGCAGCAAATTATTGTTTTTAGCTAAGAGTGCGTCTTTTATTATTAAGATTATTTTTATTGGTTTTTACTTAAATTTTCTATTCTTTGGAAAATAGTCGGATGATAACTTTTGACAGAATTATAGAAAAATGTCGATTTCAATGCCGAATTACCTTTAATTGTAATGTGATATAGTACGTTGGCAAGAGGCTGTCCAAAATTGTGATTTTTGGCGATTATGTCCGCATGGTTTTCGGCTGACTGGCTGGTCAGCTTGTGGAACATCATCATCCACCGGGTCACAAACATTAAATACGTAAAATAAAGGATAAAAAATGCTGTGTTTTTGCTGACGATCTCGTCTGAGAACTTTTCAGCAACACAAAAGTATAATGAGAGTATGATTCCCATCTCAAGCAATTTTATGGCAAAAAGCACAGCAATCTTTTTGAAAAGTGAGTGATCTTGCGAATGCCCCACTTCATGCATCAGTATAGACTGAAACTCCTGGTTGTCTAGCTTATCATATTGTCCATAGATTTCAATCCTTTCAAAGTGCCCCCACCCGATCAAGGCCGCATTTATGTTATCTGACTTTTTGATCTCATCGTACACCCGCCTTTCCAGGTGCTTTTCCTTTAAATAATTTCTCACCTCATCTGTAAACACTGAGATATCCACTGGCTGCATTTTTTCTAAATTCACATCATCAAGCGTTACGAATTCTGATATTGCTTTGACAAAATATGTGATATAGCAGGCTACTATAAACTTGTATCCGTAGAATTTGAAAAGCTTACAAAAAAGAAAGTACAAAATGGGAAAGAATACAGCAAACAAGAACAAGTAAACCAATATTCCTGGTATATATTCCAAATGTGGTCTAAACAGAATACTAGGAACGCTTATTCCAATGTTACTATAAACAAGTAAGGTCATTATCAGACTGATAAAGCATGTTTCTTTGAACATCATGTTATTTTTAACAATGGGTATAAGGTCAGAAACAGTGCTGATTAGAACTAGTATCTGCTGCCTTATTAGTATGCTCAGAAACATTAGAGAGGTTATTCCAAGCCAAACCATAGTGCTGATCTCATGAGAAATTTTTTTAACACGTTTTCTCGATGCCTTTATCTGCGACTCTGTATAGCCATCATCACCTTTTGCCATTTTTAAGGTTTCTGAGTCTGCTGGGAGTCCTTTATTTTCAGTGTCAGCAGCCCGCTCTAGTTCTACACTGGTTATCATCTCGTTTATAAGAACCGAGATCCACATTCCAAATAATGCCAAGATGCATGTGTTGTAAATTGCTCTCATGTGTTTATTTGGGTGCTCTTCACAAAATTAAATCTAAAGTTTCAAATATCTTTGTTTCATGTTTGCCCACTTACAACTTGCTTTTTATAGATGCTTTGGGAAACAGGCCATAAAAGGTCTTATTGCAGTTTTGGTTTAACAAAAGCATGTTTTTGCATCTTGTAAAATTTTGTAGCATTTTTTGGCTAAGCTGGTAATCATGTTCTCTATTTTACCTTTCACTCTTAGATTGGGTTAAAGATTTTTACAAAAGTTACTGTGAGCTATAAATTTCATTCTAAGCAATGTTATTACATATTTAATGACAATACTCAGTGTTGAAGATAATCTTACTAAAACCAAACTAAATATTCTGTTTATAGCAACACTTCAATATCAAATGTTAAAAAGCATTAACAAATTTTACCTATGTATACAAAATTGATATCTGCCTTTTTTTTTAATTAGTAAATATACCTAAAAATGAAGGTTCTGAGAAGATTTTTGAAAAATTTTGCATTTGATTATAAATATTTTACCCAAAAATTTTTGTGTTTGATTATAGATATTTAATTATGAAAAGTAAACAGAAGAAGGTTAGGAATATTAGAAAAATATAAATTAAAATCTTTCTTATCTTTGTAGCCTCCTTTAATTTTTGCATCACTTGTGAAGTCCTCAAAAGAATGGACTTGTGGTTTCCAATTTTTTTCTGCAGTTCGATGTATTTTTCAGTCTGAAGATCTATGATTTCATCAACACTATTAATTTCACTTTTTGCATACTTGGCTAGAACTAATGCTTCATCCATTGTTTATAGACCTCTTTAAGATCATTGTTTTTTTAAAAATAAGATGTTTCAAGTGGTAATGATATCAGCTTATCTTTGAGTTATGTCACAAAAGAAGTCTGTCCACAGCAATCAAGTTGTTTCAATCAGGTGCTATTAAATTGACTTGCAAACTCAAATCGAATGTAAATAAATATTGTTAGCAAGATGTTCTGCAAACTTTTTGCTAAGAATACTCAATGCTTCTTTTTATTGCTTCTATTGACACTTTTCTTAAACCAAATTAGCTGTGAGAACTTATGTTTTAGCACTATGCCCAAACCAATGAAGTGGGTAGCAAAAAAAGATCTCATAATCCATTTTGGTATCAGAGAGAGGTTTCGCGATAGTCTATATATGGTAGCACACTCGAAAAATGCTTGTATCAAGAAGATTAATGGGCAGAAATAGTATTTCAAGTATGCAAAAATGCTATTTGAGAATACAAGTCTGACCAGATTCAAGTAGTCGATAATCAGCCAGCAGAGATAAATGGGGACACGGTACAACTTAAAATTGAAGAGCCCAAAGACAATATGAATCATAAAGTTTCGTAATGAGAAGTCTATAATGATTGGGGTCAGGCTCAATCTATGTTTTTCTAGCTTCAAAGCTATGATGTCTATCAAGTAAATGCAGGACAGAAGAATTCTGAAGCTTGTCAGGAACACCTTGTTGACAGAATGCATGCAATTCAGCAGCAGAAGACTGACAAGAATGAAGGTGAATACGAACTTTGGCACATAAATAAGAACTTTTGAATTCTTCATATGGGGTGCCGAAAATAAAAAATTTTCAGCAAATTAAAGAAAAGTTTTAAAATGCTCCATTAGATTTTGTAATTAAATTTTTATGTGATTTAACAGATAAAAACACGAGCCAATTTGCAGTTGTTCGTTAAACACGGCTTTATTCTATATAAAAGCAAAATCCAATTCATTTTTCATTGTGCAACTAAAATCAGAAATCCAAAACTCGCCGTAAAATATCCTGTTTGGCGACTCTGTTCTGCCTGATTGCATCAACAGGCTTTACACTCTTATTTACAGCAAATTTGATTGAAAAACAAAATAATAAAAAACTTAAAAATTTTCAGCACTTCTGGAAGAATTGCAAAAACTTGCATTTGAACAGCACCAAAGATATAGAGAAAGCATCAAGTTTGGCTATTTGTTTGTTTTTAGCATTTTAAATTTCCCTCCATAATTTAATTATTTTCTTGAAAATAGGAGTCCTAAGAATGAAAAATTATACAATTTTCAAAAATTCATATGTTCTGATAGAAGACTTTAAAAACAAAATGCAACCATTCTACAAGGAGTATACGAAGGAGGTTCCCTCGATCAACATTTCTTCCCCCTTGCTGTGCTGTCCATTTTCAAATGCAAGAAGGCCTTTGAATCCCAAGAAGAAAAAAAATCCGGTTAAGGCGGGGTACTGTGAAATATGCTATTTGAAATATGACAATTACGCTCTGCATGTTGAGAGCAAGGAGCATAGGGAGTATGCCGAGGATGATTTTAATTATCGGATGATAGATATGTTTATCAAGGAGATGCTGGAGAACGAGCTTTACAACGGCTACAACTTTCTACAAAGCCCCTGCGAAAAGCTCGAAGCAGAGTTTGCAAGCAATAAACAGTTTTTTTATAACAACAATTCACAGTCTGACAGTCTCATCCAGCTGAGCCTGAACTCAGTAAGCGATAACAGGGAAGTTGTGGATTTTGACATTATCCTCAACAAGATTGAGAGGAAGTATTCTCAGGACAAATAAATTCTTTATCTATTGGCAATCAAATTTCTATAACAAACTATTTTGCTTCAAGCTATAGCATTGATTTGAGTTATAACATTGATTTTTTTGCTTTAAGATATAACTTTTTTTAAGGTCTTACTTAAAGCGTTTAAAAATGTGAATATTTGATTTCATGGACTGCAGTCTCAGTAGTTTTTGTCAAAAATAATATCAGAAGATTTGAAGCCATGTGCAAATATGCCAGTCACTTTTCTATTTTTATTGTCTCAGGTTCTTGGGTTGTAGAATATTCTGATTGTGGCTGCCAAAGCAATGAATCTTTGGTGCCCAATACGATTTTAAACAGTTTTTTTGATGACAATAAAAACATTTTGAAAAATTACTGAAAATAGATTTTAATCTTAAAAATACACGCTTCATCATTTAAAACTTTTAGATGGCTCAAAATTTATTCATTCTAGCTTTTAGCTGCTTTCTCTCCTTCAAGTCGCTTTAGAAGATCTTTTATTTCTTCAGTTTTCATCATTCTGCTATCATTCTTAGAATAAAGTAGCACCTCCATACGCTCTGCTACGTCGCTTGCCCACTCACGAGCTTTTCCAATGGCATTCATGAGATCTATCAGCCCTTGCTCAGTAGAGGTCTTTTCTGCATCATAGAGAAAATTCCTCAGCTCTCCATTTATTTTATCGCAGTCCAGACCAAAGCTGCAGGCCTTCCATCTGTTTACAGTCCCAGAGGGGTCTGTTGAATACAAAACATAGCCACCGTCTTCATACCCAGAAAACAAAAACGCGACGCCGAAGGGCCTAGCATCCTCCAGTTGCGTGTAAAACTGTTTTTCTTTTGCAATATTCTCACATAAAACAGATATTTTGGGGACTGATCCTGTAAGTTCATAAATATTGGCACTTTTCAGTCTGGCGTACTTTATGAGCCTCAGGGCATCTGAAAAGATTCCAGCAACACAGGCATATGTCTCATCGTTGATTTTATAAATCTTCTCAATTGTTAATGATTTTGTGTGGTTGATTCCGATTATTACGATCCCGTCGGTGCAGACAAGGCCTGCTATAGTTCCAGCCTCCCCGACATTCTTAAATGCCAGTTCAGCATGCAAAAGCCTTCCATCCGAGCTAAAAATGTTCCTTGTTGTTTGTTTGTCACCCATTTCCAGGGTGATTTATTCAGTCTTTTAGAAGCATTTGATTTTCTGTAAAATAATTTTAAAGTTAAGCTTAAAGTCTGAATGCTATCAGATATAGGTTAAGCATACTAAGACACTGTAACCTGCTCTATCACCTGCAATTTATAGGCATAATGCTTGCTTTGGCTATCATTTTGACCAGAGATGAATAAATTCCTGTTTTATGTTTAAAATTCATAAAACTGCCAGAGAAGAAGCCTGCATGAAAGGACTGTTCAGCAAAGTGAGTATTAAAAGTCAAAATACGATGAGCAAACAGGACAAGAAAAAGATAAACGCCAAAAGCAGCATAAAGTTGGATCAAAAGGCAGAGTACAAAGTGTGCAGCATTTCTAGCAAAATAAAACTGTACAGAGACGATAAGTCCATAATACTGTTTGAATACTACGATAGAGTATTTCCTACAATTCATAGCTTTGACAGGAGCTGCTTTAAACGGGTAGTTTTAGATGCTGGTGCAGTAGGGCCACTGATGCGGGGTGCTGATGTGATGTGCCCAGGTGTTATTAAATATAAGGATATGTCTGATGATTTTGAGGAAAATGAAATAGTTGGGATTGAAATTATAGATCAAGGAATAATTGGTGTAGGGGTTACTTTGATGAGTTATAATGAGATGATAAAGAAGAAAGAAGGGCCTGTGATTGATGTTTTGCATATCAAAGGTGATTTTATTGATTTAGACAGAAACTGAGAAAACAAGCTACATTTTAAATATTAAAACCTTTTTTACAAATTTCAAACCTTATTAAAATGTTTATTTTTCTATATTACAAATTTTATATTTTATTAAAATGTTTGAACTTTCTTAAAATAGGTAAAACCTTTTAAATTGTGGTTTTCATATTTGTGAAAAGATGTTTTAAGAGTACGTTAGCTTAGATATTTTAACATTCTTAAGCTTTTGTTTAAACCAATTATTTTTGTTCAACAATCAACTGGAAGTTAAAGACTTTGAATCAGTCTTTTGATAATTTCAGAAACACAAAACAGTCAATAGGAATACTAAATTTGAATCTTTTGACCAACCTTTGACTGAAAAGTACAATACTTAAAACTAGTTTCTATTAGATAATCGTTTTCCTTGGATAAATGTTTCAAGTTAACCTCACCCTGAATGGAGAAGGCCAATAAAGCGGACTTCGAAAATAAGCAAATCCCGATAAATGTGTTTGAAAGCATTCAGATAGACTTTAGGCCAACAAAGACCAAGAAGAGGAGGCAAGTGGAAGATTACGACTATAATGATGATTTTCTGGAGCCATTCGAAGGTGAGCTTGATCCAGTAGAATTGGAATGCAAGCTTGAGAACTTTTTTATATACAAAGGACACATGGAAGAAGATCCTAAGAGAATTGCAAGAAGATACAACAACAGTCTTAAGAAGACAAAGCTTGTGGATTCTATAAAAAATGCAGAGCAGAAACAGGAGACAACAGTGAAGCATCCGATCCTGTTTGAATTCCAGAAGATGCTTGCGAATGCATACAACTTCAGTTCCAAATACAAGAGAGAGACAAAGTTTGAAAATGCTATAATGTGTCTGGTGTTTGATGAGACGCCAGCTGATGACTTTGAAAGGTATTTAAAGTATAAGCTATTGGCTTTATACGACAAATCTAAGTTTGGAGATGAGATGCTGAAGTTTAAGGATGTGCCACTTGATTTCTACCAAAAAGAGCAGGAGCTGAAGAATCAGATTGAAGACACTTTCAAAGACTTTCTTAAAATCTCAAATGACAAGTCCAACTTTTCGACTGACAGGAAAATCTTTGAGAAATTCCAGGACGAGCCATTTGTAAAAGATTTGGTATGCTTTTTTATAAAATACATGAAGTTTTATGCCCTGAAAACAGATGAACCACTGGCAAGGATCAAAAATTCAGCCTTGGAGTATCTGAATGCCATGCTTCCAGAACAGTGCACCAACAAGGTCAAAATTAAGCATTACTTGCTAAAGTACATTGATAAGGAAATACAAGATAGAAAGTACGATCTTTCTATGGTAATGAAAGGCGAATTTGTTGTGAGGAGTAAGAACGATGAGACTAATAGCTTGGAGGAAAATGACAAAAAAAAGAGAATAAAGAGCAATTCAGACATTGCCGTTCTAGACAGAGGGGTGCCTAAGAATAACACACTTTCGTTCCAAGACACAATGATTTCATCCTCATCAACTGATGCGAAGGCCTTTGACCAGACTCAATCCTTCGAAAATTCCGAATTGCTGCAGCTCGGCTCTACAACCGACACTTCAAAGGATGAAAAGTTAGAAAGGAAATCGCATGAAGATCCCACCAGGGAAGTAAATAGCAAAGAAAATCTCCATTACAGGTCTAGCTACAACTTTTTTAACGACATTTCGTCAAATCAGCATTCATCTGTGAGGTCTACGCCCAATTTTGGCCTGTCCCAGTTTCGTCCTCAAACACTTTCTAAGTATTTAAAGTATCCATCTTACGATTCCAACTATGTCAATGATTTTGACAGGTTGCAGATTAAAAAGAATCCTCAAAGCAAAGTTTCCAAAAAATCACTGAAAGAAGCAGAGGGTCTCAATGCGTTGAATCCTAAAAATGAAGATAAGCTTAAAACCTCAGCTACATCTTCTCCAGTCAAAAGAAAGTACACAAAAAAGCTTCGAGAGACTGATAACAGTAAAAATAAAGAAAAAAACACTGATGCAAATGTATTAGACGGGACAGATGGCTTGCATAAAAAAGAATAGTAGCTTTAAAACACTGCCAAAGGTATTCAAGTTAATGTATGCACAGTCTTAAATAAATTGTAAGACACAACATTCTAAAATATTAGAGAAATAAATCCTGTAAGAATTTTTCCAAAATTTTATTTCTAGTGAAAGTTAAAATCTTGTTTCAATCTAATCTTGATTATCCTTTTAAATATTATTTTTATGCTTAGATTGTACAATCAGTATTGTGTTTTCAATTGGGTTTTGCTATGAAGTATGATGTTTTCAAGCTTATAAATGTTTAACATCCCTCATGCAAGCAAATTATGTTTGGTAGAATCATGCCTTTACTTTCAGCTCACCGTGTAACTTCTACGAAATAGCAGTCTTTCTACAATGCGAATATGCTGGCAAATTTTGCATCCTTGAAAATGTGCAACCAAGAGTCATCCAAAGGTGAAGAACAGAACTCGAACGTTTTTGAGAGCTTAGATAGGTTTGCATACGTGATATTCTATGAAAACATGGGAAATGACGTTACAACTCTTATTAAACATGTTGATCCTAATGACTACACGCTCATTAAACTTTCTTCGTCAGAGGAAGTGCTGCGTTCTGCCTGCTTCGAGCATTTCAAGCCTGAAAAGCTTCCCTTTATCCTCTACAGGAATTCTCTGGTTTATCCCGAGAATGATATTTTTGAGAGATTCAACGAAATTGACGAAAGTAACATAAAAAAATACACTGATTTCATAAACGACTTTGTTTTGAAGCAGGGACTCACAATATTTATGAAAGGGACAGTTGCAAATCCAAAATGCAAATTCTCCCGGCAGTTGGCCACTTTTATTGTAAAATACGGCCTGAAGAATGTAAAAGACTTTGACATTCTAACAGACCCATTGCTTAGACATTACATGAAGAAAATCATGGAATGGCCTACATTTCCCCAGGTTTTTATCAATGGGGAATTTTATGGAGGTCTTGATTCCTTTGTAGAATTGTGTGAGAGTGGTGAATTGCAAAAGTTAATGCAATAACGACTTTTGAAATAAACTTTTTTTTACTTTTTGTTGGATGCTGACTTTAACCCAAATGTACAAATTTTATGGTTCGATTGTCGAAGTGCGTCTAGCTTAGGTCGTTTCTACAATTTGATTTTTATTTTTTGAGTTTACAAATAAATTTTAAGAACTTTCTGCAAACAATCATCCCATAAAATGAGTATTGCAAACTACGATGTAAAAACATACAATTCGAGTGGACGTATTATACAGGTGGAGTATGCAATGAAGGCGATGAATACAGGCCCGACAACAATAGGAATCAGGCTCAAAGATAGTGTGATTTTGGTGTCGCAGAAGCAAATATCGAATTCTCTTCAAGTCCATAGCAGTATAAAGAGGCATTACAAGATCTACGATACAATTCTTGCTGGAGTTACAGGAATAATCGGAGATGCTCCAACAATAATAAAGAAAACAAGGAACATCTGCTTGGACCATGAGAAAATTTTCAAAGAGCAAATAGACATCCATAAGCTGATGGAAGACTTATGCGATTTGGCACTGAAGTTCTCGGAGGAGAAATATGAGGAAAAGATATTTAGCCGGCCTTTCGGCATCTCTGTCCTTATAGCTGCATACCAGAATAAGCGCCCAATACTGTATAATATCAATCCAAGCGGATCTTATCTTGAATACAAGGCCAAGGCCATTGGATCTGCGCATGAAGTTTTAGAAACAATTCTGCAAGACGAGTATGAAAACTTTACAGACGAAGATGCAAGCATCAAAAAGGCTCTTGAAATCATGAAAGGTGTGGTTAAGGATAAAATCAACGAGAACAATGTGGAGATTTCTGTTGTTAGAGAGTCGGGAATCCAATTCTTGACTCCTTCGGAGATTTTGGCTTACATCCAATAAATATTTTGAAACTTAAAAAAGTTTTGATTTTTGCATAAAAAATGAGATTAATCTGACAAATATAGCAGATCTAAAAAAACTAAAAAAGAAGTGAGCATATTAAATCTGCTATATTTGCAGTTTTGATCAAACGAATAGAAGTTTTAAATTAAGCATCTTTGACAAATCGTATCCTTAAGTAAACAGAATTAAACAAGCCTGGAATTCTTAGAAATAAAAAATATTAAGCAAAACGAAGTCATGATTAAGAGATCTCATAAAATTATATTATATTTTACTTGTTATAAAGCGAACAAAAGACTAAGTAGCAAAAGATTATAACGAACAACAGTCATGCTATTTAATTTCAGAGTTCTTCCTTCAAAACTTCTTTCTTTCCTCTAATGTCATGACAAACCCTTTTTTCAGCCTATTTTTTATTTTCTCTCTCTTTATTTTATGATAAAAATGATGATTTCTGTACGGCTTCAGGTCCCACGTTTTTTTATCGCCGCCATTTATGCAAATAGGGTTCTGGCAAAACCTCTTTTCAATTCCCATCTCTGCACTCTTCTCAATCCATCCATAATGCAAGGCTATCTTGGCAGCCCACACCCTGTATTTGGCAGACAGAATCCTAACAATGTCCTCTCTATGCAAGCCTTCTCTGTTGGCGTATTCCATAAAGTATTTCTTTTTTATTAGCGAATTCATTTGGACCATTTTCTTCAAAAATACATGCTTTCTTGGCATCATTCTGTACAGAAAAAGGCATTCATTGTAATCAAATGTTTCCAAATACCTCGACTCAATGATCTCCTGAATTTGTAAAAATTTCGTCTTTATGCACACATTCATGCATTCAGGCTTGCAATTTGATTTATAAAATTCTGCCAAAATTTTGACAAATTGGCGGTCGTATCCAATTTCCAAGCCTTCCTTGACCATTAAAAACACCACGTTATTCCCACAGTCCTTATTCTTGTCAGTAAGATGTATTTTAATAAGAACTTCCAATGGTTTTATTCTCTTGTTGTTATACTCGTTGAATTTTATGTAATCTAAGGCTCCCTGGTAGTCCTCAAAGTAGAGATAGGTGTATATGATCTCTTTTATGATAGGAATGTTCTTATTGTTCTTCCTTTGTTGGAGCAGAGTGTTCAATGCTAAGTTTTTCATTCCATTTTTTCTGTAATAGCTGACTAGCAGTGGGAAGTTCTGGGCCTTTATTGCTTCAACCATCTCCTTTTCTGTGTGCTCTATCTCTGTCTGGGAAGAGAGCAAAGCAAACTTCATCCTGGAATAGTTCCTTCCTGTGTAGTCACACATGTTAAAATGGCCTATTTTTTGCAATTTGCATTTCTTCATCTAAACAAATATTTTATATGAAAAGACTCATGCTAGCATCTTACAGACGCTTATTTCCAATCAACTTTTGTACAGTTGAAATACTTTCATAAAAGAAAACCTGATTATATTTTTAATTGACTATAACAAAGATAACAGCGGTTCTAGTAGCTTGACTGGCCAACATAGCTGCACCGCTGTTTGCTTCTTCTCTCAAATACTTTTTTTCTCATCCCTTCTATGATTGAGACTGGAGAGAAACAAACCCAAAATGTCTATGATGCTCCTGGTTCAGAAAATTCATGTATTGTCATTGACAACGGCACGTTCGAATTCAAAGCTGGGTATCTCGGAAAATTGGCAATGATCATCAAGAATAAGATTTATAAACACAAAGATAAAGTCTCTTTTGAACCATTTGCATCTTCATCTGTGAAAACAATGTTTGACAGCGACGTGATTGTTCACTTTGATGTTTTAGAGTACACCATTGATGACATACTCGAGTATTTGAAGCCGAAAGACCTGAAGGATCTTATTTTCACAATTACACCTTCAAGCCCAACCGAGTCTGATTTGCTGGAGTTTCTTTTTGAAGTATATAAGTTTGAGAGAGTTCAGCTTGGATACGACTTTGCATACTGCTACCATAAATATTTTGACGGAAAAGATTGTGTAGTGTTGGATCTCAAATTTTCTAGCATCATTGTTGCTGTTATCAAGGACCATACGATAAGAGATGTCTATAAAATCAATTTCGGAGGAAAAGATCTCCAAGAGTATGTAAACTATATAATGGTTGACAAGTATAAAGAAGTGAGAAAGGACTTTAGGGGGCTGGTCAGCTACATTAGAGCCTCTGATGACTATGACAAGGAGTCGGTAGAAATATACACAGATATCTGCAATGGAATCTATGACAGGAATATTTTTCTAAGTGAAAAGAAAGAACAGCAAGTGGAAAGAGAGATTAAAAAGATCAAAAGACCAGTACAGGCAAACTCGTTGGTTCTGCCAACAATGGATCTAGATCTGTTAAATGCAGCAGATGAAAGCCTGGATAAAGATCAGCTGAAAGAAAAGAAGAGAGTTAAAATGGTGTTTTTTGGGACCATGGCAAGGCTGAAGGCCAGAGTTGACAAGCTGTTTAGGGCATTTGATGAGATTATTGAGAATACAGACAATGAGATGGAGAAGATTAGCAATTTGGGCAAGTATGTTGCCAAGAAGAAGGCTAAGTTTAATGATCTGAAGAGAGAGCTTGATCTCAGAGATCAACTGCGCAGAAACTCCAAAAACAAGAAGACTAGAGAATTCCAGATAAAGTTTAAGGAGGGGCAGCTTACAGAAGAGGAACAGGCTTTGAAAAACATGATTTCGGATGCTGAAGATGATGCAGAGGGAGATCGGCTGATAAGCCAGATAAACGGTCTTGCATCTGAGATTCTTCTGCTTGATCCCGACTTCATTCCGTTCTATGCCAATACTGTAGAGATCCTGCGAGGAGACAACATAGGTCGGCAGTGCATAAACATTGAACTTGTAAAATGGGCCGAGATAATGTTTGAGCCTTCAATAATAGGTTCTGATCAAATGGGGCTGAAAGAGATATTTGAAAGCATATTCTCAGAATTCCAGATTGGCAATGTGCTAATCTGCGGAGGATATTCTTTTATTGAGAATATTGAAAACAGAGTCCGCAATGAGATTCTACAGTACATGTTTGATGGTGAAATAAATGTTGTTAAGGCAGCTGATTCTCAGCAAGACCCATTTTATGGTGCGAAAATGTCTGAACTGTTCCCAGTTTATGAAAGAAAGGATTTTGATAAGCTAGGTGCACACAAGCTTATTGAATCCTTTAAAAAGAAATAAAAATGCAGATCAATCCATTTTAACGAGAATATCATAAAAAATGAGAAATCGTTATATCATCAAAGATACTACATTCTGCAATAAAAATATATTATGTTTTGCTGTGTCCTGCTCAGTTTAGGTCAATGATGGCATTAAAGTTGCTGTTGTATTTGTTAAACTTTCACTCATTCCAAACTTAGAATCAGTGGCATCAATTGATCAGTTTTTATGATAAGACTTTAGCTTGATAGATCTCAATTAGAGTTTTAGATTAAAGCTGTATAAATTAAAGTCTTATTAAAATATTCTTTTTTGCTTTTAAAATTATTTTCATTGCATAATTAAACTTTTCTGACAAAATTTTAAAATATTTTGCAATAGCAACTATGCTTCTGCTTCAAAGAATTCTCGACTTGAATCTAAAAATGACACTTGCCTTTTCTTTGGCGTTACTTTACCGTTGTAGTGAGTCTGTTGATTCTAAAAGCATTTTCTAGAAGCCTAATTTAGACAGAACTTTAATTGGCTTTGATCGACAATGTCACTAAAAACTCTATTAGAAAGTCTATTTCTATCTGAAATAGAGTCTCTAATTTATTATTTCAGAATGTAGCAAGTATCTTGTAAACCGTAAAATATGGTCCACAAAACGTATCAATTTCGAAACTTCATGTTTTCAGATCAACCTGCAATCTCCTATAACCTATTTCGTCCATGCTGCATTCAGCTGCGAGTAAATTGTATGTTTATCCATTTTTAATTAAGAAGAATTTTTGATATTTTTAATTTATTTTTCACCCCTATGAAAATCCCAAAGAAAATTAATGAAGCCTCATATTTCCATGTAGGGGCGCCCCTTATTTTCACAAAATTCCTGCTGCTATCTGTTTCTGTTTACAGCTTTGAACCGCTCTCCAACAACTTTAAACCACAAATATCAAGGATCCAATACACTAAAGATGATTTTCTTTTTTTCACCAATATTTCCCTGTTTTATACGACATTCTGTGTAATCGTTGGCTTTCTTAAGCAGCTGGCTCCTACCTTGAATAAATTACACAGGTTTCTGTTACCCACCTCTATCGTCCTAGAAATGATGGTCACGACCTTCTTCTGGATTCTCTTTCTCATTAATCCATCCTTAGTAAAAAAAGATTTTAATAAAAGTGGATTTAGCCTTCTAAGTCTGTACACTGAATTCCCCAAGCATCTTTTTCCTTTACTAATCCTTATGATCGAGCAGGCTGGGATGAAGCTAGAGAGAATGTGGACTCACAAGTTGTTTTTCATAGGATTTGGAATCTTTTATGGTTCTCTTTCTGAGATTTTAATAATCAGTGAGAGTAACTACTTGTACCCATTTTTTAAAAAGTTCAGCTTCAAAGGCCGTATTCTGTTCTTTGTGGCGTCAATACTCATCAATTTCTTCTTTTACGAGGTGCTAATGTATTTTCAGGGTTTAATGAGGAGAGTGAGGTATCCACAGAACTTTATAAAAAAGAAATGAGAATGTCATAGACAATCTACAAGAGGCAAAAGACAAAGGGGAGCCAATCCTAGCTCCCAGTACATTTCACAGACCTTACATATAATAAATGATCTTTAGCTTCGAATGTTGGTTATTTTTCACAAAATTTTTAAAATTTCGCTGAAAATTTTCTGTCCATGAGAAATTTGAAATTCCACGAGCAGAAGCTCTTAAAGAAGGCCAACTTTCTGGAATGGAAGAAGACCAATACAACAAGAGAGCAGCTTGTCACTTCAAAATACCTGCTCAAGTCTCGTGACGAATACAAGAAGTACAACTTGGTTGTAGGAATGGTTAGGAAGCTTTCTGAGACACTGAGCCGCTTGCCGGACAGCGACACAACAAAAATTGTGATGGCTCGGAAGCTTATAAACCTTCTCTACGACGTGGGAATTATTGAAAACAAGAAGCTTGTTGATTGTACAAAGGTGAGTGTGAGTTCCTTCTGCGAAAGGAGGTTGCCAATGGTGATGGCCAAGAAAAAGATGGTACAAACTTTTACACATGCCGATGAGTTTGTTCAGCATGGCCATGTGAGGCTGGGCACAAGGATTATCAACGATACGAGCATTCTTATTTCTAAGGCCATGGAGGAGTTTGTGACTTGGTCCGACACATCAAAAATCAAGAGGCAGATTGAGGAATTCAATGACAAAAGGGATGATTATAATTATGCATAGACTGCATTTATGTGTGACTTCATATTGGTCAAATATTATACTTTTAACATTAATTGTTAGAATAAACAAAACAGATGCTGTGAGAATAAGTTTATTGAGAATATTATTGATAAAGGGAAACACTTGTGTTTAGAAAAAATACTGGAGTTTATGCTAAAGTTTAATAAAGAAATACATTTATAGAAACCATTATTCTCTCATAACTTTTGTTACTTTCAGCAATGTAAGCTGGGATTTCTTCTAACATTTTATTTATTCTTAATTTGTTTCTTTTTGAAATTGCTGACTGGTCTTTTCTGTTACTAATTATCTCATTCTCCTCAATTCTATCCCCAATGGATGTAGACTATCCGACACGGGAGTATGAACTGTACTTGAACAAAAATGTGGTTATTCTGCTAAAAGATGAGAGGTATTTCTATGGAATTATGAATTCCTTCGATCAATACAACAGTATTGCACTGAACTTCGCGACCGAGAGGCTCTTCTACGAAAACCTCTTTGCTGAAAAGAGGCTTGGTTTGATTTCCCTGCGAGGCGAGTCCGTAATTTTCATTGGGATCTGCAACCCAACTTTCTCCAGTTTAAAAAAAGTGGACTATGACTTTTTGAAGGCAAAAATCGCAAAAACCTCAAATTTGTACTGATGATGGAAAATAACCTTAAATTTGTGCTGATAATGAAAAATAAACTATTTTTGGAAATGAGTTACTTAAAACAATGTCATTCCTTAAGAAAAGCTATTTATTGATTGTTTCTACTACAGTTTTATTTTTCAATGCAGGGGCAGCATTCCTACAAATATTTTTATAGGCCTGGGACTTGATTCCAGGTTTTTGTGGACCAAAACATAATCCTTCTCTTCTGGCCGTAAAAGTCCAAAGTTCTCTATTCTGATCTTGTTCTCATCTTCCTTGTTTTTAACAAAGCTTTCAAGGTTCGAGTCCACGTCCTTCTCCCAGAAAATGTAGTGGCTTGGATGGCCCTTTATTTCTGCTCTGAACTTGTGGTTGCAGCACAACTCCATGCTTCCATCAATAAAAAAGCTGTTCTCCCAGGTGAAATTGTTCATTTTATATTCTATTATTGCATTCTTGTTATATTTGGGCTTCAAACTTATTTTGATGAAATCATTCTCAACTGGATGCACCATCCTGAATGTTCTGCTGCTAACAATCTTATTGGCCTTGAATATAGTCTTTTGCTTCTTGCAACTGAAAATGCGTAGCTGAAAAAGATCCTGCAGGTCTGCTCGGAACTCAAAGAACAGCGTTCCTGCAACCGTTTTTATTTCCTTTACAAAAGGGCTGGAGTCTGCCAGATAACTCATACTTTCCATTTCAGACAGGTATGCTTCTACACTCTCCCTTATCTTGATGGACTCAACAAAGAAGTTTGGAAAGCTGATCTCATTCTTTGTTCTGTGAACTATCTCAAGCTTAGAGTGGCTGGCTTTCTTGTCTTTCAGGTTTCTTATCCTGTAAATTATTATTGACTGGTTATTGTCAAAGATGTCTATAATAAATTTTCTATCGTGGAAACTGCATACTTGTGCTTCTGATTTGTCTGCTCTTGTAAAAGTTATGGTTTTTATCACCTCAGTCTGATTCAGAACATTTGAAATTTTACTGTTTTCTGATACTAGCTTCATTCTCAAAGAATCGTCTCTCAAAGCTTCTAGCAATCTTCCTGGCTGCAAATGTACCTTGAGACTGTGCTTTCTAAATTCACCATGCTCTAAGTTCAGTGCGTCTTTGAACAGATCCTCTAGGTTCGTTTTTCTTTCCAACGTAACTTCATTTTCTTCTGAGACATCAGCTGTGCTTGTGCTGTTTGTCTGCTTTAGATCGTCATTGAGATTGTTTATTCTTGAAACCTGTTTCTTCAACCTTGAAATTCTTTTGTTGTTGAAATACACTTCAAAGAGATCAGAAAATCCATAAACTGTTAGAACGTTGTCTTGAAACTTGAAAACGAAAAATTCACAGGCCTTTGGATCGTTTCTATAAAATACTTGCATGTTTTTGTAAAAAACCCTGACGAAATCGTGTTTTGTATCGTTTACTTGTATCATGATCCTGGTACTATTGCTGGTCTGATCAATGACTGTTATTCCTGCAAATCCTGTAATGACATTCTTCAAGATTTTCAGATCCTCAAAGAGTGTAAGAAAACTCTTAGATTCACTGTTTTCTGCAGCCCTAAAATCGCCCACAAAATTTGCGTCTCCAAACGAAAATTGTTTTGGAATATTAAAAGCCCAGGAATATACAAAATTTTTGTTGTTTAAGACAAAACAGGATCTTTTGTATAGAATTCCATCTTTCTGTGTCGTTATTTTAAAGTCGTACCCTACAGTTTTCATGATCAACTCACAATTTTCAAATGCCATATTGTAATTTAAAGCTTCAAAATACTTAAGGTGGAGATCCAGACTCCGTGAGGATCCTACAAAAGGCATAGTGAATTGATACCAATTGGGATAAATAAACATTCCTTTAAATATGTTTTGCACAGATCTCCTAAAAAAGCTAGAAAGCATGTTTTTAAACAGAAGCTTGCTAGTTTTGGTCTCAAGCACTGATTCTACCTTAATGTCAGCAACTGGACTCCTGATGAGGGTAAATTCAAATCTGGTTGAATAGTTCTCGGCAGGAAGCCTCAAAATAAAATCAGAATTCAACTTGTTTAAGACTATGTATAGGCTTACTACGGTGCCTTTTACCAGTTCTACTTCAAATAAAACTTTAAACTTTCCATTGTAAACTAAGTTGCCGAAAAATGTTGTTTTAGAAAAAACGTCTGTAAATTTGGAGTCTTCTTCTTTTAGACCATCGTTTTTAGAGCAAAACGGGGCTGACTTTCCAATTTCGTTGGGCTTCAAATTTTCCAAAATTTTCTCTTGGCCATAGGTTTTTCTGTGATTGGTTGTGAATTTGTCAAAATCTGCATCTAGCATCTCTTCTTCCCTATTTATGGGACCACTAAAAGCAGCTATGTCCGACAGGTCTGTATTTGATCCCTCTGACATATCATTCAGGCTATTCAAGCTTCCAAAGTCTATTTTATTTGAGTTATAAATGCATGCTTTGGGAACATCCTGGCCTCTTGGATCTGACCTAAGATCGTCATAATACAAATTTGCAAATGACTTTAAATCTTTAGAGCCATCTTCTGTCAAAGCCTGGTACTCTTCCTTGGTAATCAGTCTAATGTGCTTTAAGAATGGGGCCTCGTTTCCAAAGCAGATTTTTTTAATTTGCACGCTTTTAATAAGCTTATTTCCGACCGAGGATTCAAAGCTCTTCATTAAAAGATGTTTAACCTTGCTTTCGAAATAGTAGTTTTTAGTCATATCGTGAAATATTCGCTGTATAGCCACGTTAAACCAGCTTAAGTCTCCATTCTCTGCCATGCTATTCTTGAGTTCCTTTTTTAGCTCATCAGATAACGAGCGATCAATTTTCAGATCTCCAAAAAACTTTTTGTGATTGGCCATTCTGAAATAGCACGGAATGCAGGCATACAACACGGGCGTAAGTATAAGACCAAAGACAAAACTGAGCAAAAGCAAGAGCATTTTTTAGTATTGGACAAAAATTTGTACAAAACCAGAAATCTGAAACAAAAGTAAATAAACAGGAAAGTCATGTCAAACACAGATCACTGAATTTTCTGAGTCATATTGTATGATTGTTTTAGATCAATGACAAAAAATTGCAAAGTTCTAGGTTTGATCAAAACTTTTGTGAAAATCTTCAACATTAAAAACATCAATGGCAGGGCTTAGATCATTTTTTAATGTACTTGGTGAAAACAAGAAGATCGTCACTTGAGTCCTCTATTTTAGGCTTTTTAAAGTTCTCTTTTTCAGAACTCTTTATGTTTTTAAGAAATTCTTCATTATCTTTCTTTTCAGCACGTTCTTCAATAAAAGTGTATTCTTCGGTGTCCTTCGATATCAAAACTGAGGTGTTTATACAAATAGAGCTGGATTCTTTGGGGAGGGAAACAGATTTGAATATCTCATCATGCATATCTGTCAAAGCAGATATTTTAGAGTCATCTCTTGCTCTTTTTGAGTCAAAATATTCATTTTCCGTAATTTCGTCCTGTTGGCTATCAGAATCCTTGCTATTACTGATGGAATGTCCATTCTGGAAATCTTGTTTAAATATAAGGTCTCTTGTATTTCTGACAACCTCTTCTATGTTGTCTCCAACAATACTTTCTACCTTGATGTTTTCCATTATCTTGGCCACAGAATCCTTTATTAAGTTTGTAAACGCTTCTTTTGCATCTTTCTCAACAAAGTCCTTCAGAGAATCAACCACCTTACCAGGGATAAGGGCTTTGAATGTTGTTCTGTTCAGAACGTCCCGATAAATATCTTCTATTTCTGCCCGTTGAACGTAAGCTTTGGCATCTTCGGTCTTCTTTTCTGCCTTCCTGATAATTCTGAGCGCATCTGCAGGATTTGCTACCTTGTTTTCGAGCATGAGACTAATATTGTTCTTGTTGAAGACTGTATCTGAGCCTATTTCTATCCTTAAACGAATTAACGGAAGCAAGCTATTTCTGATCTGCCCTTCGTTTGCCAGCACGCTTTCGATCTTGTTTTTAATTTTCAGATCAGCATCGCCCGTGCTAATTTTTAAATTTTCCAATATCAATGGTCTGACAGTCCTGAGCTTTATTCTGCTTATTGCAGGTGTGCCTTGTAGATCAAGAATATATGCATATTTGTCGTAGCTTTCTCCCTCGCAAAGGCTAGTTCTAACTGAGCTTCCGCATTGAATGACATCGAAATGCCTGTGTCTTATCTTGATACTCTCATGTTCATGGCCATACACTACTAGATCAAAGAATGGATCTATAAAGTCCTCAGGCAAATATTCATTTTGTCTATAAACTCTGTTCTGATGAACTAATAATACGTTGTACCAATCATCTCCCACAGGTCTTGTATACTTTACATTCCCCTTTAGAAATGTTTTGTACAGCCTCCTGTCTTTTATGTAGCCCAATCCATAGAGCGCAATCTTTGTATTACCTTTTTCTATCAAAATAGGCTTCAGTTCTATGTTGTCAACATCGCTCACTCGTCCAAAATAGTTTATAAAACCTCCACTGTGGATTATATCCAATGCAGATATGCTGTTCAGACCACTCGGGTCATCGTGATTCCCATGTATGCTAAATATTGGAAGAGAAACATTAGCTTTTGGATTGTTAAAATTCAAGCTGGAATCTGACTTGATCGTTGTATCATTTTCACCAATGCAGTATTTTGAAAGAATCTGCAGTGTTTTATTGTAAGTATTCCTAGATGGCTTATTCTCATGAAACAAATCTCCAGCCTGGAGCACAAAATCCACATGCTCTGATTTAGCAAGAGCAAGTATTTCATCAAATGTGTTAAATGAGTCCTCGAATCTAATTGGATCTGTCTCCTTATATCCCAAGTGATTATCGGATGTTATCAGTACTTTCATGCTTGAAGGGCATTTTTTATAAAAAAAATATTTATTCAAAAGCATAAATTACTTTGACAGCCAATTTTCAGGATTAACAAATTGCTGGTGTCACGTAGAAGAACTTGACCTGCTGGTAGATATTGATTGTCACTCAATGTTTGCATTTCCCAAAAAGTGTTAGCATACCACTTAGATCCTCTGATGCTATTGAGCTAGCAGAATAAAAACTATTTGTTTTGGTACCTTCAATGAATTTTTACCTGTAAAAACAATATTTTACACTCTTTTATTTTGTCAATGTAACAAGTTTACAATAGCGTTGCATCTATTATTGTCTGAGCTTTTGTTTATGAAATTGCAAATAAAAGAGTCAGAAACGTATGATTTTAATCAATGCAGATCTTCAACTTAGTCGGGGTAGTGTGTTTCCTGGCTGGCAAGACGAACGCCGAGGGAAAGCAGGAATTTTACAGAAAATTTGCAGTCAACACAGAGCTAGAGCAGGCGTCTGAGATCGGCAAAAAAATATTGCTGAAAGGAGGGAATGCTATCGATGCTGCAATAGCATCTGCATTGGCAATCGGTGTGGTGAACTCGTTTTCTTCAGGTATCGGTGGGGGTGGCTTTATGCTTATAATGAAAAATGTCAAAGGACCCTACGAAAACCATTTTGACATGATAGACTTTAGAGAGGTGTCACCTGAGAATGCAGATTTTTCAGTATACCAGAGCAATCCTGAGCTGTCAACTACCTCGGGGCTTTCTGTTGCGATCCCTGGAGAAATCAAGGGTTTTTTTGAGGCACACAAAAAGTACGGAAACCTCCCATGGGAAGATCTTTTTACCGATAGCATTGAACTGGCCAAGGGCTTTGCAGCATCGGAGATTCTGGTAAAGAAGCTAAATAAGAATCAGAAGCATATTTTTGCGGACCGTGGACTTAAAGACGTTTTTACAAAAGATGGGAAGCTGATCAATGTTGGAGATACTGTTTCACGAATGAACTACTCCAAAACCCTGAAGACATTGTCAAAAGATCCTTTATCGTTCTATAGCGGGAACATAGCAAAGAAAATAGTGGAGTTTGTCAGGAAAAATGGTGGAAATATCACAGAATCAGATTTAAGCAAGTACCAGGCCATTTCAAGAAAAGTGATAAAAGGTTCGTTCTACAACTACAAGATTTTTACAACAAATCTTCCGACCTCGGGAATTTTTATAGTTGAAGCCCTAAACATATTGGAAAGACTGAATATAAGAGATCTCATATTTATGGCAAGCAATGACAAGTCATATTACATTTACCACATTTTAATAGAGACTTTGAAATTCATTATATCAAGCAAAGAGAAGTTTGGGGATCCAGGATTCATTGAAGATGTAAATCACAAGATTTCCATGATCATATCCGACGCTTATGCCCGGAAGATCGCAAGAAAATTCAAAATGGACAAAATCCTGACAGATGAAGAGTACGGCTTCAAGCATACGCTAAAAGAAGACCACGGAACAACGCATTTGAACATCATTGATCCTGAAGGGAATGTGGTATCGATGACAACAACAATTAATCTTGAGTTTGGGTCCAAGCTTAGTGATCCGGAGACCGGAATAATATTCAACAACCACATGGATGACTTCTTCTACCCGGACAAAAGTGTCCGGGCCAACAGGCAGTACAACAACGTCCTGGCAAGACGAAAGAGACCTCTGAGCTCGGCTTCTCCAATGATTCTAATGGGAGAAGACGACATGATTGTTGTTGGCGGATCAGGCGGGTCGCGGATAACTTCTTCTTTGGTATTCTTCATTGGATACCTGATTGCAGGAAAGAACATTGACGAATCCATAAAGCTATGCAGAATACACACGCAGATATATCCCAACATTATTTTGATTGAGCCTACGCTAAGTGGAGATGTGATAGCAAATCTTGAAAAATTGGGCCACAAAATCAATCTTTCTGAAGTAAATACCAGTTTTACATCTCTGCAAGCAATCCAAGTGGTAAAGCTTGAAAAGGGACAGAAAAGAATTTATGCAGTCTCAGACTATAGGAAGAATGGGAAGTCTGCCGGGGAATAAACATTTTTAATGACATATTTTAGCTTTTTAAAGAAATACCTTTTCAAAAATATTTAAAAACTGAGAGAAAACCCAAAATTATTCATCTTAGATACGAATGATAGAGTAAGCTCTATTGTTAACTTATAATTGTGGCTCTGATTGCCAAAGATGCCACATGAACAAAAAGATCATAAAGACCTGGCATTATTATTACTTCGAAACAAGCCTCTTCTAGATTAAATGTATTTTGAAATACTGTTTAGACAGATCTGCATGAAAACAGTTTTTACTACACTACAAAGTCTCTGATTGTGGAAGAATAGCTCAAAACTAAAGTCCTTCAACTGTAAATCTTTCCATTATAAAATTATTTTTTATTCAAAAAGCTGAATGCTTTCAGTATTTTTGACATAGGAAAAGCCTCTTTTGTAGGGTAATTCACATAATCATTTGCCAAATCATAAAATATGGGGGAAAATGGCAAGGGACGTGCTTTGCTGTCCACCTTGAGCCGCTTTTCTAACGCGCTAAGCAAATTTGCCCTTAATGTCTTCGTGTCCATTTTCCTGTTTGTTTTAAGATCTTTAAAGGCCTTTTCTAGATCCTTGAACAAGGCTGGAACCTGGAAATCATCAATGCTTTCTGAAACTATTCCTGACTTAAACTCCACTATTTTTTTTATGAACTCGAGAGCTTCAAAGCTGTCTCTTTTAGCATTTTTGGCATACTCAGAATCAATGAAGTTTTCATTCAAAAAAGTGTCGAGATTTGAAATGCTGTCACACAGCTTTTTTGCAGAGCAGAAAATTTGGAATTCCTTGTTTTCCTGGCTTTGCATAGACTTGCTGAAATCCTCTAAGTTTCTCTCAAATTCCAAAATTTTGAGAGCAAGCTGCGTATTGAACCTGGAATCCCTTAGGCTGAATGTCTTATTCAAAAATGAGTCCAGACACTTTTGGGTCTCAAAGACAATTATGATATCCTTCCACTGGTATTTTACTTTGTACTGGTCGAAATTGTGCCTATTGTCTGAGATACAGTAGATGTCGTCTAAAAACGAGTAATAATCAGCCAGTGATACTCTTAAGCTTATGAGAGTGTCGATGTTGACAGTGTTTTTTCTGCTGCTAATAAAGCTTCTCAAGTACTCAGAATATGCTTGAAAAAACTCGTCGTCCTTACTTTTTATCAGTCTTAAGTTTTTGTAGAGATAAGCTAAAGAGCCGAGTAGCTTGAATTTTGCAACATTGGCCTCCAAAGCATAAACAAGTGCCAAGGAAGGATCTTTTTTGCCGTAGCTTCGCTTCATTTTATTGCAGTATTTTTTATAGGACTGAAGATGGTTTGTTGTGTATCCTTGGGACAGCCTTTCGCTGTTTATAAGTTCAAATCTATTCATGCGAGCCCAGAAGAAAATTTTTTTAAATAAGAAAGATTGTTTATTAAACAAAAATAGTCATTAAGATCATAAATGCTAATTAAGTTGAGTGTTAGAACAAGTAAAGCACATCCATGGATAGGGATTATTGGATATACTTTTACAATTTATTCTGATTGGATAAGAAGTATAAAGTGGTGAATATCTTTCGAATGCATAAATCTGGCAATGGAAAGTAGAACTACCGCTAAATAAAGAAATTTTACAAAAAACTGACAGCCAAAAAAGGAAAAATCATTATAATAAAATTCATTTGCTTTAATCAAACTACATCATATTTTTCAGCTCCATAAATTCGTCTCTTGTCAAATTTCTCAAGATGAATGAGTAAATAGACAAGGCTGTTGAGTGCGGAGACAGAGATGTTGCTTTTAAGTAGTAACAAGTAAAGTATACCATTATCAGCTGGCAATCCATCCGATCAGTTATGCCCCCGTGTCCTGGGATCAGAGATCCAAAGTCTTTCTTTTTAAATACCCTTTTGATGGCAGACGCTATAAAACCAGTAAACGGGGCAAGAAAAGATGCTGCACAAATAAAGGATAGTCCATGGATGTAGATTATGGGAAAGTTCAAGTACCACAGATTGGAGTTCAACGGAATAGACAGCTTTTGGTCGTGCTCGTCAGGTAGCAGGATCCCTGCCATTTTAAGATAAATGCAGAGCAACCCGCCGACAAGAGTGAACAAGAATCCACCGAAGAACCCTTCTATTGTTTTGTTTGGACTGATGGCAATCAAAGGCCTTTTCCCGAAGTATTTTCCTATAAAATAAGCTCCGATATCGTTGATTATTACCAAAAGACACGGAAATATAAAAAAGAACTTGCTAAATGAAATGTTTTTTGTGGCAACGTTGCATGTCAAACCGCCGATGTACGAGACCATGTGGACGATCGTAAGTATCAGAAGCTGTTTCGAGAGTTTGCTCTTTTCCAGGCTAGAAACAAATAGCACCAGCCCAAAGGAATACAATGCAAATACAATGATTCTTAAATTGGTTATGAAGTTTATGGCATTGTATTTCATGTAAAGAAGTATCAAAGACAGAGCAACTTTGTACCAGAAGATGATGGAAACAAAATAAACACAGAGACCTTTGTTGATGGGAAACTTCTCGTTCTGAGGCGTGGCTACTGTGATAACCTCGTAAATTACTCCCAAGCAAATGCAAATTACCAATATAATAAGATATATCCTGTTCTGATTGGCCAGGAAGAGAAAAAGATTCAGCATTATTGCACCGAGGAATGTTCTTGTTACGACCTTGGACATAAACACATTTTTTACTAGGAAATTCAGCCTATTTGTCAGAAGATTGTTAGGTTTAGCCGGCATTTGGATAAAAAAAACAAATTTTTTAATAAAAAGCTAAATTAAAAGTAAATAAGTGCGTCGAATGAGTTCAAAAGGCTTCATGACTGCAAAGACACTGCGTAGAACTCTAGGCAGACACTGCAATACTACTTTAGTCTGCATGCTGCAGTATAGAATCACATGTATGTGTTGAATTGGGATAAAAAGTGGGAATTTCTGTATGTTTGCTTTATGAGTCGTAAAAACTCTACTTAATTTTCTGTGCTTTTGATATACGGTTTTTGATCAAAATGTAGTAATACTTAGGTTTTAATATGAGCCTTTGCAAGTAAAGATCGTTATAATTCATCAGAGCGTCAGCATTATATTCTTATTATAGCTCGCTTCCAAGCGTCAGTGTTCTAATGGTATGATCATAGCCTTCCAAGCTGTTGGCCCGGGTTCGATTCCCGGCTGACGCATTTTTGAAGTAAATGAGTCTCTTTGCTTTGGCAACGAAAGATGAAAGTTCGTCACACAAGTCAATTATATTCTGACAGAAGTTTGTTGAACAGGTTTTGTTCTAAAACTTGATTTTCAGCTACCTAGACTCTTAAAAAAATGGTTAACAGATTTTTGCTTTTAAAATTTAATTTAAGTTATTAGATCGCATCATCTTGTAGGACATAAAGAGCTAGGTTTGAAGTTATGTCGAGCACAACTTGATCACTTTTATTCTGGTTCAAAGGCAACTTTCTAAGATCAGCTAGAAGAGTATTCATTGATTCGATGGTTCCAAACCCTGTCAAAATATAATAGAACCAATCGAAGTTATTTGCAAGAAACTTCTTAGCGCTTTCATTTTTGTAGAGACTCTCGTATGTTGAAATGTATTTTATGCATTTTGATCTAAATATTGCATTAAGCCCTCTCATTCTTTCGCAGAAGATTTTAAAATCCGAGCTTTTGATAAGCTCATCAATGCTTTTTTTGTTTTCAACTTCTATATGATGCATAAGTGAATTGCATCTATACAGGATCTTTATAATGATACCCATGATTCTGTCTGCTAGCAGCTCGAGCTTTTGTCTTGTTTTCCTGAAATCAGAATTTTGTTGGTTTTTTTCTTCAGTAAGCATTTTATTGTTTACTTCTTTAAATAGCACATACAGACCTCCTAAGACCCCACAAAAAGCCATTTTAGAATAAAATGCGAACAGCTTTTGTCTCGAAATACCAAAAGCAATCACAGTATTTAGCGGTATCATATTTGAATCAAGAACAAAATTTAATATTCCTTGATTCATCAACTTGTTAAACATTATATTCTCACTAATGTATTGAGGAACATTATCCTTAGAGAGAGAAATTTTTCTAAGATCAATTCTATTAGTCCTATTTGCTGAATAACCATAACAATTCCTATCATATGAATATAACAAATTCTTTATTGCACTTTTAGTACTTATGTCTTTGAGAATCTTTTCTTTTAATATCTTGCCAATTTTTTCCTTCAAACTTTTTAAGTTTCTAGAATACAACTTTGCTTCTGGCGAAATCGGGTTTAGAGGCATAAATGAAACTTCTGGTTGTAAAGATGATTCTTGATTTGCAACATCAGTTATTTTTTGTGTTGATATCAACTTATCGTCATCTCTGGGGCTGAAACAGTATGACGTTAAAATACAACATGACCAAATGCTTGAAGCTCTCATGGGGCAATCTAATTTGTTGTAATATAAAAATTTTTACAATTTTTAAGAGATAACGAAAAATATCCTGTTTTTGTTGTAAACTCTTTTATACAGCTAAAGTAGAATTAAGAAGGATAATTATCTACATGTTCTTAAACTTTCTATTAGAGTCTTTAGAAGATCAATGAGGAAAATCAGATTTTTGATAATTGCATCAATTATTTTTAGCAACGATCATTTTTATTTTGTTACACATTTGCAAAAATGGAACAGAAGGAGAATTTGGGGAGCAAAATATTTTTAGAAACGAAGTCTTAGAGGAACTGAGCAAACACAATAATTTTCTGATTTTTTGTGCTAAAGTTCTTGTAAATTGTGTTCTTTATAATATACAAATAATACAGCAATTTTTTGTGTTGAAATTCCTATTTGATACTTTTCCACAAATTTTTAATTTTAGACCATGTTTAATTGGGATCAGAAGAAAGTGTGCATTACTGGAGGAAGCAAAGGAATAGGGTTCGAAATTGTGAAAATTTTGCTGAACAAGGGTGCTGTGGTCTATAACATCTCAAGAACAGCTCCCGATTACAACCACAGCAATCTTATGTGCCACAGGGCTGACTTATACAATCACATACCTCGGATGAATGTTGAGTTTGATGTTATAATAATGAATATTGGAGCTAATGTTGGGTTTAGGCCTTTCGATGACCTGGATGAGGAAGAAATTGAAAGAAATATCTTTTTAAATTTGAATGTCCATGTGATATTGGCAAAGCGTCTAAAATACAAAAAAATTGTATTTGTAGACTCCATCCTGTCTTTCAGTGGCATTCCTAATAGCTCTTTGTATTGTGCATCCAAAGCCTTTATTTCTAGTTTCAACCAGAGTTTGAGAAGAGAAGGGAAGGACACCTACATTGTTTACCCTTACAAGGTAAACACAGGTCTTTTCGACGAAATCAAAGATTTTATGACGTTAGACAAGCGATCAGTTGCCCAAACAGTCGTTTCAGACATTGAAAATAATGTCAAGTCAAGAACAATCCCTTTTATATTTAATATTATACCTATACTTGAGGCTCTTTTGCCAATAAGCTTTGCAGACTTTGTGTGTAAGCAGATTATAAAGATGTTTACGAAGATAAAAAAAGATTAAATTTGTAAAAACTTTATTTTTTACGGCAGAAAAGCTGTTAAAAGAATTTTTAGCATTAATGTAATTATCATGTTTAGCAAGATACTTGTTTGTAAACAAAACTAGTTTAAAAGTGTCCATAAATGTAGCAGATAAGCCTAACGAGGGGATTTAGTCAAGAATGTTGCTATTTGTACGAATTGCTAACGAAAAATACTATATTGGCTATTAATTTTACGCTTTTTGCTATTTTTGTTCGTTTAATTTATAAATTTGAGCTATGAAAAGTCATTTGTTTATCAGGTTTCAGAAGGGCACAATTAAAATGCACACAAACACAAAAATCAAGATGATTCTGGATAAAACAGTACATTTTGTACAGATCCGCCACACCCCAATAAGAGATGCTGCCTGTCTTTTTTCATTGGAAAGCATAAGAAGCAACCTGAAGTCTTTGAGCTCAGAAATAATTTGGTACAACAACAAGCTGGAGAGAAACAACTTGCCTTCTTTTAATCTGAAAGACAGAAGAACAAAGGATATTTTAAATCTGAAAAGTAGCATAGAAGATAGAATCAGAGACTTGAATGTTGCAATAAAAAACTTCATTGTCCCTGACAGCATTATAACAGACAAGATCAATCTTTACTTTACAATTCTGGTGAAAAAATGTACGATTGAATACAAAAATTACGAACAAAAGAATGTTTTAATGAGTGATCTTCCATCACCAGACATCCATCATGATCCTGAAGAATACCTAAAGCAAGACACCATTTACAAGAATTCTCAGATAAAGTCAAGCATTATTAATCTAACCAATAGTTTGATACAGCTAAAAATGATATTAAAAAGCCAAATTTCGATGATTGATACGATAGATTTCTATTTTGATAAATCGAATGTATATCTAGAAGAAGCGAACAAAGAGATTGATAAGATACCAAAGAGATACACCAGATTCAAAGACTGGGTAATATACACGCTTTTATATGTAATTTCCATACTATTTATGATGATTTTGATCAAAGTATACAAAAAACAGCATTGGGATTGACAAAATTTTCAATCTACCTTTTTATTCATTTTGCCATTATTAGGACTTTTCTTTTGTGGCTTAACTTGCTGATTAGTTAAATTAAAATTTATTTTTTATTATCTCGAAAAGTTTTAACTTTGTGAAAATTGATTATAAGAGACTCATTATTGAAGTTAAAAGCTATTTATTAAACAATATATTTATCTTACATAATATTAAAAACAAGAATAATCTCTGATCATTTTACTCAAGAGTATCAAACCATGCTAAAGAAAAGCATACTGACTTAAATAATTTTAATCTTGTATTAAGCCTCGCAAAATTTCTATTTCCTTTGCATAATTTTTGGGTTCAGGTGTTTCTAGCACCATTGGAATGTCTTCAAAAAACTTGCTATTCATAATGTACCGGAAAGCTTCAATGCCAATCTGCCCCTTTCCAATTGACTCATGCCTGTCTTTTCTGCTGTTAAACTCATTCTTGCTGTCATTCAGATGAACCGCTTTGAGATATTTCATACCGATTATTCTATCAAAATCTAACATTATTTTCTCAAACAGCTCTGGACTCCGAATGTCATACCCGCCTGCAAACATGTGGCAGGTGTCTAAAGTCACCCCAATACGACTCTGATCGTCAATCAGGTCAATTATCGACTTGAGCTCTTCAAATGTTCTGCCACACACATTTCCTTGTCCTGCCATATTCTCTAGCAGCACAACTACATTCGGGACTTCTTTTATGGCTTTGTTCAGGTTCTCGGCAATCATTTCTAGCGCTCTTTTGTTCCCCAACTTGCTAGTGTCTGATCCTGGATGTATGTTGTAAAATCCTATCCCCAGGAGGTTGCAGCGCTTCATATCGTCAATTAGACAATTATAGCTCTGGTCCTGCATTTTGGGATTGGCTAAATTTATAAGATACGATGCATGTGGCACAATTGTAAAGGGGTTCTTGACTTCTTCTTTAAACTTGCTGACGGATTTTTCCTCAATGTGGGAAAAGTCGAATCTCCTTTGATTTTTCAAAAAAATAGCGCAGGTTTCTATTTTTAGAATATCCATTTGCTTCTGGATTGTCCATATGCCTTTTCCTATCGGAAGGTGTGCACCAATCATTTTCATGCCCCCTTTAAGGAATATAAGAAAATATTCTTGCAGGAACAATGAACGAGTTTCTGAATAACAGCACAATAATATTCAAAAACATCGGCAGATTGAAGGAAATTATAGAGGAGATGGAAAAATATACGCTTTTGAAGCAGAATTCTGTTTTGGACGAAAGTAAAGAAGCGGCCCTAGAAAACAAGATTGAAAAATCAGATTTCAATTTCAATTCGATTTCTGAAACCATAAAGGACGAGATCAAAAGGAATCAGGATGAGGTTGATAGGCTAAAAAAGAATGGGATAAGTAAAAGAGAGATGGAAATAAGACGGAGCCATCTTTTCAAGCAATCTAAAGATCTAGCAGAGGCCATTGCAAGCTACAGGAATCTGAAGTGCGAGTATAAAAACAAAGAAAGAGAACTGCTTCAAAGAGCGTACCAGATTGTGAATCCATCAGGTGATAAGTTCGAGTATAGAGAAGTGGAAAAAGATACCTCTTCCAAGGCAGTATTCGCTGTTGGAAGCAAGTCTTCACAGGAAATAATCAGGCATGCAAATAACAGGAAATTGAAGATAGACAAGATTGTGGAGACCATTACAAAGTTGGCAGGTATGATTGACGAGATCGATGAGATTGTGCATAAAAACTCAAAGGTTGTGGATGACATTTTGGGAAATATAACAGACGCAGAGATGAACTCTGCAGAGGCTAACAGAGAGCTAGAGTCTGCATTGGCATACCAAAGAAAAGTGAACTACATAAAAAGGCTGCTTTTGAAGTTCCTGATCTTTTTTATCTTCATTCTTATTATATGGCTGTATATCCAATACAGAATAAGATTGAGCTACTACTATTACAGGTACTTGCGATCATATTGAACATTGGGGTTTAGCTTCTGAAGATATGAAAGATGCTAAGTCTTTCAGCAAAAACAACATCAACCCACAAATATCCTGAATTCAAATGCCTAAAATGTAAAATAAATCTTTTAAATGTGAGTAAAATACAAATTTATTGTAAACCTTTTTTTCAATCTTAAAATCTAAGAGACAAAAAATTTGAAACTTAAATGATTTATTTTACTCTGAATTTAGAGACAGACAAGAGTCTGTTAATCTGCAGACTATTTATTTGATTACAATAATTTCTATTGTTAGAAATAGTTGTGTATACTGTAAATGGTGATAATTTGATTAGATTGAAAAACTTTTGTATGCATAACAGAAACAAAGATTTGTAGCCAATTCTGTGAATTGAGGATGATGATTAATGAAGCATTGATTTACAAGTCTAATGAAAGATATTAAAGTAAAATATTGCCGTTTATGGAAACATTTATTCGCAATTTTTGTGTATGAAAGGATCTTTTGCATAAAACGTAAAAATAACGAAAAATTATGCACACAGAAGCTTATTGTCAATAGAAAGCACATTCAACCATTCTATGAGCTATTAAGACAAAGAGGTGCTTGTGAACAAAAATGCAAAACTTGCACAAACTCCTTAAAGCAAAACAGTGCAAAGCTACCCCTGAAAGGATGAATGAATTTCTCTCTAACAGCACTTTAATTTTTAAAAACTTAAAAAAGCTGAAAACAATAGTTCAAAAGATGGAGAAATTCATGGCTCTTAAGACGACATCTGTGCTAGATGAGGATAAAGAAAAGGCTCTAGAGAACAAGATAGACAGATTAGATTTTGATTTCAACGCAATATATGAAGTTATAAAGAGTGAAATAGAGAGGAACCAGAAAGAGACAGACAAGCTGGAGAAAGAAGGATGCAAAAAAGTGCAGATTGAAATTCGAAGAAGCCATATTTATAAGCACTCAAATGACTTGACGAAGATCATTGGAGAATACAAGAGTCTGCAATGTGAAAACAGAAATAAAGAGAAGGAGATTTTGGAGAGAGCGTATCAGGTCGTGAACCCGTCGATGGGCAAAAAGCAGATTGAGAAGTTTGCAAAGAAGGGGAGTTTGCAGGGTGTGGGAAATACGCCCTTTTCTGTAGGAAGCAAGTCTTCTCAGGAGGTGCTTGAGCATGCAAATAATAGAAAAAGACGTGTAGATAAGATAGTCAAGTCTATAGTGCGACTGACAGCTTTGATTGATGAGATCGATCAAATAGTTAATAGTAATACTAAATATGTTGATGAAATTGGAGAAAATATGGTAAAATCTGAGATGAATACAGAACAGACTAATAAGGAACTAGATGCAGCACTTGAATATCAAAGGCGGGTAAACTTTATAAAAAAGATATTGACATTTGTAGCAATAGGACTTGTAATTGTAGCCATATTGTATGTTGCTCTCAGGTTTTTTCCTTCAGGAAATAGAAGCAACAACAACAACAATAATAATAATAACAATCAGTAGAATGATTTTACTTGCCTCATGTTTTGTAATTTATGATAAAATGCAAAATTATGTCATTTTAATTTAATTTTTAGAAATGCGCCTTAAACAGTTTAATATGAAATTTGAAATGTCTCAAATCGGCATTAAATAAATGAAAGTATTTGCAAATCTCTACTTTTTTACTCGGAAGCATGCTTCTGTCTGTGCTATTTTCGAGAATAAAATTCAAAGGGCTAAAATTTTTCATTTTCCTCAAATATTCCCTTGTAGATGCTAAATAAAATAATATCTTCAAGAAGACTCTGTGATCTTTAAAGGCAGAATTTGCACAAGATCAAATTTTACAGTCATAAATTTTTTATAAATGCAAAACTTTTATTGGCTTCAATGGAACCTAAGCTTAATTATGCTTTTAAGCTTGCGATATTTCTGCATAAAGTATTGTGCACAGAATATAACTTTGAAAACGATTTTGAGAAAACAGAGTTGAACTTAGAAGGAATGAACATTACCTTATTGAATAGGAATGTTAAGTTTTGCAAAAAACTGACGGTGCTGCGACTTGGTAAGAACGATCTAAAGGTGTTGCCGGACGAAATAGAAAAATTGGAGAGTCTTGAAAAGCTTACTTTGGAGGAAAACAAAATTCGGGCTCTTCCGGTCCGGATAGGAAATTTAAAGAACTTAAAAGTTCTTCGACTGAGCAATAATCCATTAAAGTCATTGCCAACTGGGTTATGGGACTGTGCCAAATTGGAAGCACTAACTATTGATAATCTCTTCCTGGAAGAGCCCTTATCAGAAAAGATAGGAAATCTGCGAAATCTAAAATTCTTGAATCTCAGTCTAAATAATCTAGGTAAGATACCTGGGTCAATGGCGCAGTTAAAAAATCTAGTGAGCCTAAATTTAGATCATAACAACCTGTATTTTCTGCCAGAAGAGCTAAGAACAATGAAAAACCTTGAGGAACTTAGATTTCAACAGAATAATTTAGGGTTGCTGCCAGATTTTGTAAAAAATCTGAAGAACTTGAAAATTTTGGACCTGGAGGAAAATAACTTAACACTTTTAAATCCTAATTTGTTTAATTGTTCAAGACTAGAAAAACTGTTACTGAATTCCAACAATTTAGCCTCATTGCCAAATGAGATAGGCAATTTGGCGCATTTAAAGGAATTGAATGTCTCGAGAAACATTTTGAACGAGTTGCCAGACAAAATAGGAAATTTGGAAGAATTAGAATGTCTTAATCTCAAAACTAACAAGTTAGTTAAGTTGCCGGACACAATTGAAAATTTAACACAGCTGAGTAGCTTTGATATACAAGATAACAATTTAAAAGAGTTTCCAACTAAAATAGGAAAGTTGAAAAAGCTAAAAAATCTTGATCTTAGCCATAATCGATTGAGCTCATTGCCAACAACAATGGGAGAATTACCAGATCTAGAATGGCTTGATGCTAGCCATAATAAATTGTGTAGATTGCCCGAGATGATTGGAAAGTTGGTAAAGTTAAAAGACCTGTATCTTAGCCATAATCGATTGAGCTCACTACCAGAAACAATGGAAGAATTGCTACATTTAAAACGAGTTGATCTAAGTAATAACTTATTTGAAGTGCTGCCTGAAATGATTTGCAAATTAATAAATCTCAAAAGTCTTGATCTCAGCCATAATCGATTGAGCTCATTGCCAACAACAATAGGAGAACTAGTAAACCTGCAAAAGTTATGTCTCAAGTTCAATTCCTTAGTCGTTTTGCCAAAGACAATAGGAAAATTAGAAAAGCTGGAATATCTTTATCTTGGCTATAATCAAATAGATGCTTTGCCAAAGACAATAGGAAAATTAGCTAGTCTTAAGTGTCTTAGTATTTGTCATAACAAATTGGATGTTTTGCCACGTGAAATATGTGATTTAAACAAAAACAAGGATGTGAGCGTTCACATCAATTTGCAAGGGAACGAGATCTTGGAATTTGGCATTGATGATAATACTTTTGGAAAGAAAGAGCTAAAAAGTGTTTTTAAAAGGCGTGTTCGACTTAACACCAATTGAAGATGTTCTCCTATTTTTTCTAAAGCCATTCTTTTTAATGACAGAAATAAAATATGCAAATTTTTCTGCAAAAATTTTATTTTAAGGGCATTTTCTTGATTAAAATTCAATGAACCAGCTTTTATCTAGGATTTAAATGACAAAGTTTGGCCAATGAGATTTAAAAATGGGCCATCTGTAAAAAAATTATTATTTTTAGAAAAAACAGAAAATATTTAAATTTTATAAATTGCATTTATAATCTATTTTAAGATGATTTGGATTCCCACAGGAAAACCTGAGACATCTGAATTTTGTGTTTTTGCTGATTGATGGTGCATATCCAGCGTTAAAAACAAAAATAGACTTGAAAAACAGTATTTTTATAAACAACATAAGTATTAACAAGACTTATATCATAGAAACATCAATTGCAGCTTTTTCAGATAAAATTAGCAAAATAAATAAAATAAAGATTTGTTTTAGAAACATCAATTGCAGCTTTTTCAGATAAAATCAGCAAAAAAACAGAATGGCATAGTATGAGTGCAGAATATTTAATTGATTATGAAAGAATCTTCGTCTCGTGCTTCGTTGATAGAACAGATGGTTACACAGCCATTTTCCTTTGTGAGAGAATAGCTGCCGCCATTGATCTCGTCCTCCTCTTTGCTGTTATCAGAATCCCCGTTGATTAGAGTGTTTATCTGTTTTTCTATCTTAGACATGATCTTTTTCAAATTGTACAGCCTGAATCCCTGGCTATCAGTGGCTATTCTGACATAGTCCTCAAACTTATCAGCATCTATTGTCTTATCCATGAGGCTTTTAGCAGAGTCAACTATAAAGACGTAGGGATCCTCAATAACAAACTCCTGCTGGAGATTTACAGAAACAGCAATTGGGTTTGATTCTAGCTTTTGGAGCTTCATTCGCTTAATGTGTTCGAATCTGGAATACAGAAGAATGACGTAGTAGTACAGTGCATAAGCCTTGAAGTCTATAACGACATTCATGCTTGCAGCTTTCAGGTTCTCGACGATCAGATCGAACGATGCAATCTGGTCTGCTAGCGGCAGCTTCCGACTGTCTTTCGGGCCGTGGTTCTGGACAAAAATAATGAACAGCTCCCTGATTGTGTCTAAAATTTGAAGATCTTCGATTTGAACGGAAAAGGGAATATCAGATTCTGACTGAATGTGTCGAAGTGACAAGTAGTTCTTCTCATGGGATCTAAAAGAAACACCCTTGGTGTCATAGGCCTTGTAGTAGTGGTCTTCTACGATGCTTCTCCAGAACTTTCTGAAATCTCGGAGCTTAGACGAGTTTTCCCTGTATACTTTGTACAGCCTGGTAAGAACCACAGGAATTGCCTTTTTTGGTGTAGTCAAAATAGCCTCGATAATCTCAGAGCTTTTGCTGTCGTAAATGCTCTTCAGAGTTTCCTTAACTAGAGCAGAAGACATCTGGATGTCCTCCATTTCCAATCCATCATCCCCCAGATGCTCATAGAGCTCCTCTAATCGCACAATGAGAAATTTAAGCCTATCCATCATAAGATCCGCCTCAGACCTTTCGTCGATAATCCTAGAAACTAGCTCTTCAGAATGATTCTTGTTTCTGAAAATGTACGCATCTTCCTCAGAATCGTGTGTAGGAATGCATATGCAGATGTTGTTCAGGACATCCTTGTACGGGGATGCATGCACAGAGAATGCAGGCTTGTTCTTGAGGATTCTATAGGATCCTATTGCCTCGAGATTCTTGTACTTGGAAAATTCGCTTTCAGAAGACCCCTCTTCGCACTTTATAAAAGACTTCAATGCCAGCATATTCTCCTTGTCCTGCACTATCGGCTCAACCATCTGGATCAGATCAGTTGCAGAGATGTAATTCTGATTGTAGAAATTGACTATCTTCAGAAATTGGTCTAAGATGTCCTTCTTGGCCAGCATGTGCTTGATTTTTTTCAGGGGATCTGCGTCTGAGGTGAAGGCAGGCTCGTTAGGCGCCTGTGCCGCCTTAAAATTTCTTTCAAAATTTTCGACCAAGTCTGGCGTGTCACTCAGAAGCGCGCTTACCTGAGTAAACAATTTTTCAAAGCTGTTTTTGGAATTCTGAAGCAGCTCTACAAATTGCTTGTAAACAAGAGGCTTGCTTAAGTACCTCTTTTTAACCATTTGTATGAACTCGTTCGCCATTCTGTGCTTAGGAGACTCCGGCTCGGCCGCCTGTGATTCCTGCCTCGCTCTTGTGGCCGGCTCTACCGCTGGCTGCATGGAAATCATTGGCGGAGGGCTCTGCCTCATAGGACGAGGCATAAATGGAGGATGTGGAATGTTGTGCCCAAGTCTTCCCATATGCATGGGCGTATTGGGAGGCATCTGCCCCATGTGCATGGGTGCTGGCGGTTTATTTATGAAATTCGGTGCTCGAAACTGATTGAACTTCGCCCGCTCCTGCTGCATGTCAAAATTCCGGCTCGTGTCGCAGAATCTCAAATGGTGAGGAAGATACTCATCAAAGAGTCTCACCAGGTACGGCTTGTCTTTAAAGAGAATCCGGATGGCCTTGCAAACTTCGTCTGCGTCAATTTTCTCAAACTTAAAATCCCTCATGGTCTCCAGGAAATTGTCGTAGACATGAAGATTGTCCGAATATTCTTCCTTTATGCGGTTGAGAAATATCATTGCATCTGTCAAATCGGAATCCTCCGGCTGTCCTGGACGATCCGGGATCATTGCTCTGTCCTTCATTACCATCCTTTCTATCGGTGATGCTGAATGAGCCATCCCATTCCGGCCCAGCTGCGGATTCATCGCTTGTCTCTGCAGTATTTGTTGCGGCGGGCTAAAATATCTATTTGATCCGTGTGGTATTTCATGCGCATCCTCCACTCTATCTACAACCCTATTCTTCCGACTATCACTATATCCCAGCTTGTGCCTTTTATGCATTTCTCTTTCTGTGCTATTTAAAAGTCGTTCGTCTTCGCTTGACATAAGGGTATGTTTTTAAAAATGTGATAAAAATTATTTTCAAAAAATCAATAATAAATTATTTAAGTTAAAAATTTAATATTTCATGATTCTGTTTTCTACGCTTGTCCTAGGATTTGCTCTTGGCTTGCTGCCAAATTCTTACTTTTACCTAAATTAGACTCGACTCTGCAGAGAGTTTTATTCTCAGAATACCCTTCCTTGCTATAAACACGTTTTGTCGCACTCCGCAGGACTTTCGGAATGCCTCGTGCCAATCCAAAGGACGGAAACACTTGTGTGTTAAGTCTCTTGAAGAGGAAATCTGCCTCAGACCAATCCAATTTAAAATTTATTAAAAGAAAACAAATTTATATTAAATTCTTTATTTTTATATTTTGCAATTTATAGTTTTTAATTAATCAATATTTTATATGCTTTATTCTCAGCTCTTGCAGCCACTCGTCAATCCTGCAACTTTATTGATATTAAATTTTTGACATTTGCTATTTGACTTGCAAGCAATTTGAATATAAAACTGCCATTTGCAATCTTAATGCAACTTACTTGCTATTTTCTTCCTTGTTGCTATTAATATTGCAATACTTTTCTGTTATTATTAGAATATTAATTCTAGCAGCATTTAGAGTTCCAGGCTGTACTCTGCGAAGCCTTATCTCCCAGAACTTCAATTTAGGTCGAATGATTCTAAAATATTGCTTAAGCTTTATTTATTGTTTATTTACCAATAAAATTTTCACTAAAATTTTTGAAAGCTGTTTAAATTTTGTTTTTTTACAAAACAGAAAAATATTCAAACATACACAAACCTGATTTCAAAGCAAACTCAAATTATGAATTTTGGTATTTTATAGATACTTTAAAATATTTGTCAATTTAGCTTCTTGACAGAATGAAGCATCAATTTGAGACTGATATAAATTAAAATTGAAAAACAGCTTATTCAGCCAAGGTAAATGTTTGGTGCAGCTTGACATTTATAAAGAAACATTTTTATTCAAGTTAGCATATTCCTACAATGTTGAGTCTCACGTGACATGCAGATAAATTGCTGCTGTGATGTAATAAAACTAATAAACTACATTGCTATTCCTTAAGCGGCTAGCTTAGGTTGGTCTGTGAAAGAAAATTATTGGAACAAAATTTTGCCTAAAATATTCTTGTGTATTGCTAATATTTTAAGTTCTGAGTATTTCATAATATTGAAATAGATCAGGTGTTTATAAAAAACTCTGTAATAAGAGGTATTGAAAATTTCTATAAAAACTTCTGTAAAATTTTGCAGGAAACGAGGATTTTTTACAACAAGAAATTGCAATAAACTCTCTTAAGCTTACAAAATCATTTTCGTAAGCATGTTTATGAGTCACAGCCCAGACTCATTACAGCATCTTTTTTAAAATCTCAAAATTGTAAAAATAATTTTTTAATTTTTTTTTTAATACCATTGATCAAATATTCATCAGATATTTGAAACCCTTTGTTATAAAAGACTTCTTTCCCCTGATTATTTCACTACTCCTGCTGGTTGCTATTTCCCCGTGATCCTTTTCCAATATAAAAATTTGATCAACATCTGAGTCTGTGCATTCTTTTGACACAACACTAAAGCTGTCATTAGACACACTGTACTTTCCGACTGCAAGACAGTTGTTATAAGCACTTTTAAATCTTACTTCTCTGGAGACATTCATTATTTTCCACATTACTGGATTTTCAGACCTTTTACAGAGGTTTAAAGCCTCATTGCTTCCTGTGCATAGCACTTTGCCTTCTTTCTCGAGGTATGTGAATTCTTCAGGCAGATTAAAGTAGTCGTGTGCTCTTTCCTGCTCATGCACAGCACTGTTTACAATGGCTAGCCCATTTGCATAGCTCAATCTGTGATTCAGATGGTTTTTAGGTATTATTAATGTTAATGCCTGTATCTTGTATAAGAGTAGAACCAAATGTATAATTGTGGGCATTTTGGCACCTTGCTAATAGCATAAATACTTTGCATCTGAAACGAAACTCTCGACCTTTTAACTGTTTGTAGTAATCAATGTTTAGTATGAAGTGTTCTTCCAAACAGCAAGTAAGTTCTAACTGTCAGTTTAAAAATAAAAGTGCCAGGCAAATGAGTCTCTAGACATCATTTTGACAAGAAGAGTCATTGTTGATTTTAGAGTAAAAATTTTGCTTTAATAAATTTTTGTTTATCAACTGACTGTTTGGCATTGTTTGTTTTTCAGAAAAACATACTGAAACATTTACAGAAATATATAAATATGGTTACAAAAACAATTAGCATGATTTTTGTTCTACTCTCGCTGCTGAGCTGCACCTTGGCTATCAATGGTATAGAAGGACTCAAAGAATCTAAGGCTGAGGACATATTCTACAAGCCCGAAATCTACAATGACCATATTGATCTAATCAATGTGGTTGTCAAGCCAGACAAATTAGTAATGAGGTCTTCTATTGATGAAGGTGCAATGATGAGATGGGATGTTCCAAATAAAGCAGATGACTGGTCCTTTGAAATTGATTTCAACGAGCCCAACCTGAATGCAGCAGAGTTTGCAAGACTTTATATTTTTTATACCAAAGAAAAGCCGCTTCTTGGCGGCTTCAAGGGAGGAAACACCACATTCCATGGATTTGCAGCTGGAATTGAATTTCAGGGCAAGCGTGTTGAGTTAGGATATGCTCTGAACAAGGGCAATGACTTTTTCAATATGGACGATTTTGTGACAAAAATGGACTCTCTGAATCCCCGACGCTTTCAGGAGCTGAAGAATCTCAAATTTAAGGTGATCTGCACCAGCAAGAACTTCAAAATGGAGGTGTATAGCGGTGAAACTATTATCTACGATAATTTCAGGTTCTTCACTGCCGAAGATCTAGAGAATCGGAAGAAGGGGCATTACATCGGAATATTTGCAGATTACAAGGACGTAAGCTCTGGAAAGGCCTTTGAAATTACTCATGCACAGCTTTATCGAAGGGAGGAAACCAGTGACTACAAGCTTACAAAATCATACATGGACCCTGTTATTGGTATTATCAGAAACAAAGAGCAAATTTTGCATCCGAACGAAGACATAAAGACGTTTATCTTTAAGATGCACAAGCTAGCTGAATCAGCTAAGATTATTTTGGGTGAGCTACCTGAAAGCAGCATTAAGAACTCTGAAATAGAGATTCTCAAAGAGGTTGAGGGCTTGACCGACCAAATAAAGAGACTGAAAGAGATAGGCCGTATTAGAAACAGTCGGAGCTCATCAGAAGGAATCCACTCCAATGACATTGACAACAAAATCAAAAGGCTTTATAAAAATATAACAGATTTTGAATTTTCGATTGAATCGATAGCCGAATCAAATGGCAGAAAGTACAACATGCTAGAAATGCTATCGATAGTTTTAGGCGTTTTTACAATGAGTTTCATGATATACCGTGAGACTGTCGAATACATGCAATCAAGAAAAGAAAACAATAAATAATAAATATTCTTGATGCAAATATTTTAATATTCAGAATATAAGTATTCATCTAAAATAAGGCATATATTTTAATTAAGTAAGACATTAATTACAAATACAACAGAAACAAGATGGACAAGTCTAATTTTCTGCAAAGTAATTTTTAATAACAGTTTTTTGCAAAGCCAAGGCTCAGAAAAGAATCTTCAGCCATCCATAAAAAAGTCTTAAAAGCAGAAACTATCAAGAATTAATACGAATCCCAACAGAGATTAAGAAGATAAGATCAGGCTTGAATATAAAAGATTTATTAGTCATCTAAGAATCCAGGAAGTGAATCAACATTGGACATTCCAAAGAGTTCTGCAACAGCCGATCTTCCACCGTTGACGGCAGAAGTGACTTCTTTGGGAGTCTTCCCTTCAATGAAGCAGCCGAGAGACCTGGCTGTTCCAAGAACCTCCTTGACAGTCCCCTTCATCGAAATGGATCTGGACCTTGGTCTTATCTCAGCAGCAATCTTAAAAAGAGCATTCAAGGTTATGCTTCCGTTGTGCAGTTGAGGAAGCTTCTCGGCACCCTTCTTCCTAGGCTCTCTGGTCTCTTTGAGTTCTCTGATGATAACCTGGGCTGTGCTGGGCATCAGCTCTGTTGTTGCCTTTCTATCCTTGACTTTGAGAAGAACATGAACTTTCTGGAGTTTAAAGTCCTTTGCTGTCAGTTTTTTAATTTCTTCGCCAACAACTTTTCCAGGAATTTTCAGAGGACCAACACGCTGTGAGAAGACAGCACCTGGTGCTTCTCCGCCTACAACTCTGACTAGGAGGTATTCTGCTTCTGGATCTCTATTCTCAATGTGCAGCATATGGGTAAAATTTTACTAAAAAATTTGAAAAGAGAATTCAAGTGCAAACAGAAGTAGTGCGTCCAAGAAAGCCAAACAAGATAAGAGAGTCTGTTTAAATTGACAATTTTAACCGTGCAACATTAAAAGAAACGCACAAATTATTCTTACCCATTCAGAAATAATAATTTTTATAGTTCTAAATATTGATTTATTACGATTTTAGTATTAGTTTATTACAATTTTAGTATTGATTTTCAATAGTCTTAATGAGGCTTTAATAGCTGTTAAGTGTAAAAACAATAAGTATTCGACAATAGTTTAATTTATCAACCTTAGAATTATCTATCTCTCAATGTCAATAAATCGTATATCTTCTAACAATCAATATTAAAGCAAATCAAGGATAATCAATGCTTAAAACTACAATCAATCAATACATTATTAACACTCAACTGGTTTCAAAGCTTCCTTTCAGATCGACATCTCAAACATTTCCACTCATCTTTCGGTGGAGTAGTGATATTAGCACACTTAAAATGATACCATTTGACAGGACAGCTCGGATTGTCGCAGCATATCATCGTTCCATAGGCACTGCTGTTGCAAATACAATATTTTTTATTCCCAGTGCTGTCACTGCTTATTTTTATGATGGCTGGCCCTTTTCCCAGAACTGGACTGAAGGATATTGCAATTCCCGATATTTTGATCATTTCGTCCAAGTATGCAATGAGATCCGCAACTTGTTTTTCGTATGTTTCTGTGACCTCTACTTTCTTGTGGATGCATCTTTTGAGCTTGGACTTTATTTTTACAAACTTTCTATTTGAGGGCTGCACCAGCTTAGATACAAGCCTCTCAAACTTTTGCTTGTACTGCTCATAGCTCCTGTTGAGTCTTTTGAGATGCCTTTCGAAGTTGTTGGAGTCCAGCGGAAATTGCTGCACCTTCTCAAGAATCCCATCAAAAATGTCCATTGGTGTTAACATATGGCCAAAGCAATTAAATTTTTTAATTATTTCTGCCATAATTTCTGCTTCATTGGAATTTGCAGCACTCAAAATACTAAAACCATTGTCCAAAATAAAGATTATAACATTCTCTCAAAATTTTACTTTATACAATCTTGCTTTATATCTTTGGAGTATTGCAAAAGATTATTTTATTTATGATTTTAAAAATTTATTTCTCATGCTGATAAAACTTGTCTGCTACCATTTTGTTTAGCTTCAAATAGCTCTGATATACATTTAACGCACTCTTTGGCAGCATAGTTTGCGATTAACTTTTTTGTCAAGATTTTATCTGTTTTAATTTCTGAGAAACGACTGCCAAACAAATCTTCAAAACAAAACTTTTGCATATTCCTACAAAGATAAGCTTAACAAAAGCTCTAAGTGAAATTCACAGGATGCTCTCAACATTTTTGTAATTTTTAAAGCTTTTTATCTAAAGTTTATTTTCTTTTTCAAAAAAGCCAATATTCTTTGTATTGTCTTTCTTTGTTAGCTTCTCAAGCGCACGGCTCTGATCATTGAAGAAATCACAGTCGTCCTCAATTCTCTTCCGTTCTTGAAATTCATTGTCTTCACTTATCTCCCTTTTATCTGCATTTTTGATGTCATCCTCGAAATTTGAGGTTTCATCAAGAAATTCAAATTCCTGAATTTCAGGGAACTCTTCTACAGAATCATCTAGAACATACGTGTTTTGTGCGTACTCTGGAATAGCATCCTTCTTTCTCCGCCTTTTTAGAAATTTGTTTTTAAGATCCTCCAACTGTCTTTTGTTATTAATATTCATTTCTTTTGTGTATTTCCCCAGATCAATGCTATTGTCACAGGAATTGTCGATCATACTGTTAGCCTCGTCTTCATCTAATTCCTCATCGACTTCTTCATCACCTGAATACTCAGCATCTAAGTCCAAATATTTGCTTAATCTTGGCTTAGGAACTTTGGCCTGACTTTCTTTGTTTTTCAAAGCATTGCTTTTAGCTTCAAAATTCAGAGATTCTTCAGATTTCTCTGAGAAACACGATTTTTCTTGCTCGTGAGAATCGTTGCTGGCAGTAGAATCGTTGTCAGATATAAACAGATCCGCTTCTGCATCTTCTTTGTCCTTGTAAAAAAGAAGCTCAACCTCTTTGCTTTCAATATTAAGCAGCTTACAAGTGACTAAATTCTGTACATATTTTATTTCCAGCTCCTTGTAAACACTTTCTCTTACATGTTCGTACCTTTCCAATGCTTCTGCAATTGCTGTTGGAATCCCGGAAGTCTCTCTCATGGGATAAAATTACATCAATAATATGTCTATTGTAATTTTACTCTTTCAGTAATAATGGGTGGCATTAAGCTTACCTCAAGATTAAATCTTTCTTTCACACTTAATTTTCACTACAGGGAAGCATGCTAATCAAACAAAAAAAAATAAGATAAAAATTTTTAATTATTTTTTTTCGGATTATCATTCAATATACTTGCCATCTGGCGATTCATGGCTTCAAGCTTTTCTGCTGGAGATTCACCCCGAAAATTACGACTTTTTTTCTCAGATTCTATCCGATTATCTTGGCTTAGCTTTTCTGCCACCGAGTGCTTGTCCTCTGGGAGATCTCCACTTTCCTTTGCAAACTTGCCAAAAGGAGCAACCAAAAAATGAATTGCCTTCAAATCAGAACAAGATCCTGACTTCACTAAAACCTCCTCGCCATTCATAAAATCTTTTATAGCGCATCTCTCTCCTGAAGGGTCCTTGAGTAGATAATTATTTTTCTTGGAGTCCACTGGCTCCAGAAGCCACTCTGTTTCACCGCTCTTCCCTCCGCTGCATAATTTTAATGGTGTGTTGATTTCACCATCATCGCAAATTGGTTTGTTTTCAGCTTTAATCACTTTTCCTGCTAAATCAAAGGATTTAAGAGCAAGCCTTCTATTTGCCTTTGTCACATCCATTAAAATTAGCAAATCGCCTTTGTGTATGAGAATTTGATTGAGGTCTGCGATATTAAATAGTTCAACAGAATTTGATTTTAGCTTTTGCCAGCAAAGCACAGTAGCGATGCCGAGAAACACAATCCATTTATTCAACATATGTTTTTTTTCGTGTTTTTGTTTTTAAGGTACCATGAAACATGTTTCATAAATCCAATATCATTCATTACCCCTATCTTTTGTATTATTGACTTCTGACTAAAATACAGACATCTGATTTTTCAATTTTTAATAATTAGGAATCATTGATCTTTTTTAGTAAATTCACAAAAATAAAGAATTTATTTAACTAAGCTTTCAATCATCTCAAAGAAATGAATCTGAAAATATTCATAGAATGTAGCCAAAGTCATAAGAAAGCCGCCATTGGCCGAGAAGTGTCTTATTTTGGCAGATAAACTCACTTTTTTATTAGGTATGCTCTTATAAACCGACTCAATCTGTTTAGAAATAGTAGACCAGCTACACTTTGTTTTTATACTGTTAAAAATTTTGCTGGGATCGTGATTTTCAAGGTCCCTTGCGGCGCTGAAAACCTGTTCTGCTATGTCATCTGCTGTCGGCTCACAAAAGTATATTTCAGACTCAGAAAAAAGCTCGTGAATTCCGCCGACATTTGTGCTGACTACCATCAATCCACATGACATTGCTTCCAAAATTGCCAGGCAAAATGTTTCTGTGAGAGAAGTGTTCAGAAAGAGATGCCCGGTTCGCAAAATATCCCCTACATCCTCGTATTTTATCTCGTCTAAAATTTTTACTTGCTGCTCTAACTCATTCTCAGCGACTGTCTGCTCTATTTCTGACTTTTTCACCCCATCTCCTACAATGAATATTTCTATGTCTTTATTTTTGCAGATCAATGGCAAAGCACCTATCAGAAGATCCAGTCCTTTCCTGAAAACCAGCCTGCACATCACTATCAGCCTTATTTTTTCTCCAACTTTGTACTTCTCTGTTTTCGGATAAAAAATTTCAGGTATTATCCCATTTGGTATAACAGCCATTTTATCGTCCTGAAGATTGAGTCTTAGCTGAGTATTTTCCTTGGAGACAGAAGACACAGATATTGCAAAGTCTAGGTAAGTGCACATAAATGAGCAAAGATTGTTAACTATGACTCTCTCAAATTTCGCAACCTCAAAGACGGAGTGATCTGTCAAAACAGTTTTAATGTTCAGGTTTGAGGCATGATATATGCTTTCCAGACACAAATTGGACAGACTCTGGTGGCCATGAACAATCTCGATCGAATGCTTCTCAAATATCGCCTTGAAAAGAATATAGTTTGTGAAAATAGTAGGTGTGGTTGTATTCATTATAAAAACAGGAAGATCTAAATAATAAACCAGAAGATTGCCAATCTGAATGGCACCTTTGTATCCTGCATACTTGTGAGTAATGACAATCACATTGTGTCCTAGCTTGATCAGTCCTTCCCCAATCATTTTAATATGTGTTTCAACACCGCCTTTGTTGGGGTAAAAATAGTCACAGACCAGAGCAATGTTCATTTTGTCATGCTGCATCTTCAAGGGATCAACAAAAACAAACCTACCTTAATTCAAAGAGAGATGTTTTATGAAAACAATTTCTTAGTAAAAGCTTTAACCTCAACATCTGCAGGATATCTTTTTGAAATCATCAGAGCCTTCACAGCATTAGCCTAAAATCTATAAGGTTTTGAAACAATATTGCAAAGCAAGTGAAGTACAACTGAGTCTTTGTATCAAAACTTTACGTTGTTAGCAAATTTGTTAATCAATAGCAGCGAAATTTGATATGCTAATGAATGGAAAGACTGTAGTACAACTTTATAACAGTTTTTGCTAAAATCGTTACAATTTAGCATACAAATTATACTAAACAATTTGATTTCTTTTAATAAACAATAGCTGACGAGATGTTAATATTTAAACAACTGTAAAGTTTCAATACTGTACTCTACTCGTTTATTTTATTGGCCAATGTTTTTGCACTTAATAATTTACAAAAAATTCTGTAAAATTACTGATTTGTTTTTATTTATCTGACAAATAAATTAAGACATAATATTTTTAACAGAAAAATTTAGGACTCAAAATGGATTGGAAGGAGGATAGCAGAATCGAAAGATTAAACAGCTGTGAGCCTAAGAAGAATGTTTTGTATGTAATGAGGAGAGACCAGAGGATATATCAGAACCACTCTATCGAGCTTTCATACAGAATTTCATACAAATTAAAATCTCAGTTTTTCATAGGCATAGAGTTTGGAAAATTGAAAATGAATAAAGTCCAAGAAAAGTTTGTGATTGAAGGTTTGAATGAGATTTTTGAAGACTGTGGCAAATACAATCTTTCCATAAGCAACATCACCGATCTGAAAGATTTTATCAAGACCAACGACATCGGGACCGTCATACTTGATTTTTGCCCATTAAGGGAATCGCTGGAAAGAAGGGAGCAAATTAAAAAGATCTGCCAAAATATTTGTCTAATTGTTTGTGACTCACACAATATTGTTCCATGCAGATGCCTGGAAAAGTATAAAAGAACATCAAAAGCTGTAAAGCATGATCTCTACGCCCAATGGGCACGTTTTTTAAAAGAGTATGAGAAGCTCAAGCCACACAAGTACAACAAGATAAATGAAGGACAAAACCCATTTGAAATGATAAAGACATCGTCAATCCATAAGGGTTATAAGCCTATGTTTCGAGGAGGGTATTCTGAAGGAATGAAGACTTTGGATGTGTTCTTTAAGAACAAATTTCAGCATTATTGTCAGTCCAGAAATAATCCTGAAGCGGATGTATTGTCAAACCTGAGCCCGTATTTGCACACTGGACAAATCAGCCCACTCGAAGTTATTTTAATAACCAACAAGAAATATGGAAAGGAAGGCTCTTCAAATTACATCAATTTCGTCGATGAGTTTTTTATATGGCGAGAGACCGCAGAACATTTTGTTTTTCACGAGCCAAACTACGATAACATCCAAGGTGCACTTCCATGGGCTAGGGAAACACTGTTGAATCATGCAAGCGATGCCAGAAGTAAGACCTACACTCAAAAAAAGCTTGAGGATGCAAACACCGAGGATGATCTTTGGAATGCAGCACAAAAAGAAATGATGATTTCAGGGAAGATGCACGGATATGTGAGAATGTACTGGGCAAAGAGGTTATTAGGCTGGTTCAATGATCCAAGTGAAGCCTTGAAAGTCGGCATTGACCTAAATGACAAGTACTCCATGGACGGAAATGATCCAAATGGCTATTTGGGTGTTATGTGGTCAATCTGTGGCTCAATGGATCGAGCCTTTGGGGAAAGAAATATATTTGGCAAGATAAGGCCAATGAAATCATTTAAATCACCTTCTTACATACAGAAATGGACAAAGAATTCCAAAATGTAAAGCTCTCTAAATTTTAAATAAATGGCTGGTGATGTAAAATGCTTTGAAATATAAATGATAGAATAAAAGATATGCTTTACTGATCTCTAACTTTTTACTGCAGCAGATTTTGACAAAAATTTTACAAATTTAATATAATAATATAATATTAATAATATAGAAATTAATTGTTATTTTATTCAATTAGTTATGCCAAACTGATCCATAAGAGACGCCCACTCATACTCCTCTTTTATAAGCTTGTTGATGTAATCAGGTGCGTCTGACACATTCACTCTTATCTGTGAACTGGTATTCCTCTCCCTGATTGTAACCTTCTTATCTTCTAGGGTTTTAAAGTCTAGAGTGACAAAAAATGGAACCCCGAGCTCATCACAGCTATAATATTTTCTCCCAATTGAGCATCCTCTTTCTGAGATCTGAAATCGTATGGAATACTCTCTGAGCTTAGACCGCAGATCTGCAACAATTGAGTCAAATCCTTCCAAGTATTTCAAGAATCCAATCACACAATGCAAATAACACATTTTAGGTTTCAAATCAAGAATATTTCTTTCTTCGCCAATCTTAAAACTCTGCTCGACAAGCGAATACAAAATTCTCGAAATACCGAACGACGGCTCAATGACTCTAGGAATAAAGAATTCGCAGTCAACTATTCTTCTTGCTAGTTTAAAGTCATACATTTCTCCCTCAAACTCAATTCTAATGGAATCATTTTGTTTGTTTTTGGTAATAAATTCCTGATCAATGCTCAAAACATATGCTTCCAAGTCTTTCAGCTTCGACTTCAGTCGTTTTCCTATTTCAGCCTTATTTATAACAATGTCGTAGACTTCTCTGGCATTTATTATTCTCTTGACCCTGGTGTTAACGTCTTTTGAATGGACAGTAAGATCGAAGTTTGATCTATCGGCGATGCCTGCGCATTCTACCCATCCAGAAAAGGTTTTTATTTCTACATCCCAGCAGTCATTAGCATAATGTGCCATTTCGTTCTTATTATGCTGCCTGTATCTGAGATTCTCCAGCTTCACTCCAATATTCATGCAAAACTCCTGGGCTTTGGCAATAAAATAGCAAATAGCTTGAGAGGATATGACTTTGGTATCGAAAGCATCGCCAAGAGTAATTTGGAACGGATCCAAGCAGGTATTCGGAAGAATAAGCACAGACGTGTCCCTAATTGAGATAAAATCTGCATGGGATCCGTCTTCAGTATAATATTCAATTTCAGCCTGTTCAAATTCTTTTGTCCGGAGCATTCCGCCCCTTGCACTGATCTCATTCCTGTAGCTTCTGCCAATGCAAAGACTAGAAAAAGGAAGTCTCTCGTTGTTCATCTCAAACAGCTTCCTGAAGTTAATAAACTGAGACTGAGCAAGCTCAGGCCGTAAGAACTGCCTATCGTTCAAATTAAAAATCAGGTTGAAATCTCTTGAAGGACCAAATGGCAGTCCTTGAGGAGAAAAGAAGTTGTGAATGAGGATCACCAGATCAATTTCAGTCTTATTAAAATCAGCCAGGTGCTTTTTAACACATGAAAAATTCATGAGAATTTCATTTACTTCTTCCTTTGTGAGCTGCTCAATCTCGGCATTGGCATTTTTACCTTTCTTTCTTGAGATTATCTTGGCTTTAAGCTCAGAGATTGATGCTCTTAAAGAATTCAGATCATTCACTTCCTGCATATTGGGAATGTCTATGATTTCTCCAATTTTGTCCTCAATGAAGTGGTCAGCTCTGTAGATATTTGTAGAATCTGAAATAACAACATCACAGAACTTGTCTATGTGGCCTGAGTTCTTCAAGACTTCATACGGAAGGATAGCACTCGGGTGGATTTCAAATACTGTTTCATTTACAAACACTTTCCTGAACTCTTCAATAACTTGATGGCGAATTTGAGTAAGAGGAGGTCCATAGTCCAGGAAGCCATTTTGGGATGGATATCCTGTCGGTGTCACAAAGAACCTGTGTTTTAGAATCTGCTCTATTTCAGATTTTTTATTGTTCATCGAAGGATGCTGAGAATAGAAAATTATACTATTAAAATAAAGCAGGAGAAATAATTAAAGTAAAGACTCAAACAACATTCTTTCGATCAATGGTCTTTTTTAAGTTGTTATACTTTGCACAACATAACTTATAAATGTTTTCCTGAGAAATGTTGTAATTTAGATTTGTCTGCAGCAAAACTTATTCAATTTGAACTACAAAGCTAATTTAAATTAATTTCTAGCATTTTGAATAAAAAAGAAATGTGCTTAATTTTAATTTGTGAGTGTTTGAAGCTGAATGGACTTTTAACATTTTAAGTTTAGTATTTGATGTTAATAAACACAAAAACATAGCTTTTAATTATCTTTAAGTTATTTTGACTGTAGATGTTGACTTTCCTTACAAAATATTGCCATGTCGCCAATCTGAATTGTGCCATCGGACGCATCTTCTTTAATTCCTTTTTTTGCTATTCCTCATGCCCAAGCTTTCAAAGTACAAGCTATCTACACGATTAAATCTCCAAGTAAAGTACAAGTCTTTGAAACAGATGTACAAGGCACTGTCAACCTCATACCATCCCTATTTGACTCTTACAAGAATCTCTGTAAAACCAAGAAAAAAGCTGTGTGACTTTACTGGCCTACCCACTCATTACATGTGCCCAAGGACATTCCTAAGATATTACGATTTGAGTGTTTACAAATACATGATTTCTCTTCCTTCAGAAATCAGTGAGAATTTCTACGATAACAAAATGTATGGCATGAACATGCTGAATAATAAAAAATAAGATTTATTCTTCTCTTTGAAAGTGTCCCGTTGTAATGTTTAATATTCTTAGCAGAAGCCTGTTACTTTATTGAAACTTTGATCAAATTGTTTCTTTTGCAAAATTGAGGAATAAGTATCTCAACTTATTTTTGTGAGACTAGACAGTACTAGTAAACTTTTTGATCTCTTTAATACATTTAGAATAAATGTGTGCTAATTTAAAGTTTTAGTAAGGAAAATTTTTACTGATCTCTAGAATTAAATAGAAAAATATTGTTTTAAGAAAGAACACAAATAGTTTAGTCCTAATTTATTGATTGTCAATCTTTTATTATAGCTCTGTAATGAATGTTGTCGATATATAATAAGCATATTGTCCCATCGTATGACTTTTTATCATCATTTTAAAGAACATTCGTGGGTTTGCATATTTCGATATTCCAGTTTCAACATTAATTATTTCAAATTTATAATTTAGAATGTTAGAGATAACCATAGGCTCAATTTCCCCATTCGTTTGAAAGTAATTCGAAAGGAAATTTTCGATTTGATATTCTGACATATTAGTCATAAATGATCTATAAAGTTGGATATTATCGGCTATTTCAATGCAGATTAGCATTTTGAAATAGAAAACAATATCGAACAGTTGGTATCTGGTCAAAGCATTGAAACGCTTGCTTTGAAGAAGAGATAGAATAGCAATCAGTCTTATTTCGTCAAATCCACAGATTTTATGGACTAGACTACTGCTAGCTTTAGTCTTGAGGTCAAAAAATCTTTTATAAGTGGCACTCACAGGATCTTTGAGTGCCTCGTAAATACTAAACAATACAGAATAGTAAAAACAATTGCCATCCCCGGTATTGTCTACTGATTTAGCCTTGTCAGTACCAATGAGATCTCTTAGATTTGTATTCTTAAAATCTACTAATCTATAAATATTAGTGGGGGTTTGGAAGCTGTGAAAGTATCTAGTTTCGCTGTTGATCCTGAAAAAATTGAAATATGGGATGGCAACATCACAATTGGAAACATTGTCCGAAGTGTAATCATTATTGGAAAATCTGCAATCCAAAAAGTTTCCAAAATTTTTCAGATCAAATGATGGTGTATTTATTACTTCTAAGTTGCATATTGGAATGCTTGGTTTATTGGTTATATCAAATATTAAAACTTGGTGGTTTGCTTTAGACCTATTTTCACTTACTTTGTACTTATTAGCAAAAATTAGTTCTGTCTTGTTCTCGTTTAAAACGCAATTTGCTATCTTTCTCTTTAGTCTTCTTCTCAAATAAAAAAACAGCAAGCAAATACTAACCAAATTTATATTAAAGATTAATATAAGAATTGTCCTGCTGTAATTCATGGATTCATCGTCAGATCCTTTCATATTTATGGGTGATTATCCACTTGTGTTTTCTCCTTTTTGAACAAGTAAATGATCAATTTTAAAATTTTTTAAGTTAGCCAAATTCGTCATTTTTTATTTAATTTGGTTAAAAATGAATATAATGGAATCAGACATAGCTTTAAAAAAGCTTCAAAGTTTCTTGTTAAAACCCAAAGAACAAAAGTGTGATAAAAATTGTATGTTTTTATTTATCTCAGATTTAAATACTGAAGATTGTGTTTGCTTAAAATTTTATCGCAAAGTATTTATTTATTTTTCCCAATTCTTTGTATTTTATGTACGATCCATTGATAAGGAATTACAATGCTCAGAGCTAAAAAAAAGGCTATTCCGAGAAAAACAGAAAATACAAAACTTAGTGTTATAGCAAATGGTCTCACACACTTAGAAAATAAACAATCAAATATAATATCTTTCAAACGTTGTTGAGCAGAAAAATTGGCTTTGCCTGCTTCATGTAAAGACGTTTGCGGATCATTCTTTACAGTAGTGCAACTTGATAACAGAAGTCATGCTATGACTACCACTGAGTGTTTTAATGCTTTCATTTCTAAGGTTCTAAAATTTGGAAATAAATGTGTATTTTGAATAAAAATCTCTAAAAATTTTTCAGCATCCAGAGCAAGGATATTAAAATGCTATCTGTTTTTAACATGATAAAAATTTATGTAAGGTTTTATTTAAGCTCAAAGATTACAATAATTATCTTAAATTTCAAGTGATAAATCTATATTAGTCCTTTTATTGCAAATTATAAAAACTATCTACGTAACCTTTTTAAAACTTTATAAAAATAGATTGTTTAGTTTTGGTATCTTATAGAGTTGCTCTCAAGCTGATATTCAATAAATTAAATTAAAACTTCTAAAAAGTAAGGAAAAAGGCTTTTTTTGTTCTTTCTCAAACAACAATTTACTGTTCTAAATGTTTTTATAGATAAATTGGATTATCATAAAAACTTTGACAGTCAAAAATTTTTATAGATCTCCAAAGTATATTAATAAGAGCGTAAACATAACAAATGGTAACTTTCATAACCTTCTAAGCGCAAATAAATTCTCAAATTACACTTTGAATCCTGTCAAGCCAACCGAAAAAAACACACATCAGGACTCTGTAGTTCAAAAATTGACAATTTGAGATATATAGTGCTGGCAGAAACTGAATCTTTTGCCTAAATCAATCACATAATAAATTGGCTTTGAAAATTAAAAACTAACAAATACAAATTCAGTAAAATCATTGATGTAAATGACAGTTTTTATGTCAATATTTGATTGGTCCATGGTGATGTCAAGATGTAATGTTGATAGGACACTTAATTTGACTCGTAAATTTTTACAAAATTTATTTTTTATTGGTTTATTTTACAAATTAATTTTAAGGGGTAAAAAGATATAAATTAATTGATTCTGACTGATCCTTAAATGGTAGATGAAGCTGAAAGACCCAAGACTGATCCTTCTCGTATGAGTTTAGAGAGGCTGAAAGCTCTCTGTGAAGAAGTGTTCAAAGACACTAATCTGGAGTATTCTATTGCCAATCCCTTGTTCGGATACATGTTCAAGACTGACGGATGCTTAGAAAACATCAGATTTTTCAGTTCTGAGA
>Ga0308169_10000471_pt1 | contig 59830 bp, 55 predicted proteins | sample PhyBR1_2_FD_202139 | JGI IMG/M metagenome (GOLD analysis project Ga0308169, IMG submission 202139) | Phyllosphere microbial communities from UC Gill Tract Community Farm, Albany, California, United States - DLSLSB.R1 | ecosystem: Host-associated > Plants > Phyllosphere > Unclassified | place... | reverse complement strand
ATGTACTTCATTGAAGGGATGTTCTCCATCGGCCTGTGCGTCTTCGTCTGGTTCTGGCTGGACTCCAAGCCCCACGACGCCAAATGGCTGAGCCGAGAAGAACAAGATGTGCTGGTCAAGACCATCGACGATGAGCAGCGAGCACGGGAAGCCGCCTCGCCGATCAAACTGTCCATCGGCCAGTTGCTCAAGGATCGCCAGATCATCCTGTTTTGCCTGATCTACTTCTTCATTCAATTGACGATCTATGCCGCCACCTTCTGGCTGCCGAGCATCATCAAGAAGATGGGTGACCTCAGCGACATCCAGGTCGGACTGTTCAACTCCATCCCATGGCTGCTGTCGATTGTCGGCATGTACGCCTTCGCCTCGCTGTCGGCCAAGTGGAAATTCCAGCAGGCCTGGGTGGCGGCGGCCCTGCTCATCGCTGCGGCAGGGATGTTCATGTCCACCACTGGCGGGCCGATCTTCGCTTTCGTCGCCATCTGCTTCGCAGCCCTGGGCTTCAAATCCGCTTCATCGCTGTTCTGGCCGATTCCCCAGGCCTACCTGGACGCGCGCATCGCCGCAGGAGTCATTGCACTGATCAACTCCGTGGGCAACCTGGGCGGGTTCGTCGCCCCCACCACGTTCGGCTTGCTCGAGGAGCACACTGGCTCGATCCAGGGCGGTCTCTACGGCTTGGCAGCCACCTCGATCATCGCCGCGATCATCGTCTTTGCCGCACGCAATACGCCCAAGCCAAAAGCGCTGGTGACGCCGACCAACCCAACCGCCAGCCACGTCTGACCATTCGATTCACACAAGGATAAGTTCACATGACTAGCGTAGAAACCAGCAAAGCCCCGATCATCACCAGCATGCAGATCGTGCCCGTGGCCGGCCATGACGGCATGCTGCTGAACCTCAGCGGCGCCCATGGCCCGTTCTTTACCCGCAACATCGTCATTCTCAAGGACAACGCAGGCCACACTGGCGTGGGTGAGGTGCCCGGTGGCGAACGCATTCGCCAGACCCTCGAAGATGCACGCTCGCTGGTGGTCGGCAGCCCCATCGGCACGTACCAGAAGATCCTCAACACGGTGCGACACGCATTCGCCGACCGCGATGCCGGTGGTCGTGGCCTGCAGACGTTCGACCTGCGCATCACCATCCACGCCGTGACCGGCCTGGAAGCGGCGTTGCTCGACCTGCTCGGCCAGCATCTGGACGTCCCGGTGGCGGCCCTGCTCGGGGAAGGCCAGCAGCGTGACGAAGTGAAAATGCTCGGATATCTGTTTTACGTCGGGGACCGCCAACAGACCGACCTGCCCTACCGCAGCGAGCCGGACGCTGACAACGACTGGTTCCGTGTACGCCACGAAAAAGCCCTGGACGCCGACGCCGTCGTACGCCTGGCCGAAGCCGCCCATGCTCGCTACGGGTTCCAGGACTTCAAGCTCAAGGGCGGTGTGCTCAGGGGCGACGAAGAAATCGAAGCGGTCACCGCACTGGCCGAGCGCTTTCCCCAGGCGCGCATCACCCTGGACCCGAACGGCGCCTGGTCACTGAAGGAGGCCATTGGCCTGTGCCGCGACCAGCACAAAGTGCTGGCCTATGCGGAGGATCCTTGCGGTGCCGAGAACGGCTACTCGGGCCGTGAGGTCATGGCTGAATTCCGTCGGGCCACAGGCCTCAAGACCGCCACCAATATGATTGCCACCGATTGGCGCGAGATGGGCCATGCCATCACTTTGCAGTCGGTGGACATTCCCTTGGCCGACCCGCACTTCTGGACCATGCAGGGTTCGGTGCGAGTGGCGCAGATGTGCAATGAATGGGGCCTGACCTGGGGCTCCCACTCCAACAATCACTTCGATATTTCCCTGGCGATGTTCACCCACGTCGCCGCCGCCGCACCGGGCGATATCACCGCCATCGACACTCATTGGATCTGGCAGGACGGCCAGCGGCTGACCAAGGCACCGTTGCAAATCCAGGGCGGCTGCGTGCAACTACCGAAAAAGCCGGGGTTGGGGATCGAGCTGGACACCGATCAACTGGCCAAGGCCCATGAACTCTATAAAGGCATGGGCCTCGGTGCGCGGGACGATGCCGTGGCGATGCAGTTCCTGATTCCGGGCTGGACGTTCAACAACAAGCAGCCGTGCCTCGTGCGCTGAGTCGATTGTTCCCGTTTGGCGGATGGCGCATATGAACTTGAACTCACCATGACTCCTTGTGGGAGCGAGCCTGCTCGCGATGACGGCGGCACATCCAACATCGCTTTCAGGCAGACCGCATCGCGAGCAGGCTCGCTCCCACAGGAAGTTGTGATCAGGCCGTTCTAACCCTCCGGCCGCAGGATCAGCACCGCCAACGGCGGCAGGTTGAGTTCCATCGACAGGGCCTGGCCATGGCTGGGCACCTCTTCGGTCGATGCACCGCCGCTGTTGCCATAGTTGGAACCGGCATAGGTGTCGGCATCGCTGTTGAGCAACTCCACCCAGCGCCCGCCAAACGGCACGCCGACCCGGTAAGCCTCGCGCGGCACCGGAGTGAAGTTGGCGACCACCAGCACCGGACGCCCGTCCTTGCTCCAGCGCAGCCACGCATACACGCTGTTGAGCGCATCGTCGCCGATCAACCACTGGAACCCTTGGGGCGCATCGTCCTGGTCATGGAGCGCCGGTTCTTCGCGATAGAGTCGGTTCAGATCGCTGACCAGCCTCTGCACGCCACGGTGTTCAGGGTATTGCAGCAGGTACCAGTCCAGTTGCTGGTCATGATTCCACTCGCGCCACTGGCCGAACTCGCAGCCCATGAACAACAGTTTCTTGCCGGGATGTCCCCACATGAAGCTCAAGTACGCCCGCAGGTTGGCGAATTTCTGCCAGCGGTCACCGGGCATCTTGTCGATCAGCGAACGCTTGCCATGGACCACTTCGTCGTGGGAAATCGGCAGGACGAAGCGCTCGGACCAGGCGTATACCAGGCCGAAACTCAGCTCATTGTGATGATGCGCGCGGTACACCGGATCCTGCTGGATGTAGTGCAGCGAATCATGCATCCAGCCCATGTTCCACTTATAGGCAAAGCCGAGGCCGCCCTGCTGGGTGCTCTGGCTCACGCCCGGCCAAGCCGTGGATTCTTCCGCGATGACCAGCGCGCCAGGCGTTTCCAGCGCCACGACGTCGTTGAGATGTCGCAGGAAATCGATGGTTTCCAGGTTCTCGCGCCCGCCATGACGATTGGGCACCCACTCCCCTGCTTTGCGTGAATAGTCGCGGTACAGCATCGAGGCCACGGCATCGACCCGCAGCCCGTCGACGTGAAAATGCTTTAACCAGTGCAGCGCCGAAGCGAGCATGAAGCCATGGACTTCGGTGCGCCCCAGGTTATAGATCAGGGTGTCCCAATCCTGATGGAAGCCTTCCAGTGGGTTGCCGTATTCGTACAGCGCGGTGCCGTCGAACTGAGCCAGCCCGTGGGTGTCGGTTGGAAAGTGCGCAGGCACCCAGTCGAGGATCACGCCAATGCTGGCCTGGTGGCACGCGTTGATGAACGCAGCGAAGTCATCCGGCGACCCGAAACGCGCCGTCGGTGCGAACTGCGACAGCGGCTGATAACCCCAAGAGCCACCGAACGGGTGCTCCATGATCGGCATCAGCTCGATATGGGTAAAACCCAGGTCCTTGACGTAGGGAATCAGCCGTTCGGCCAGTTCATGCCAGTTGTATTGGCGGGCCACTTCGCCTGTTTCATCGGTTTCGCACTGCCAGGAACCGGCGTGCAATTCATAGATCGACAACGGCGCGCCCGGCAGTTGGCGTTCGCGTCGGCTCTGCATCCACTCGTCGTCTTGCCATTCGATTTTCAACCGCGGGGCAACCTTGGACGCAGTGTCTGGCGGCATCTGCGTCGCCAGCGCCACCGGATCGGCCTTGAGCGGCAGGATGCCGTGGGCGCCGAGGATTTCATATTTGTAGCCTTCACCCGCGCCCAGCCGTGGAATGAATAATTCCCAGACACCGGACGGGTACCGAATGCGCATCGGATGCCGCCGGCCGTCCCAGACGTTGAAGTCCCCCACCACCGAAACGCGTCGGGCATTCGGCGCCCACACGGCGAAGCGCACGCCGTCGACCCCATCGACGGTGGTCAGTTGAGCGCCGAGGCAGGAGCTGAGGTCGCGGTGGTTGCCTTCGGCAAACAGATAAAGGTCCATCTCGCCTAGCAACGGCCCGAAGCTGTAGGGGTCCTCCGCCACTTGTTCGCCACCCGCCCATCGGGTGCGCAGCAGGTACGCCTGGGTACGGTCGAAATGACCGACGAACAGGCCGGGGGTTTCAGTGGGTTGCAGTTCACCCAGCTCTTCGCCGCCGTCACGGGCCAGCACATGCGCACTCAGCGCGCCGGGCAGGTAGGCCCGGATGAATTGTCCACCCGCCCCATCACCGTGTGGGCCCAATATGGAAAACGGATCCTGATGTTCAGCACGCACCAGCGCGTCGATGTCGCGGCTGGATGGCAGCAGCGACTCCCTGGCCTGCCCCTGTGGTTCTTTGTTCGAGACGCTCATGATTCTCTCCACTAAATCGGTCCGGCTAAATCGGAAAAGGGTTGCAGCCCACTCAACAACCCGTACAGCCCATGCAAGGGCACGGGCAGCCAGGCGGGGCGATTCTCGGCTTCATAGGCCACTTCATAGGCCGCCTTCTCCAGGCCGAACAACGCCAGCGCGGCGTTTTCGCCTTCAGCATCCTTCCACTCATGGGCAAGACTAGCTGCCGCCAGCCGATATGCCTCAATGAATGCCTGGCGAGCCTCTATCAAATAACGATCGGCGACCCGTTGTCGCGCCGCATCGGCATCAGCCGTGCTGTCGACGGTGTGCAAGTGGATCGCCATCGCCGCCGCGTAATCGAAAGAGCGCAGCACACCACTGACATCCTTGTACGGGCTGTGCTTGCCCCGCCGTTCATGCAGCGGTCGCGCCGGCTCGCCCTCGAAGTCGATCAGGTAGGCGTCGCCCTTGATGACCAGCACCTGCCCCAGGTGCAAGTCGCCATGGACACGGATGCGCAATCCACCGGCAGCCTTGCCGGCCAGCTCCTGGACATGGGCCAGGACGGTTTTGCGGTGCTCCAGCAAGCGTGCGACCATGGCCTGGTCCGCCGGGTTCAATTGGCTTTGGTTCTGCTTGAGCAGGCGCAAGGCGTTTTCCACTTGGGCCGCCACGTCCTTGCCGATGGCCTGGGCCTCCTTGGCACTGGTAGCCTGCGGCGCGAAGTCGGGATTGTCGGTGGACTGGGCCAGCATCTGGTGCATTTCCCCCAGGCGTTGGCCGAGCATGCCGGCAAAATCCTTCAGCTCACCCAAGGCGTTGTAGTGCTGCTCCTGCTCGGACACCGCGTTCGCCAGCTCATCGCGCAGGGCCCGTTCGAGGTTGTTCTGCGTCCACTCCCAGGCGTCGCCCTGGTTGCTCAGATAACCCTGGGCAATCATCAGCAGCGCATCCTCGCCCTGGGTATCGCGGCGGATGACCGAACCCAGCAGCGGCGAGATATTGCTGAAACCGGCTTGCGTCAGGTAGGCACTCATCTCCAGCTCCGGATGCACCCCTGAGGCGACCTTGCGGATCAGCTTGAGCACCAGGCTGCCGCCCACCACTACCGAACTGTTGGACTGCTCGGCCGACAAGTAGCGGACTTCCGGCTCAGCTCCCAGATTCAACGCAGCCAGGCCCTCAGTGGGCTCGAAACGCAACTCGCCCTCGTCGCACGGCAGCACCGTGCCCGCCTGCATGCTTTGCAGCACTGCCCTGACGAAGCTTTCCAGGCTGAACGCATCGGTGATCAGACCGACCTGGCGAACCCGACGCACACGCGACAGCGCCAGTTGCTGCGGTAGTGCCGCGCCCATCTGGTCCTCGGGCAGCAGGCCGAACGGCAATTGGTAACGCAGCGTCTGGCCGCCACTGGTGACGTCGATTTCACTGAGCAGCACCGGCTGCTGCGGGTCACCAAAGCGCACGCCATAGACGATGTTGACCTTCTCGATCGCGCTGTCCTTGCCGGCGAACCAGCGACGATTCTGCAGCCAGCTCGGCAGGATGGTTTGCTCCAACGTGGTGCGCGACGGTGCCTCAAGCAACTCTTCCAGGCGTTTTTTCAGCACCAGCGTGGTGAAGTCGGGCAGGCTCTGGGCCGGTTCGACGTGCCAGCTCGGCATCTGGTTTTCCGCCGCCAGGGCGAACCAATAAAAGCCGTACGGCGCCAAGGTCAGCAGGAAATTCAACTGGCCGATGGGTGGAAAGGCGTTGCCGCCTAGCATTTCCACCGGGACCATGCCGGCGTAGGCCGACAAGTCCAGCTCGGCAGCCTGGGCGCTGCGGGACACGTTGGCCACGCACAGGATGATCTCGTGCTTGCCGTCCGGACTTGTGTATTCGCGGGTATAGGCCAGGATCCGGCGGTTGCTGGGCGAGAGCATTTTCAATGTGCCACGGCCGAAGGCCTTGGACTGCTTGCGCACCGCCAGCATTCGTCGGGTCCAGTTGAGCAGTGAATGGGGATCGCCGGCCTGGGTCTCGACATTGACCGACAGGTAACCATAGAGCGGGTCCATGATGGGCGGCAGCACCAGGCTGGCCGGGTCGGCGCGGGAGAAACCACCGTTGCGATCGATCGACCATTGCATCGGTGTCCGTACGCCATCGCGGTCACCCAGGTAAATGTTATCGCCCATGCCGATTTCGTCGCCGTAATACAATGTCGGCGTGCCGGGCATCGACAGCAGCAGGCTGTTGAGCAATTCCACCCGACGACGGTCACGCTCCATCAACGGCGCCAGGCGCCGGCGAATCCCCAGGTTGATGCGCGCCCGACGGTCGGCCGCGTAGTAATTCCACAGGTAGTCGCGCTCCTTGTCGGTGACCATTTCCAACGTCAGCTCATCGTGATTGCGCAGGAAAATCGCCCACTGGCAATTGGCAGGAATCTCCGGGGTCTGGCGCAGGATGTCGGTGATGGGAAAACGATCTTCCTGGGCCAACGCCATGTACATGCGCGGCATCAACGGGAAGTGGAACGCCATGTGGCATTCGTCGCCGTTCAAGCCTTGGGCGTCGACATCGCCGAAATACAGCTGGGTGTCTTCCGGCCATTGGTTGGCTTCGGCCAGCAACATGCGGTCGGGGTAATTGGCGTCGATCTCGGCCCGGATCAGCTTGAGGACATCATGGGTTTCGGGCAGGTTCTCGTTATTGGTGCCATCGCGCTCGATCAGGTACGGGATGGCGTCCAGGCGCAGGCCGTCGATGCCCATGTCCAGCCAATAGCGCATCACCGACAGCACGGCCTTGATGACCTGCGGATTATCGAAGTTGAGGTCCGGCTGATGGGAATAGAAACGGTGCCAGAAATACTGGCCGGCTACCGGGTCCCAGGTCCAGTTGGACTTTTCGGTGTCGAGGAAAATGATCCGCGTGCCATCGTACTTATGGTCATCGTCGGACCAGACGTAGAAATCCCGTGCACTCGAACCTTTCTTGGCCTTGCGCGCGCGCTGGAACCAGGGATGTTGATCCGAGGTGTGGTTGATGACCAGTTCGGTAATCACCCGCAGGTTGCGCTTGTGGGCTTCGGCTATGAAACGACGTGCATCGGCCATGGTGCCGTAGTCCGCGCTAATGCCGCGGTATTCGGCAATGTCATAACCATCATCGCGCCGAGGCGAAGGATAGAACGGCAACAGCCAGATCGTGTTCACGCCCAGGTCGGCAATGTAGTCGAGCTTTTCTATCAGGCCAGGAAAATCACCGATGCCGTCATTGTTGGAGTCGAAATAGGATTTGACGTGAACCTGATAAATCACCGCGTCCTTGTACCAGAGCGGGTCTTTGATGAAGGTGGCAGACCGGGGTTTCTTCGCCATTTGCAACTCCTGATGAATTCAATAACGCCGCTGGAGCAGGCTCGTGGGATCCATGTGGCGAGGGAGCTTGCTCCCGCTTGAGTGCGAAGCGCTCATCGCTTTCTAGGGGCGCTACGCGACCCAGCGGGAGCAAAATCCCTCGCTACGAATAGCCCCTTATTTCAAGATTGCTTTCCAGAATGCCTTCCGTTCTCACGCCACACTGATCCGCCAGATCCCAAACGGTTGGTAAGCCGGGTCGATCCGCATGAACTGATACTTGCCGTACCAGGTCCAGCGGTGTCCGTTCATCAAATCCTCGCCCTGGGTCTGGGCATCGTCCGGCAAGCCCATCTCCCACAGCGGCAACTCGAAGCTGGCTTCCTGTGGGTTGTGGGGGTCAAGGCTCACCGCCACCAGGATGAAATTGCTGCCGTCAGGCGTGCGCTTGCCGAAAAAGAGAATGTTGTCGTTCCAGGCGTTGTAGATCTTCAAGCCCAGGTGCGTGTGCAGCGCCGGGTTCTGCCGGCGGATCCGGTTGAGCTGGGCGATCTCGGCAATGATGTTGCCCGGCGCGGTGAAATCTCGCGGGCGGATTTCGTATTTCTCCGAGTCCAGGTATTCCTCCTTGCCTGGCACCGGCGCCGATTCGCACAATTCGAATCCCGAATACATGCCCCACAAGCCTGATCCCATGGTCGCCAGCGCGGCGCGGATCAGGAAACCCGCGCGCCCCGATCCATGCAGGAAGGCGGGGTTGATATCGGGCGTGTTGACGAAAAAATTCGGCCGGTAGCACTCGCGCAAGGGCGATTCATTGAGTTCGCTGAAATAGGTCGCCAGCTCGGCCTTGGTGTTGCGCCAGGTGAAATAGGTGTAGCTCTGGGAATAGCCGACCTTGCCCAACCGCGCCATCATCGCCGGGGTGGTGAACGCTTCGGCCAGGAACATCACTTCAGGGTATTGGGACCGCACATCGGCGATCAGCCACTGCCAGAACGGCAGCGGCTTGGTGTGGGGATTGTCGACACGGAATATCTTCACGCCTTCGTTGACCCAGCCCACAACAATGTCCCGCAGCTCCAGCCACAGGCTGGGAATCGCATCGGCCGCATAGAAGTCGACGTTGACGATGTCCTGATATTTCTTCGGTGGGTTCTCGGCATATTTGATCGTGCCGTCCGGCCGCCAGCTGAACCAGCCCGGATGCTGCTTGAGCCAGGGGTGGTCCTGGGAACACTGGATAGCGAAGTCCAAGGCGATTTCCAGGCCGTGGGCGGCGGCAGCTTTTACCAAGCGCCGAAAATCCTCGCGGGAACCCAATTGCGGATGAATCGCTTCGTGCCCGCCCTCCTCGCTGCCGATGGCGTAAGGGCTGCCCGGGTCATCGGGACCGGCGGTGAGGGAATTGTTCGGGCCTTTGCGAAAGCTGCGGCCGATCGGGTGGATCGGCGGAAAGTACAGCACGTCGAAGCCCATGTCCTGGATCACCGGCAGGCGCGAATGCACGTCATTGAACGTGCCATGGCGCTGTGGGCTGTCGGTGATCGAGCGAGGGAACAGCTCATACCAACTGGCGAACTCCGCCAGCTTGCGCTCCACATCCAGGGGGTATTCGGGACTGATGCTCAGGTAGGGCCGATGGTCCGCCTGGGACATGAGGTCCGCACTGCGGGGATCCAGGAACAACGCCACCTGCTCGGTCGGCAACAGGCCGGAGAGTTCGTGGTGCAACGCGGCCAGTTGCTCGCTCAGCTCACCATTGCTGCGCTCGGCGGCCAGTTGCACCTGGTTGCGCCCTTCCTGCAACTCCAGGCTGATAGGTACCCCGGCGCCGAACTTCTTTTCCAGCTCATAGCGAAAACTGGCGAACTGGTCGATCCAGGCTTCGATGCAAAATATATAGCGACCCTGTTCCGGCACATTGAACTGGCCTCGCCAACCATTGTTGCCCAGGTCAGTCATGACCTCGCTGTTCCACGCCTCATCCTCCTGCGCCCGCCAACGGATGCGCACCGCCAGCTTGTCGTGACCGTCGGCGAATACTTTGCTGGTCACCGTCACGTCCTGCCCGGCCACGGCCTTGGCGGCAAATTGCCCGCCGTCGATCACCGGCATCGTGTTTTCAATAGCAATACGCGGCAACAACAAGGCCTGGGACAACGGCAAATGCGGGTTGTACGCCAGGTCTGTCGGGTGTTCAGCAGTCATCGAGCATCGCTCCTTTTACGCCCCATGGACGCGCTTTTGGCGGTAAAGGCCCAACGGGTCCCTAAATAAACTCACTTAAGCTCCGAACCGGGCCGGCGGCTAAAAGTTCAGAGGGATTTGCCCGTGCCGCCGGGATCAAACCTGGCGCAGGACGGTCAACAACCATAAGCACGACTCAAGCCATGTGCGTTACGGAGGCCCGCCCTGATGACAATTCCCATCCCGGCCGAAACACCCGATCCAAACATCGACGACCCCAACCTGCCACCGCCAGGACCGGATCCGGAGCCGATTCCGGAGAAAGATCCTCCACCCAGTCCCCAGCCGCCCTTGGGAGATCCGCCGAGCGAGGCACCGCCGGAGCGGGCTAGACGGCTCACTTAGTTGTAGATCAGAAACCTGTGGGAGCGGGCTTGCTCGCGAAAACAGAGTGTCAGGCAATATTTCCATCGACTGATGCGCCGCTTTCGCGAGCAAGCTCGCTCCCACAGATCCGTGTCAAGGTTTGCCCTCCCCCTCCAACGCTCGCACAATCACCGGCATCGCACTGAAAATCACCAGCGCCAATATCGTACTCAGCACAGCCGTCGCCTCCCGGCCCAGCCCGGCGGCGACGCCGATGGCGGCGGTCATCCATAGCCCGGCTGCGGTGGTCAGGCCTTTGACGTGGCTTACGTCGCCGTCCGTGTTCTTCAGGATGGTGCCTGCGCCGAGAAAACCGATGCCCGCCACCACGCCTTGGATTACCCGGCTCATGGCGTCGGCCTGGGAGCCGGACATCTGCGGTACCAGAACGAACAGCGCGGCACCCAGGGCGACGAGCATGTGGGTGCGCACCCCGGCGGCCTTGCCTTTGTGTTCGCGCTCGAAACCGAGAATGCCGCCCAGCAGCGCGGCCATCACCAGGCGTACCGTGACCCGGGTCATCTGCTGGGCATCGGTGATGTCAGCGAATTCAGCTTGCAGGGTTATCCAGACTTCATGCCACCAGGCTTCCATGAAGCGTCCTCTTGTCAGTCGATACACGATGGACCGCACGCGAAGCCAGAGGTGCGCCTGACCGCTGATCAGCCACGACGAACCCTGGCCGGGGGGCGGCGCCTAACATTCAGGACATCCAGAAGGAAGCGCAGCCATGCCTGTACATATCGATCACAACCAAATCTGCCATTTCGAAACCCTCAATGGCCCGGAACAACGCCCTGCCAGTGAATTGACCATCGTCACCGACCCGGACAAAGCCATGTCGGCCGTGGAGCTCAATGGCGGGCGGGTCTACGTGACCGAGGCTGAAGTCGATGCATTGACTGTGGCCGGCGCGGCCGACAGACGCCAGAATCTCAAGGCCACCGACAGCGACTCGGTCATCTGACGGCTAGATCAAGGGTGAAGCCCGTGGCGAGGTAGGTGCTCCCTCGCCACAGGGGGAATTGTTCGCTTGTGCCTGGGTGCATCAAAGTGTCGCAGGGCCTGGGCTCGACGCCATCTGATCCGGTTTTAATCGAATTATCTGAGCCTGTTATGCAAACAGTTCAATGGTCATCATGCGTCAGCCAGATACAGGCTGATGAGCGACCCGACCATGAGCGAAAGAATCCCCGTCCAGTTGATACAGACCTTCGAGCCCGCGCCAGTGAAAAGCAGGGCCGGGTCCACCGATAAGCTGATCCACACCCGCAGTTTTACCGGCTTGTTCCGCACCTTGCGCATCAGCGGTGCGGGGGTTCTGTTCCTGCTGTTCTTCGGCACGGTGTGGCTGAATTGGGGCGGTCGCCAGGCAGTGCTCTGGGATCTTTCCGAAAGCAAGTTCCACATTTTCGGCGCGACCTTCTGGCCCCAGGATTTCATCCTGCTCTCGGCGCTGTTGATCATTGCCGCCTTCGGCCTGTTTGCAATCACCGTGTTCGCCGGTCGCGTGTGGTGCGGCTACACCTGTCCGCAAAGCTCATGGACTTGGATTTTCATGTGGTGCGAAAAAATCACCGAAGGTGAACGCAACCAACGGATCAAGCTGCAGGCCGCACCCTGGGGCGTGAACAAACTGTTACGCCGCACGGCCAAGCACACATTGTGGCTGGCCATCAGCCTGCTGACAGGCCTGACCTTCGTTGGCTACTTCACCCCCATCCGGCCGTTGGCCGAAGAGCTGCTGACCTTGCAAATGGCCGGCGTCAGTCTGTTCTGGGTGCTGTTTTTTACCGGGGCCACCTACCTCAACGCCGGCTGGCTGCGAGAAGCGGTGTGCATGCATATGTGCCCCTACGCACGGTTTCAGAGCGTGATGTTCGATAAAGACACACTGACCATCTCCTACGACACGGCCCGTGGCGAGATTCGCGGCCCGCGCAAGCGCGATGTGAACCCGGCGAATATCGGCCTGGGCGATTGCATCGACTGCCAGATGTGCGTGCAGGTCTGCCCCACCGGCATCGACATCCGCGACGGCCTGCAAATGGAATGCATCGGCTGTGCAGCGTGCATCGATGCCTGCGACTCGATCATGGACAAGATGGGCTACGCTCGCGGGCTGATCAAATACACCTCCGAACATCAATTGCAAGGCGGCAAGACGCACCTGCTACGGCCCCGGCTGATCGGCTACACGGCCGTGCTGCTGGTGATGATCGGGGCCCTGGCCCTGGCCTTGGTGCAACGGCCCATGGTGTCTCTGGACGTCAGTAAGGACCGCGGTCTGTTCCGCGAAAACAGCGCCGGGCAAATCGAGAACATCTACAGCCTGAAGATCATCAACAAGACCCAGCAGCGCCAGGAATATCTGCTGTCCCTGGTGGACGGTGACGGATTTATTCTCCAAGGCAAGACGCAACTGACCCTGGCACCGGGGGAAATCGTCGACGTGCCGGTATCGGTGGCAATGCTCAGCGAGCGGCCCCGAAGCGGCTCCCAGGAAATGACCTTCAAGGTGGCCGACAGTGACGAACCTGAAATCTACAGCGTTGCCAAGAGCCGTTTTGTCGCGCCGATGAATCGGTGAAGCTTTAAGATGCCGGCACCTGTGATAGCGAGCTTGCCCGCGATAGCGGCCTGCCTGGACCGAAGATGGCGAATATGCAGCCACCATCACGAGCAAGCCAGTTCCCACAGTTGAAGTGCAAACCACATGCCTCTCCAAACCGGGCCCGCCATGAAACGCTACGAAAAATTCGCCGATGACATCGCTGAACTGATCCGCTCCGGCATGCTGGGGCCGGGCCAGCGCGTGCCGTCGGTGCGTTACGCCAGCCAGACCTATGGCGTCAGCCCATCCACCGTGTTCCAGGCCTACTACCTGCTGGAGCGACGGGGCTTGATCCGAGCCCGGCCGCGTTCCGGCTATTTCGTCAATACGCACGCGCCGAGTCCTTTTTCCGAGCCGGCAATCAGCAGCCAGGTGCACGAGTCCACCGAAGTCGATGTCAGCGAACTGGTGTTTTCAGTACTGGATTCGATCAAGGACCCAACCACCATCCCCTTCGGCTCGGCGTTCCCCAGCCCTTCGCTGTTCCCCCTGCAGCGCCTGTCCCGTTCCCTGTCCAGCGCCACGCGGGACATGGACCCGCGCATGGTCGTTACCGACATGTCTCCGGGCAACCCACAGTTGCGTCGACAAATCGCCCTGCGTTACATGGTCGGCGGCTTGATGCTGCCCATGGAGGAATTGCTGGTCACCAACGGCGCTTTGGAAGCCTTGAATCTGTGCCTGCAAGCCGTGACAGAGCCTGGCGACCTGGTAGCAATCGAGGCGCCGGCGTTCTACGCCAGCCTGCAAGTGCTGGAACGACTCAAGCTCAAGGCCGTGGAAATTCCCGTCCATCCGCGCGACGGCATTGACCTGGACGTGTTGGCACAGACTCTGGAACGTCATCCGATCAAGGCCTGCTGGTGCATGACCAGTTTCCAGAACCCCATGGGCGCGACCATGCCCGAGGAAAGGAAACAAACGCTGGTGGAACTCCTGCGCCGTCATCAGGTGCCGCTGATTGAAGACGACGTCTACGCTGAGCTTTATTACGGCCAGCAGGCGCCCAAGCCGGCCAAGGCGTTCGACACTGAAGGATTGGTGATGCACTGCGGCTCATTCGCCAAGAGCCTGGCACCGGGTTATCGCATCGGCTGGGTCGCCGCCGGGCGCTACGCGCAGAAAATCGAACGGCTCAAGCTCATGACCTCGTTATGCGCCTCGATGCCGGCCCAGGCCGCCATCGCCGACTACCTGCAACATGGCGGCTACGACCGTCACTTGCGCAAACTGCGCTACGCCTTGGAGGAACAGCAAAGTGCAATGCTTGCCGCCATCGCCCGCTACTTTCCGGCCCAGACCCGCGTCAGCCAACCGGCGGGCGGTTACTTCCTGTGGCTGGAACTGCCAGAACAGATGGACTCGTTGAAATTGTTCCAGATGGCCTTGGCCCAAGGTATCAGCATCGCCCCGGGGCCGATTTTTTCACCGACCCGGCGATTTCGGAACTGCATCCGCTTGAACTACGGCAGCCCGTGGACCGAGGCGTCGGAACAGGCGATGGAGACGTTGGGGCGGATTATTCGATCGTTTTGAATGCGATGTTGACCTGGTTATCGCGTTCGCGAGCAAGCCCGCTCCCACTTGTGTTCTCCTGCGAACACATATCTTGTGTGCACATCAGATCCAGGGTGGGAGCGGGCTTGCTCGCGAAGAGGCCGGTCCTGAAAACCAAAATCCAGAACCTCAGCGTCCGCCGCCCAGGTCCACAAACGTCCCGGTCGTGTACGAGGCCTTGTCCGACAGCAGCCAGATAATCGCTTCGGCCACTTCATCCGGACGACCGCCACGGGCCATGGGGATCGCCGATTCCAGCTTGCTGACCCGGTCCGGGTCGCCACTGAGGGCGTGGAAATCGGTATAGATGTAACCCGGACGAACCGCATTGACGCGGATGCCTTCGCCGGCGACTTCCTTGGACAGGCCGATGGTGAAGGTGTCCAACGCGCCCTTCGAGGCGGCGTAGTCAACGTACTCGCTTGGCGAGCCCAGGCGGGCCGCCACCGAGGACACGTTGACGATGCTGCCTCCCTGCCCGCCATGGCGGGGCGACATGCGCAGCACTGCGTGCTTGGCACAGAGAATCGGCCCCAGCACGTTGGTTTTCAAGATCTTGAGAATGCGAAACTCGGACATTTCATCGAGCCGGGACTTGTGCGCCACCGTGCCGGCGTTGTTCACCAGCGCCGTGACGCGACCCAGTTCGGCGTCCACACGATGGAACAGGCCAACCACTTCATCTTCGATGCTGACATCAGCCCGCACGGCAATCGCCTGCGCGCCCTTGGCCCGGACCTGTTCAAGCACGTCCTGCGCGGCATTTTCATCGGACTGGTAGTTGATGCAGATCCGATAACCCAGCTCTGCAGCCAGCAGCGCCGTGGCCGCCCCGATCCCGCGGCCGCCACCGGTGATGACGATGACTTTTTCCACCTTAGCTTCTCCCCTTCCCACGGATGACGTGCGCCCCAAGGATAGCGTTCACGTCACGCGTTGCACAAACCGCTGCGCTTAACGGGCCAGGGCCCGCAGATCCAGGCGCCCATCCAGCAGCGGAGGACACCAATAGTAGCCGCCAGTGATCGGCCGGCTCATGCGATACAGGCCGTCGGTAATGCCATCTTCCAGGCCGCTCATCCGCCGCAATTGCGCTTCGAAGGCATCGAGGGAGAAACCGAACGCGAGGAACATCAGGCCCGCGCGATCATCTTCGATCCAAGGCATGGAGCGACGCACGACAAAAGCCTCCGGTGCGAAGCTCTCCTGGGCCGTGCGTTTGACGTGGGCCGATTCGGGCGCCTCGTCGATTTCCTCATTGTCACTCAGGCGCCGGCCCATGATGTTGTCGCGTTCGTGGGGCTGCATCGCCGCGAAACCGTCCAGGTCGTGTTGCCACTGCTGGATCGCCGCGAAACTGCCACCGCGCAATCCATCGGTGCCCTGGGCCAAGGCTGCGGCGATGGCAGCTTCGTCGTGAGGGTTTTCGGTGCCGTCTTCGTAACCCGTGAGGTCATGGCCGGTCATGTGGCGGAAGGTTTCGTTCATCTGCACCAGGCGCAATGCCGGGGCCAGCGCTGCCTCGATGGCGCGGCTGCGGTGCATGAGCTCACCCCGATCCTCGCCGTGCAACCAGCACCACAACGCGTGCTGGGTCGAGGGATTGTCCACCCCAACCCCGGCCAGTGCGGGAAATGCGCGAAGGCCGCCGATTTGGGCGCCCAGCGCCTGGACCAGCGATTCACCCAAGCCGACCACGGCCCGACCGTCCACCCACAACAAGAGCTTGTCTATCGCAGCCGGCAGCGCCTCGACCGATTCCAAGGCAAAAAACAGATGACGGGCCTGAGGCGGAACAGGGGTGGCGAGAATGCCAGGCTGGTAGTAGCTCATGTCGACTCCTTTAGAAAGAGCGCAAGTTTACCCGGCGGCCGCGCGTTTGTGTGGTTTGCCGTGCGCGGCCAAAGGCCCGAGGCATCAAAGATTTTTGTAGGAACGCTCCTGCGACCCGGTCGGATAACTCGGAAGCTGGCCGGGAGCAGACGGCACGCGATTGCCGAGCCACAGAAAACCTCCTAGATTGGCCTCCCTCCAGGCGCACCAAGGCATTGGAAGTTGCCGTATACAGGGGCGGCTTGAACATCACTATCAAAGGAGACGGTCCGACATGCATGTTGCCAAATCGCTACTGGCAGGCACTTTTCTATTGGCCTGCGGGACGGCCCCAGGCTTTGCCCAGGACCGCCTCGAAGAGACGGTCAATGCCGTTATCCAACCCTTGATGAAGCAGCAGAATATCGCCGGCATGGCCGTGGCGATCACACATAACGGTCAGCACCGTTTCTTCAATTATGGCGTGGCGTCCAAGGATACGAAGAAGCCCGTCAACGACCAGACCCTCTTCGAAATCGGTTCGATCAGCAAGACCTTTACCGCCACCTTGGGTGCCTATGCCCAGGCCCAGGGCAAACTGTCCCTGTCGGACCCGGCGAGCCGCTTCGCCCCGGAACTGCATGGCAGTGCCTTCGACGGCATCAGCCTGCTCAACCTCGCCACGTACACCCCAGGCGGCCTGCCGCTACAGTTCCCCGACGAGGCGGACCATCCGGATCGGATGCTCAATTATTACAAGGGTTGGAAACCGCTCTACCCGGCCGGCACCCAGCGGCTCTATTCAAACCCCAGCATCGGTTTGTTCGGCTTCCTGGCGGCCCGCAGCCTGGGGCAACCATTCGACGAGGCGATGGAACACACATTGATGCCCGGGTTGGGCCTCAAGCACAGCTATCTGCGGGTACCGCAGGATCAGTTGAGCCGATATGCCCAAGGCTATGCCAAGGACGGCAAGCCCGTGCGGGTTGGGCCTGGCGCGTTGGATTCCGAGGCTTATGGGGTGAAGACCAGTTCATCGGACCTGGTCCGCTTCATCGAGGCCAACCTGCGGCCCGGGAAACTGGACGCTGACCTGCGCAAAGCCATCGCCACCACGCACACCGGCTTCTACACGGTCGGTGGGATGACCCAGGGGCTGGGCTGGGAGCGTTACCCTTACCCGGTGAGTCTGGAGGTGCTGCTGGCCGGCAATTCGACGCCAATGGCCATGCAGGCAAACAAGGTCGAACCGCTCGACCCACCGCGCCCAGCCCCTGACGACGCCTGGATCAACAAGACCGGCTCTACCGGCGGCTTCGGCGCCTACGCGGCGTTCGTTCCCGGCAAGGACATGGGCATCGTGCTGCTGGCAAACAAGAACTATCCGAACGAGGAACGGGTGAAAGCCGCATATCAGATCTTGACGGCGCTGCAAGGGCTGTAAGCCGACAGGCTTGGGTGAGGGGCCCTTGTTCCCTCACCCAAGGGTTTGTCAATCATCCAACGGCGTGGGTGCTGCAGCAGGTGCTTTCCCCGCCTTGCCTGGCTTACCGGGCTTGGCGCCCTTGGCATCCTTGGTTGGTGCAGGCTCTGGCGCGGGCGGTGGGGTTGGGGCCGCGGCCTCTTTCTCTGCGGGAGGCAGCTTGTCGACGGCCTCGAAGATATCCTTGAGCTCGATTGCTCCGGAATGCTCAAGCTTCTTTTCCCCATCCTTGCCTACCAGGATGAACTTGGTTTGTGCGCCGGCCCCCAGCTTGAGTGAACGGATCAATGCCATGGTGCTTTGCGGGTCGAGGTCTTTGCCATCGCGTTGGCCGATGGTATTGAGCACCGTGTAGAGCACCATGTTGCGCTCGGAAAAGCCTTGTTTGCCGGCCGGTTCCTCCAAGGCTTTTTTCAGGCTGACCCAGGCCGGGTCGACGGTGCTGGGCGCGATGACAATCAGGGGGCGTGCCTTGCCCACCTCCGCCACCAAGGGAGTATCGCCATCCGCGGCGAACAGGGGGCCAGCGATAGCCAGCAAGGTAGCGAAGGTCAAAGACCGAATGAGCATGCGCCTCTCCTTTTGATATTTACGCTGTACTGATTGCACATGGCGGCGATTGTTCCGCGAGAGTCGCCCGATACAGCACCTGCTTGACTTCAAGCTTAGGTCAGGGGGGTCATTGCGCAACCGTGGGGAGAGGCGAAACCATTTCCTGTGCAGGGTCCACTTGGGATAGACACAAAACCTGTGGTGAGGAAATTCATCCCCGGCCCATCAACGTTATCAGAACGCCAATTTGAACCCGATCATCGCCAGCATCACCGCCAGGCACGGGCGCAGCAGTTCGTCTGAAACACGTCCCGACAAATGACTGCCCAGGTAAATACCGGGCAACGAACCAACCAGCAGGAAACCGAGGATGTGCCAATCCATGTTGCCCATGCTCGCATGCCCAAGGCCCGCGACCAGGGTCAACGGCACGGCATGGGCAATCTCTGTGCCTACCAGGCGCTTGGTGACCAGGAACGGATAGAGGATGAACAGCGCGACGGTGCCCAGGGCGCCGGCACCGATGGAGGTCAGCGCGACCATCGTGCCCAGTACCAGGCCAGTAATGACCGTGAGTACGTTGAGTCGCGAACCGGATGGATTGTAGTGGCCGCCAGCGCGGTCGTGGGCGAACTGCAGCAGGCGCTTCTTGAACAGGATTGCCAGGGCGGTGGCAAACAGCACGACACCCAAGGCTTGCTTGATCACAGCGTTCATGGCGTCGGGAGAGCTGTGCAGGCTATTGAGAAACCACAGCGTCAGCCCCACCGCCGGCACGCTGCCCAGGGTCAGCCAGCCCGTGACGGCCCAATCGATATTGCGGTTCTTGGCGTGAACCAATACACCACCGGATTTGGTAATGGCCGCGTACAGCAGGTCCGTACCCACCGCAGTCGCCGGGTTGATACCGAACCACAACAGGATCGGGGTCATCAGCGAGCCGCCACCGACGCCGGTCATTCCCACGATGAAGCCGACCACCAGGCCCGCCACGACTAAACCGACATTACCGAAATCCATTGAACCCGTCTCAACGCGACCGCATGAAAAAACTGGCCGCGAGCATAGCGATTTTTCTTATAACTCCCTATATCGATATGATCTATGTTTATTCCTTTTGCGCAATTTCACTGCACCGGCAGGAAATTGAGGAACAGCAGGCTCTGGGCATAGTTCAGCCCGATACGCCGGTAACGCTCGTCCAGCATCTGGGTGAGCAAGTCCAATCGCGCGACGATTTTCCCGAACTCAACGGCGAAACTGAGGTTGCTGCCCTCCTCCGAAATTTCATTGGAGAACAGCAATGGCTTGCCTTCCTTGTCCTGTCGCTGGCTGAGCAGCCAAGTGGCTTTTTCAATGTTGCGCGCCGCATTGCTGACAAAACGCGGGTCGATCGCGTCGGTCATGTAGAACTCAAGGCGATTGCCGTGGGCCGTGACCAGCATGCTACCGATGGCATAGATGAAAGCCCCTACCCGATCCCCCAGGAAATCCGGACTCATGGCATAGCTAAGGGCGGCCAGGTCCTTTCTGCCACCCAAGGTCGGCAAGGGTTGCTGCTGCTCAATGGCCATGCGCACCTGTTTCTCAGCGGTGCGGGCATCGAGGAAGCCGGACTTGCGCAGCTCTTCGGGGTTGCGCAGGTACAGCTTGTTCATCAGCAGATAAAGGCTCTGCAGGTTGTCATGCATCGACAACGTGGCCATGCGGTCGACGCTGGTCTGCAAGAACTCCTGGGGCCTGGCGTTGCTGAACTGCGTGACCATGTCCTGCCCCTGCTGGTGGCTGCAACCGCTGAGCAGCATCAACACACCCGCCACCCAGGCTGAAAAGCGCTGTCGCAACATTGTCACAGGATAAAAAGCACCGGCCATCGAGTCTCGGTCTGGCATGGGGAAGCGATGGGGGTCGTCGCTTCCAGGCCATGGATAGAGCGGCAAAAACCATAAAAGTGCAGTGCCTGGAGAAAATGTCTGACTTCGACTAAGCGTCGCCCCCTTCAATTAGTCTTACTTTTTAATTGAAATATCTATTTTTCCGGCTATAAATCCCTTCTCCACTCTCAAATAGAAAGACTACTGAACAAAAAAAACTCCACCACTGTCCGACCAAGTAACGGACTCGACCCGCGTTCAAAACAACAACAAAACAACAGGAAGGTCACACCATGCTTGAATCCAGACATCTGCTCACGGCCCTCGGAGTGTCTCTGATGATCGCCACCTCTGCTTCCCAGGCTGCCGGCCTGACCAACCAACGTAGCGCGTTCGGCAAGACCGACGACGGTACGGCGGTGGAGAAATTCGTGTTGCGCAACAGTCACGGCATGCAGGCCACCGTGATCACCTACGGCGGTATTCTCCAGTCGTTGAGCGTGCCGGACAAACAGGGCAAGACGGCCGACGTCGTGCTGGGTTTCGATGACGTACAGGGCTACCAAAAGAACGGCAGCGTGTATTTCGGCGCGACCATCGGGCGCTTTGGCAATCGCCTGGCCGACGGTGCATTCGAGCTGGACGGCAAGCGCTACCAGGTGCCGCAGAACGACCATGGCAACTCCTTGCACGGCGGGCCGCAAGGGTTCGACAAGCGCGTGTGGAAAGCCCAACCTCATGACGGTAAGGATTCGGTAGGCGTTACCCTGACCTACGTGTCGCCCGATGGCGAGATGGGTTTTCCCGGTACGCTGAAGACTGACGTGACCTACAGCCTCAACGAGCAGAACGAGTTGCGGATCGAGTACGCAGCCAGCACCGACAAACCCACCGTTCTGAACCTGACCAACCACAGCTATTTCAACCTGGCCGGCGCGGGTAACGGCGACATCCTCAAGCAGGTCGCCACCCTGCACGCCGCGCATTACACGCCTGTCACCGGCAAACTCATTCCTACCGGCGAACTGGCCCCGGTGGCCGGCACACCGATGGACTTCACCAAACCCACCGCCATCGGCACCCATATCAAGGCCGATCACCCTCAGCTCAAGTTCGCCGAACCGAAACAGGGTGGCTTCGATTTCAACTGGGCGCTGGACGCCAAGGGCGACGTGAGCAAAGTCGCCGCCGAGGTATACGATCCGCAATCCGGTCGGCACCTGCAGCTGTTCACTACCGAGCCTGGCGTGCAGTTCTACACCAGCAACTTCCTCGATGGCACGGTCAAGGGCAAGCAGGGCAAGGTCTATCCACATTGGGGTGCGTTTACCCTGGAAACCCAGCACTACCCCGACTCGCCCAACCAGCCGAACTTCCCGTCCACAAGGCTTGATCCGGGCCAGACCTACACCCAGACCATGGTCCTGAAGTTCTCGGCGAAGTAAGACAAAAGTCCATGCAGGAACTGTCACAGGCGGCGATCTTTTCTCGGTCGATGAGGTCGAGAGTGAAATATCAAGATCAAAAGATCGCCGTCTCTGGCAGCGCCTACCGGCTATCCTGCTGTCCATTGGATGATTGATCGAACGACAGGAGATAGGCATGAGGACTCTCGAATTGGCCGGCGTGTCCGTACCCGTGGTCGGCCAAGGCACTTGGCGCATGGGTGAGGAACCCTCGCATCACAAGAAGGAAGTAGCAGCCCTGCGGTTGGGAATCGAACTGGGCATGACCTTGATCGACACTGCAGAGATGTACGCTGAGGGCGGCGCCGAGACAGTCGTTGGCGAAGCGATCACCGGCCTTCGCGACCAAGTGTTTCTGGTGAGCAAGGTCTACCCCCACAACGCCAGCCGCAAAGGCATTCCATTGGCCTGCGAGCGCAGCCTGCGCAGGCTCGACACCGATTACATCGATCTTTATCTATTGCATTGGCGCGGACAGTACCCACTGGACGAAACCGTCGAGGCTTTCGAACGCCTGCGCGAAGAAGGCAAGATCGGCCGTTGGGGGGTGTCGAACCTGGATGTCGCCGACCTTGAAGAACTGGCCTCGCCCGCCTGCGCCACCAACCAGGTGTTGTATAACCTGCAAGAGCGCGGCATCGAATTCGACTTGCTGCCCTGGTGCCGCCAACGAAACATGCCAGTCATGGCCTATTGTCCCGTCGGCCAGGGCAAGCATCTGCTCAAGGACCACACACTGGGGCAGATCGCCGAACGTCACGGCGCCACGCCGGCGCAAATCGCCCTGGCCTGGTTGCTGCGCCAGGACAATGTCATTGCCATCCCCAAGGCCGTGCAGCCTGACCATGTGCGCTTGAATGCCAAAGCGGCCAACCTGAAGCTCGACCCTCAGGACCTGGCGGCATTGGACCTCATGTTTCCACAGCCCCAGGGCAAGCAGCGGTTGGCGATGGTCTAAAGCAAAAGAGTTTTATGTGGCGAGGGAGCTTGCTCCCGCTCGATTGCGCAGCGATCGTAAGAATAATGGGGCCGCTGCGCGACCCAGCGGGAGCAAGCTCCCTCGCCACAACAGCAAAAAGCAACAGCAACAGCAACAGCAACAGCAACAGCAACAGCAACAGCAACAGCAACAGCAACAGCAACAGCAACAGCAACAGCAACAGCAACAGCAACAGCAACAGCAACAGCAACAGCAACAGCAACAGCAACAAGACGCAGCCTTCAGAACAACCCCATCTGCCCGCCCACCAACGTCGAAAAATCATCGTCTACAAAGGGCAGGATCGCGTCCGCCACCGGCTGGAGCTGCTTGGTTACATAGTGATCGTAATCGATCGGTGCGCTGCGAATCTCCAGCGGCTCGGGGCCGGCCACGGTGATGACGTAGCTGATCCAGCCGCCATTCTGGTATTGCCGCGGACGGCCTTGGCGCTGGTTGAACTCGTCGGCCAACCGCGCGGCCCGGACATGGGGCGGCACGTTGCGTTCGTAATCTTCCAGCGGGCGGCGCAGGCGCTTGCGGTAGACCAGTCGATCGTCGAACGCGCCGGCCAAGGTCTGCTGCACGTAATCGCGCACGTATTCCTGATAAGGCTGGCGGTGGAAAATCCTGCCGTAGAGTTCCTGCTGAAACTGCCGGGCCAGCGGCGACCAGTCGGTGCGCACGGTTTCCAGGCCCTTGTAGATGATGTCATCGCTGCCATCGGCGCGAGTTACCAGCCCCGCGTAGCGTTTTTTGCTGCCTTCCTCGGCACCGCGGATGGTCGGCATCAGGAAGCGCTTGAAGTGGGTTTCGAATTGCAGCTCCAGCGCACTCTCCAGGCCAAATTCCTCACGCACCTGTTCGCGCCACCATTGGTTGACGTGGGCCACCAGTTCGCGGCCAATCGTCGCCGCCTCCTCCTGGCCATGGGCACGGCGCAGCCAGACGAATGTGGAGTCGGTATCCCCGTAGATCACCACATGTCCCTGGGCTTCGATCAGTTGCCGGGTGCGTTGCATGATCTGATGACCGCGCAATGTGATGGATGAGGCCAGCCGTGGATCGAAGAAGCGACAGCCGCTGGACCCGAGCACGCCGTAAAAGGCGTTCATGATGATTTTCAACGCTTGGGACAACGGTGCGTTGTGTTCGCGCTTGGCGGTTTCCCGGCCTTCGGCGACCCGCGCCACGATGGCCGGCAGACAATGGCGAGTCCTGGAGAAGCGTGCCCCGCGAAAGCCTGGCACCGACTCGCGGTCGTCCGGGTGACGAAGGCCTTCGATCAAACCCACCGGGTCGATCAGGAACGTGCGGATGATCGACGGATACAGGCTTTTGTAATCGAGCACCAGCACCGACTCGTAGAGCCCCGGCTGGGAATCCATGACAAACCCTCCCGGGCTGGCCTCCGGCGGGCGCTGCCCGAGGTTCGGCGCTACGAAACCCTGGCGGTGCATCAGCGGCATGTACAGGTGCGTGAAGGCTGCCACGGAACCGCCGCTGCGGTCCGCCGGCAGGCCAGTGACACTGGCCCGCTCCAACAGGAACTTGAGCAGCTCGGTCTTGGCGAAGATCCGCGTCACCAGCTCACAATCCTTGAGGTTGTAGCGGGCCAGAGCCGGTTTGTCCTCGGCAAACATGCGATTGATCTCGTCCATGCGCTGGTAGGGATTGTCGATGGACTTGCCCTCCCCCAGCAGCGTCTGTGCGACGTTTTCCAGGCTGAACGAGGGGAAGCTCCATGTGGCCGAACGCAGGGATTCAATGCCGTCGATAATCAGCCGACCGGCCGCCGAGGCGAAAAAGTGGTTGTTGCGCGCACCGTGTTCGCGCCATTGCATCTCTTCCCCGCCACGCCCCAGGCGCAACGGCACGGCCAGCCGTCGGGCATGTTCATGCAACACGCGCAGATCGAACTGCACCAGGTTCCAGCCGATGATCGCATCGGGGTCGAAACGGGCGAACCAGTCGTTGAGTTTTTTCAGCAGCTCAGTACGCGATTCGCAGTACTCGAGCTGGAAATCCACGCCGGTATCGTCGCCATTGGGCGGCCCGAGCATGTAGACCTGACGCTCGCCGCAGCCCTCAAGGGCGATGGAATACAAATCGCCCTGGGCGGTGGTCTCGATGTCCAGGGACACCAGGCGCAACGGCGGGCGATACTCCGGCGCCGGTTTCATCTGCGCATCAACCAGCAGCCCGCCGGCAGCCGGGGTCCCACCGAACCAGACCGGCGCGGTGATGAAGCGCTCCATCAGGTAGCGCTCCGGTGGCCGGACATCCGCCTCGAACACCTCGACGCCGGCACGGCGCAAGGTGGTGTCCAGGCGCATCAACTGGGCGTGTTGTTGGCAATACAGGCCGAGCACCGGGCGATGCTCGAAATCCAGCAGGTCCAAGGGGCGCAGTTCGATGTCCTTTTCGCCTTGCAGCAGGGCTTCAAGCTGGCCGCGCTGGACCTGCGGCACAAATGCCACCGACGGCTGCGCCGCAAGACGCACCCGCCGGGGGCCGGCGTCGGTCGCCAGCCAGAATTCGACTTCGGTGCCGGCCGGGGTATCGCGCCAATGCCGGGTCAGGACGAAGCCCTGCTGTAAATCCACCGCTACAACCTCGAAATGTGTGTATGGCGCGATTCTACCTGTGGCGAGGAGACTTCACCCGCTCAACCGTGGCGAGGGAGCTTGCTCCCGCTGGGGTGCGAAGCAGCCTCGGTTGTTGGCATTCGCCCGATATACCGAGGTGGCTGGTTTTGGGGCTGCTTCGCAGCCCAGCGGGAGCAAGCTCCCTCGCCACCACAGCGCAGGGCATCGGATCGAGGGGGAATTCACCGGCCATGACGCTTTTGGACGACTGGCCGCCGCTTTACCGCTTGCTCTGCGCCGTTGGGTCTACGATGCTTGAATCACCCGCAAAAACATCACCCGAGGCTTCCCCATGAAAACCGTCGCGCAGTTGCTCCGGATAAAAGATGAAAAAAACCAGCAAGTGCACACCATCTCACCGGACGACATGGTATTGCAGGCCCTGATGCGCATGGCCGAGAAAAACGTCGGCGCCTTGCTCGTGGTGAAGAACGATGAAGTGCTGGGGATCATCAGTGAGCGCGACTATGCGCGCAAAATGGTCTTGCATGGACGCTCATCGGTGGGCACGAAGGTGAGTGACATCATGGTATCCCCGGTGATCACCATAGACCCGCACCAGAATGTCGAGACCTGCCTGAGCATCATGACCGAGAAACATCTGCGGCATTTGCCGGTGGTCGAGGACGGCAAGCTCGTCGGCCTGTTGTCCATTGGTGACCTGGTCAAGGAAGCCATTGCCGAGCAGGCGGACCTGATCCGACAACTGGAGCAATACATTCGCGGCGAATGATCCGCGGGGTCGGGGTTGCTCATTCCCTGGGTACTTCTATATTGAAGGGGTTGTTCCTGCCCGAGCATCCTGATGGCCAATGCCGACCGACTGATCATTTGTGAACATTGCGATGCGGTATACGAGCCGGTTGTACTCGCCCGCCATCAGAAAGCCTCGTGCGTGCGATGCCACGCAGTCATCCAGCGTTACGACGGCCTGAGCATCGAGCAACGCCTGGCCCTGAGTCTCACGGCCGCAGTGCTGTGGGCTTTTGCCAATGTCTACCCGGTGATGAGCATCCGGCTTCAGGGCTTGAACAACAGCGCGACGCTGTGGGATTCCATCGTGGCGCTCAGCCATGGGCCGATTACCTTCATTGCCCTCGTGGCTGCGGTAGCGATCATCGTCGCGCCGGCCCTTCAACTGGCGCTCCTGCTTTGGGTGCTGGCCTACGCCTACAGCCAACGGCGGGCGCCGGGGTTCAGCCTGTGCATGCGCAGCCTGGAAACCCTGCGGCCCTGGAGCATGCTGGAAGTGTGCCTGCTGGGCGCGCTGGTGGCGGTGATCAAGCTCGCCGGGCTGCTGGACGTGTTGCCGGGCATCGGCCTGTTCGCCCTCGCGGCCTTGAGCCTGCTGATGATCCGCATTGCCGGGCGTGATGTCCGTGACCTGTGGGATCGTCCATGAACGGCCAGCCGCAGGTCACGCCGCCAGAAGCCAGCGACCTGAACCTGTGCCTGTGTCACAGCTGTGGCCTGGCCTGCGACATGACCGACGAGCCCGACACCTGCCCTCGCTGCGACGCCGCCCTGCATCGACGCAAGCCAGACTCCATCACTCGCACCTGGGCTTACATGCTCGCGGCCCTGGTGTTCTACATTCCGGCCAACCTGCTTCCGGTCATGAATACCCAGATGTTGGGCGAAGGTGCCGACAGCACCATCATCAGCGGCGTAATCGAATTCTGGCAAGGCGGTGCCTGGGACATCGCCCTGATCATCTTCATCGCCAGCATCGCCGTGCCCGGCATCAAGTTCGTGGTGTTGACGCTACTGCTGGTGACCGTGCAACGGCGCAGCACTTGGGCCCAACTGCAGCGGGCGAAGCTTTACCGGCTGGTGGAAGTCATCGGCTATTGGTCGATGCTCGACGTGCTGGTGGTGGCCCTGGTGGCAGCGCTGGTCAAGTTCCAGGCCCTGAGCGATATCGAACCGCGACCGGGCATTCTGTTCTTCGGCCTCGTGGTGCTGTTCACCATGCTGTCGGCCATGAGTTTCGACCCCCGGCTCATCTGGGACACCCAACCATCCGAGGAGATCATGGATGAAGTCGCAAGCCACTGACGGGCAACGACCCGCACCGGGTCGCGCCCATGTCACCACGCGCCGCTGGACGGTGTCGCTGGTGTGGATCGTGCCGATCATCGCCGTGCTGGTAGGGGTTTCCCTGGTGGTCCACAACTGGCTGCAGGAAGGCCCGACCATCTCCATCACCTTCAAGACCGGGCAGGGCCTGACCGCCAACAAGACCCAGGTGAAATATCGCAACGTAGTCATCGGCCAGGTCACCGATGTGCAACTGAGCAATGACCAGAAGAACGTCACCGCCACCGTCAAGCTCGCCAAGACGGCCGATACCTTCACCCACGAAGACTCAGTGTTCTGGGTAGTACGGCCGCGCATCGGCGCCGGCGGTATCTCAGGCATCGACACCCTGCTCTCTGGCGACTTCATCGGCGCCGACGCCGGCCAGTCGAAAGTACGCGCCAAGTCCTTCACGGGCCTGGAAGCCCCGCCACCGATCACTTACGGCGAACCGGGCAAGCGCTTCACCCTGCATTCCCAGGACCTCGGCTCGCTGGACATCGGCTCGCCGGTCTACCTGCGCAAGATCCCGGTGGGCCAGGTCGTGTCCTACGCCCTCGACGCCGATGGCAAGGGCGTCAATATCGACGTGTTTGTCAACGCACCCAACGATGTGTATGTCACCGAAAACACCCGGTTCTGGAACGTCAGTGGCGTGGACGTGAACGTCGGTGCCAATGGTTTCGCGGTCAAGACCGAATCATTGTCGGCGCTGCTGCTGGGTGGGATCGCGTTCCGGGCACCGGAATACAGCCCCGGCGACGTCCCCGCCACCGATGACAAGACGTTCGAGTTGTTCGCCGACCAGCAGAGCGCCCTCGCCCCGCCCAATGGCAAGGCGCAGTACCTGGCCTTGCGTTTCGACCAGGCATTGCGCGGTTTGCGGGTCGATGCGCCGGTGGAATTCCTGGGCGTGGAGATCGGCAGGGTCGTTGCCATCAATCTGGATTTCGACGAGAAGCAGCGCAGCTTCCCGGTCAATGTCGGGGTAGTGATCTACCCGCAGCGGCTGGGCAAGGCCCACGAAAAACTGCTCAGTGCGCTCAATCACAATCCGGACGACGAAGCCGCCGGCGCCCGCCTGATCGGCAGCTTCGTCGAACGGGGCCTGCGCGCCCAGGCCCGCAGCGGCAACCTGCTGACCGGGCAGTTGTATATCTCGCTGGACTTCTACCCCAAGGCTGAAAAAGTCGCCTTCGACCCCGCCGCCCGACCTGTGCGCATACCGACCATTCCAGGCAGCCTCCAGCAATTGCAGGAGCAATTGCAGTCGATGGTCGAACGCATCAACAAACTGCCGCTGGAAAGCATCGCCAGCAACCTGGATGGCAACCTCGTGGAGTTGCGCAAAGGTCTTTCCCAGTTCAACAGCAAGACCTTGCCAGGCGTGCAGAGTACGTTGCAGGACGTGAGCAAGACCCTGCAATCAGCCAACTCGACCCTGGCCGAAGATTCGCCGCAGCGCGAACAACTGACCCAGACCCTGGACGATCTGGGGCGCATGTCGCGTTCGCTGCGCGAGCTCTCCGACTACCTGAGCCGCCACCCCGAGTCGCTGCTGCGCGGCCGCCCCAAGGACGCGCCGGCACAGAACCTCACATTTCCGGTAAAAGAATGACCACAGGAGCGCGCCTTATGCCGCGAATGCTGAAATGCTCGTTGATTGCCTTGGCATTGCTGCTCGGCGCCTGTCGTAGCGATCCCATTCACTATCACACCCTGAGCCCGGCCCAACCGGCGGATCAGAGGCGCAGCAACGTGGACATCCAGGTCGAGCAAGTCAGTGTTCCACCTCAAGTGGATCGCACCCAGATGGTCATCCGGCAAGGCAACAGCGGGCTGGCGATCCTGGAAACCGAATGGTGGGGCGCCAGCCTGGCCGATGAACTGCACAGCAGCCTGGATGAACAATTGAACAACCCCGGCGCACCGAAACTGTTGCTGCGGGTAGATGTGCAACGCTTCGACTCGATCCCCGGCCGCTACGCCCGCATGGACGTGCAGTGGCGCTTGCGCAACCTCGGCAACGAAGCCCGTCCCCTGACCTGCCGCAGCAGCTTGCAAACGCCGGCCGCAGGCAGCATCGACGAGCTGGTGACGGCGCACCAGAACAACGTCCGGCAATTCGTCGGCCTGGTAGAGCAAGCTGCTTCACGCAAGGCGTGTCCCTGATTCACTCGGGCCAATGCTGCGACAGGATCGGCGCAACGCGTGGATGGCGGTCGATACGCTCCAGCAACCCATGAAACTCTGGACGGGCGTTTAACATGGCTTCGCGCGTACCCTGCCACTGGGTGATCACGGCGGCCAGGATATCCAGCGCACCTGGCTCGGCGCCGCTGAGAAACGGCCGGGCCGGGAATTGGTCGGCAAACAGCGCCCAGTTGCGATACAGCCGCTGCTGTGTGCCGCGGACCAATTGCTGCCGAGTCGCTTCGTCCGCATCCTCCAGCCAGCGTTCCGGAAAATCGATGATGCCGATGGGCGTATAACAATGGGCGACGATGTAGACCAGGCCCCGTATGGCTTGCGCACGCTGTCCAGGATCGTCAGGCAGCAATTTCGACTGTGGAAAGGACAAACCGAGGTGAATCAGAATCGCCGCGGCTTCAGTCAGCACCGAGCCGTCCGGCAATTTCAGCGTCGGGACCAACTTCTGCGGGTTCAGCGCCTCGAGTTCCTCCGCCGCGGCGCTGTCCTCAGTGGAATACGCATCGACCCTGCGGTACGCCACGTCGCACAGGCTCAAGGCGATTTCCACCGCTGAGGAGCCGGATTGACTGTGACCGAATAACAGATACATGAGTTTGCCTCCTGCTGAGTACTCAGCCCGGTAGAACCCGCGAACCCGCCGGTGTTCCACTTGGCGGACGACGCGCACCTTCCTCTATCACGCCAACCAAAGGAAGCTGAACGAGCTATCACTGCCATCGATGTTCACCATCATGTCAATGAAGTTCTCTTGATGATTGCCCGGCGCAACAATGGCGCCACACCAACTAACTACACCCCGGAGCACATCATCATGAAACGCCAACTCATCCTCAGCTTCGCTTTCTCGGTACTGGCCGCCAATGTATTCGCCGCCTCCTCCCAACCGGTCGTTGCCGAAGGTGGCTCTGATCGCTTGATCGAAAATCGCGTTGCCGAAGGCGGTGCTGATCGTCTGCTGGAACGTCGTGTGGCTGAAGGTGGCTCCGACCGTCTGATCGAGAATCGTGTTGCCGAAGGCGGTGCTGATCGTCTGCTGGAACGTCGTGTGGCTGAAGGTGGCTCCGACCGTCTGATCGAAAATCGCGTCGCCGAAGGCGGTGCTGATCGTCTGCTGGAACGTCGTGTGGCTGAAGGTGGCTCTGATCGCCTGATCGAGAACCGCGTTGCCGAAGGCGGTGCTGATCGTCTGCTGGAACGTCGTGTGGCTGAAGGTGGCTCCGACCGTCTGGCCCAGAACCGTGTTGCCGAAGGCGGTGCTGATCGTCTGCTGGAACGTCGTGTGGCTGAAGGTGGCTCCGACCGTCTGGCCCAGAACCGCGCATGAGGGGTTCGTTCGCTGCTGCAACATTCCAGACAGTTCTCGGACCAAACCCGTCGTCATAGAAGCCCGGCCTTATCCGCCGGGCTTTTTTGTGGGCCAGCCGCGCCTAACGACCCGATGCCCGCGCCATGCAGCGTTGATAGCGCTCATCCACCCGCTTGGCAAACCACGCCGTGGTCAGCTTGCGCGTGATCTTCGGACTCTTGAGCACGATCCCTGGCAGCACCGCCCGTGGCAACGGCTTGCCCTCGGCCCGTTCAGCCAGTTCGAAGACCTTTTTATAGAGTTTGCTGTCCTCGAATGCCAGGCTCTCGCCCTGTTCCAACTGATCACGAATGGTCGGGTTGCGCATCCCCAATGATTTGCCCAACGTGCGCACCGCCAGCTCCGTACTGCCCGGCATGATGGAATCATGCACGATCAAATCGCCGTCCAGCGCCAGGGTAATGCCGGTTGCCCGACTCACCGCATGCTGGAAAGCCGCGTTGCGACTGGCGTACCACCCGGCATTGAAATCAGCGAAACGATACAGCGGCTCGGTGTAGCTCACCGGGTAGCCAAGCAAATGGGCGATGCCGAAATACATCCCGCCACGACGGCTGAACACTTCGCGACGAATCGAGCCATCCACCGCGTAGGGATAGTTTCGCGCATTAGCTTGGGCAAACGCGATGCTGACCTGCATCGGCCCACCCGTGTGCACCGGGTTGAAACCGCCGAACAGCGTCTTGCCCAGCGGCACCATGCCGATGAAGTCGTCGAAAATATCGCTCAGCTCTTTCTCGCTACGCGCCGCGTTGAGTCGGTCGCTGTAGCTTTTACCGTTGGAGGAACGCACCTGGAGCGCGCCGCTGACCAACAGGCTCGGGATATGGACTTTGGCCGCACGGCGGTCGATCTCCTCCCGGGCAATCTTGCCCAGCCCGGGCACCGTCGGGTCCGCCTGGAATGTCGACTCCTGTTCGGTCACTGCCAGGACAGCGCAGATATTCTGCGTCGTGGGTGGGATCTGCTGCGCCGCGAAGGCCACGTATATATCAGTGGCCCAGCCTTCGCGATCCGCCGTCTTGGCCGGTAACAACCGCACGATCTGCTGCTTGACCTCGGCAGGCTGACGCTCAGGCTCCTGCACCTGGCGACTGCCGCAACCGGCCAGGGCCAGCAATGCTGCAAGGCTGATCATCAATCGATTGAAATGCATGGTGCTCCATCAGGTCGAGTACTCCGGAGCAACCATACGATCAAAAACGGACACGGGCTATGTTCCGTCGCGCAGAGCAACAAATATTCTTGAAGTAAAACCGATTCGATAACCCCCGCAGTCCCCTGTGGGAGCGAGCTTGCTCGCGATGGCGCCAGCACATCCGACATAGATGCAAACTGACCCACCGCTTTCGCGAGCAAGCTCGCTCCCACAGGGGATTTGTGGTGATTGCGATTGCAGTGTGTACCCCAGGAACCCGTGTGGTGAGTGCGGTGGGTCAGATTCCGCTCAGCGCCAGATCCATTGCGAAGTAGGTGAAGATCAGGTCTGCACCAGCCCGTTTGATCGCCCCCAAGCTCTCGCGTACCACGCGGGCTTCGTCGATGGCGCCTGCCTGGGCGGCGAATTTGATCATGGCGTATTCGCCGCTGACCTGGTAGGCCGACAGCGGCAGGTTCGAGGCCTGGCGGATGTCGCGGATGATATCGAGGTAGGCACCGGCCGGCTTGACCATCAGCGCATCGGCGCCTTCCTGCTCGTCGAGCAAGGATTCGCGCAGTGCTTCGCGGCGGTTCATCGGGTTCATCTGGTAGCTCTTGCGGTCGCCCTTCAAGGCGCTGCCGCCAGCCTCGCGGAACGGGCCGTAGAGCGCCGAGGCGAACTTGGTGGAATAAGCCATGATTGCAGTCTGGCTGAAACCGGCCTCGTCCAGGGCCTTGCGAATGGCCTGGACCTGTCCGTCCATGGCCGCAGACGGCGCGATCACGTCGGCACCGGCACGGGCTGCCGCCACGGCTTGCTTGCCCAGGTTGATCAAGGTCCGATCGTTGTCCACTTCGTGCCCGTGCAACACGCCGCAATGGCCATGATCGGTGTATTCACAGAAGCAGGTGTCGGACATCACGACCATTTCCGGCACCGCATCCTTGCAGATCCCGGCCATGCGCGACACCAGGCCGCGCTCGCTCCAGGTGTCGCTGCCGTCGCTGTCCAAATGATGCGACACACCGAAGGTCATCACCGACTTGATGCCGGCACGGGCATAGCGCTCGATTTCACTGGCCAGTTTCGCTTCGGGAATGCGTACCACGCCCGGCATGCTCTTGATCGGCACGAAATCATCGATTTCTTCTTCGACGAAAATCGGCAGCACCAAGTCGTTCAAGGTGAACTCGGTTTCCTGGAACAGGCTGCGCAGGCTGGCATTGCGGCGTAGACGGCGTGGACGTGCATCGGGGAACTGGCTGGACATGGGACTCCTGGGCAAATAGGTGTTCGATCACAGGGGCAAAGCTTATGCCCTGGCTGGCCAGGGCACAAACGCCGGCGGGAAAACAGAGTGTTACCCGGCGAGCAATAATCGCCTCACAAGCTCAGCGAGCCATTGATGCACGTCACCACCGCGCCGCCAATCCAGACGTCATCGCCCAATTGATCGACATGAATGCGCCCGGCCCGGCCCATCGTCAGCCCCTGGCTGACCACATAGGACGTCGGCGCCAAGCCCTTGGCCAACATCCATTGCGCAAGCCCGGCATTCAGGCTGCCGGTCGCGGGATCCTCCGGCATGCCATCTCCGGCAATGAAACCGCGCACTTCAAAATGCGCCTCATCGCCATCCACCACCGGGTCCCAAGGCGCAATCACGCCCACGGCCAGATCCAGCAATTGGTGATAATCAGGCTTGAGCGTCAACACCTGCTGGCGATCCTTGAGCATCAAGGCCAACCAACCGGCGCCGTTATCGACCCATTGCGCGTCGACAATCGCCTCGGGCGCAAGCCCTAGCCCCTGGCGCACCCGCTCCAGCAGATCGGCCGCAAGCGGACCGGATTTGAGCAAGGGCGGCGCAAGAAACGCCAATCCGTGATCGCTGCGGCGGATTCTGACCAGGCCGACGCCACATTCCTGCACGATCTCCTGCCCTTTCGGCACGCCCCCGGCTTCAAGCCACGCATGGCAACTGCCCAGGGTCGGATGGCCGGCGAAGGGCAATTCGGTCGACGTGGTGAAGATGCGCACCCGGTAATCGGCTTGCGGATGTCGCGGCGCCAACAGAAAAGTCGTTTCGCTGAGATTAGTCCAATTGGCGAAGGCGACCATACCTTCGTCGCTGATCCCATCGGCGCCGAGCACCACCGCCAGCGGGTTGCCCTTGAGTGGCACTTCGCTGAACACATCCAGTTGCTTGAAATCGAATCGGCCGGCCATGGATTTGTTCATTCCGGGATCTTCAAACCACGCGCCACGGCCGGTCGGGCCAGGAAGCGCTCCAGCACCCGCGTCACATTGGGGAAGTTCTGGATGCCGACCAAATCACCGGCCTCATAAAAGCCGATCAGGTTGCGCACCCAGGGAAACGTGGCGATATCGGCGATGGTGTAGCGCTCGCCCATGATCCAGTCCCGCCCTTGCAGGCGCCCTTCCAGCACTTTGAGCAGGCGCTTGCTTTCCTCGACGTAACGATCGCGAGGGCGCTTGTCTTCGTAGTCCTTGCCGGCGAACTTGTTGAAGAATCCCAACTGCCCGAACATCGGCCCGATCCCACCCATCTGGAACATCAGCCATTGGATCGTCTCGTAGCGCGCCGCCGACTCCTGGGCCAGCAATTGGCCGCTCTTGTCCGCCAGGTAGATCAGGATCGCCCCCGACTCGAACAACGCCAACGGCTGATCCCCCGGACCATGGGGGTCGAGAATCGCCGGAATCTTGTTGTTGGGGTTCAGGGAAAGGAACTCGGGGGACAATTGGTCGTTACTGCCGAAGTCCACTTTGTGAGGTTCGTAGGGCAGGCCGGTCTCTTCCAGCATGATCGAGACTTTCACCCCGTTGGGCGTTGGCAATGAATAGAGCTGGATCCACTCAGGGTATTGGGCGGGCCATTTCTGGGTGATGGGGAACGGGGTCAAGTCGGGCATGGGCGTCAGCTCGAAAAATAAAGGAAAGGCCCGAGGATAATCCAAGATTCGCACGGCGGCATCAGCGACGCGTCATGGGATTCACATCGGCCATTCTTAATTTCGCAACATCTTGTCGCTAAGGTTCGTCCCATCCCCCGAGAGACGCCGCTACAGTGCGGCGCATTCGGCCGGGATCGAACCAAAGGGCATCAGGAGACTCTGAGCAATGCCCCGAGGAATCGAAGCGGCGTCATGACAGGGAAAACACCCGAGGTCAAAAGCCTTGCGGTGCCAAGGTTTGTCAGCCTGACTCACGAGTGCTGAAGAATATTTATTCGATGATGAACCCACTGAATTTCGCCAGGCGTTTCAAACACCGTTCGTGGCTGATGCTGCCGACGCTGCTGGTGGTCTGTGGCTTGGTGCTGTCCCTGGAGTCGAGCGCCAGTCGCGCCCAACCCGCCGACGGCGTACAGACCCTGGTGTTCCTGCGCCATGCCGAGAAACCCGCCGGTGGCCTCGGCCAACTCAACTGCCAGGGCCTGAACCGTGCCATTGACCTGGCGACCCTGCTGCCGGAAAAATTCGGCAAGGCCGACTACGTGTTCGCCGCCAACCCTACCCGCAACGTCGAGGAAGGCGAGAAGGACAATTCCTACAGCTACATTCGCCCGCTGATGACCATCAGCCCCAGCGCCATCAAACTCGGGTTGCCGGTGAATATCAATTATTCGGCGAACGACACCAGCGAACTGGCCGATGAGCTGCTGCATGACAAGTACCACAACGCCACGATCTACACCGCCTGGTCCCATGGCTACCTGCCGGAGCTGATCAACAAGGTCGCCGGCGAGGCCGTGGGTAAGAAGCAGACCATCACCGATGATTGGGCATCAGGGGATTTCGATTCGCTGTACGTGCTGACCCTGACCTGGCACAACGGCAAGGCCAGCCTCAGGAGCCAGAGCTACAAGCAAGGCCTGGACAACGGCAAGGAAGCCTGTCCGACCTGACCGTTCGCTGGCTCCCTGCCTTTGTGGGGCTTGCCCGCGAAAGCGGCGGATCAGCCGCCGACGATGCTGACTGATGTTCCGCCTTCGCGAGCAAGCTCGCTCCCACATTGATTCAGCCTAATCACACGCCGCGAAGCGCTCGCTCACGCAGATAGTCGAGCACCGCCGCGCGCTCCCCCGCGAACTCGATCCTCAAGCCCTTCTTTTCCCGCTGGAATACGTACATCGGGTCGTAGTATTCACACAGCAGGCCTTCGATCCAGCCGCGATGCAAGTCGACGGCGCCGGTGTTGGCCTGTTCGATCAGGGCTGCTTCCAAAATAGCCAGCAAACGCCGGTGACGGTCACCGCCCAAGCGCTTGTGGATGTTGTTCAGACTCGCCAGCAGACGCTCGGAAAACAGCGCGAAACCTTCCTCGCCATGCACAGCGACAAACTCGGCACAGAGGTCGATCACGTAATCACGCAGGATTCGCTCGACTCGCTGCGCCAGGCTGTCTTCCAGCCAGACCATCGGAACCTGCTGCATACGCTGGAACAGCGGCAGCGGCAAGGCGCAACTGCCGACCATGCGGCTCTCGTCTTCGAGGACGAATTGTTCGATACCGGCTGCGCGCTTTTTCAGCACGTCTACCGCCAGTCGGTTTTCAAAGTCGATGTTCGAAGGCTGGCCGGTGGCGCGTTTGCCGAAGCTTGAACCGCGATGATTGGCATAGCCTTCCAGGTCCAGGCCATTGTCCAGTTGGCTCAGCACCTCGGTCTTGCCGGTGCCAGTCATCCCGCCCAGCAACACCAGGTCGCATTCGGTGGTTGCTCGCTCGACAGTGTCGAGCAGGAAGGTGCGCATGGCCTTGTAGCCGCCACCAACCCTGGGGTAGTCGATGCCCGCTTCGTCCTTGAGCCACTGCTGGACGATCTGCGAACGCAAGCCACCGCGAAAGCAGTACAACACGCCGTCAGGATGGGTTTGCGCGAATTCGGTCCAGGCCTGGATGCGTTGCGCCTTGATCTCGCCGGACACCAGTTGATGGCCGAGAACGATGGCCGCTTGCTGGCCCTGTTGTTTGTAGCAGGTGCCGACGCGTTGCCGTTCGAGGTCGGTCATCAAGGGCAAGTTGACCACGCCGGGGAATGCGCCCTTGAGAAATTCGACCGGCGCGCGGGTGTCCATCATTGGCCGGTCGTTGAGGAAGATGTCGCGGTAATCGGTGACGTCATGGGGCATCATGACACCTCGACCGCGTGGGTCTGTCGCTCAACCAGTTCGCCAATGGGCTCCAATGCAAGGCCAAGCTCAACGGCCACCCGCAGGAACTCTTCTTCGCCTTGGGCAGTGACGGCTACCAGCAATCCGCCGCTGGTCTGCGGATCGCACAGAACGCGCTTGTGCAGCTCTTGGACACGACCGACCTTGCTCGCGTAGCTGTCGAAATTGCGCAGCGTACCGCCCGGCACACAGCCCTGGTCAAGGTAATACTCGACACCCGGCAGGCGCGGCACCGCGTCGTAACGAATGCGTGCGGTCAATTGGCTGCCGTCGGCCATTTCGACCAGATGCCCGAGCAGGCCAAAACCGGTGACGTCGGTCATCGCCGTCACACCGTCGAGCTTGCCAAAGCGACTGCCGGGCTTGTTCAGCGTGCACATCCAGTCACGGGCCAGGCCGACATCGGCGGCGCGCAACTTGCCCTTCTTTTCGGCGGTGGTCAGGATGCCGATGCCCAGCGGCTTGGTCAGGTACAAACGGCAGCCGGCGGTGGCGGTGTCGTTGCGTTTCATGTGGCGCTTATGCACCAGGCCAGTGACCGCCAGGCCGAAAATCGGCTCAGGCGCATCGATCGAATGCCCGCCAGCCAAGGGAATGCCGGCCTCGTCACACACCGAACGACCGCCGCGAATTACTTCCCGAGCGATCTCCGGAGCGAGTACGTTGACGGGCCAGCCGAGAATCGCAATGGCCATCAGCGGATCGCCGCCCATGGCGTAGATGTCGCTGATGGCATTGGTGGCGGCGATGCGGCCGAAATCGAACGGATCGTCGACAATCGGCATGAAAAAATCCGTGGTCGAGACCACGCCGCGCTCGTCATCGATGGCGTAGACCGCGGCGTCGTCCCGGGAAGCGTTGCCGACCCACAGTTTCGGATCAAGGTTCTGCGCACCGCTGCCGGCCAGGATCACTTCCAGCACCTGGGGCGAAATCTTGCAGCCGCAACCGGCGCCGTGGCTGTACTGGGTCAGGCGAATCGGCTCGCTCATGGGCATACCTCTCGTAAGTCAAGGGGAGCGATTCTACCAGCAACACCCACGTTTCAGTGCCCCACCGGGCGCCACATCCCTCTCCCTGCCGCCCTTTGGTGCTTCTGCAAGGCACCGCGAGACACCGAGGTGCACGCTGCTTGACCAAAAGGACAGGAAAATGACCGATAACCTTGGCTTTTCAAGGCTCTCGAATGGATTGGTACGAGATATGCAAACGTTTGCGCAACCGATTGGGACCGCCTGATCGACGTTATTTTCTTCGCCCAAGGAACACGGGGTTCGCCCCGTATGAATAAGGACTTTCCATGCACTTCACTTCCAGGTGTTGCGCCTCATTCGGCGTTTTCGCAACCTCCCTGCTACTGGCCGCCGTTACTGGACTACACAGCATTGGAGCCCAAGCCCAAACGACCGAAGAGTCCGCCCAGGGCGAAGCCCTCAGCCCCAAAGCCACCCCATCGAAAGCAGGCGCTTATCTATCGGACTGGTACAACCAGGACCTGACGATCATCGGCAGCAAGGACATCAGTTTCGGCCCGCGGCCGGTCGATGATGTTTACCTGGAATACGAATACTTCGGGCGCAAAGGGCCTTTCGAGCTGTATGGCTACGTCGATATCCCGAAGATTTTCGATGTCGGCAACAGCCACGACAAAGGGGTATGGGACCATGGCTCGCCCGTGTTCATGGAGCATGAGCCGCGGATTTCCATCGACTACCTGGCCGGCCGCAGCCTGGCCATCGGGCCGTTCAAGGAATGGTATGTAGCGTTCGATTGGATCTACGATCACGGCAGCAACAGCGCCAACCGCGGCAACACCTTGTATAGCGGCCTGGGGACCGACATCGACACTCATTCGAGGGTCAATCTGTCGGCCAACTTCTACGGCCGTTATCAATGGGAAAACTATGGCGCCAGCAATGAGTACTCTTGGGACGGCTACCGCGCGCAGCTCAAATACATCGTGCCGATCAGCCAGTTCAGCAACGGTGCTTCGCTGACGTACATTGGCTTCACCAACTTCGACTTCGGTTCGGACCTGCACAAGGACAACCCGGCCCGCACTGCCAACGCTACGGTCGCGACCAACGTATTGCTCTATTCCTTCACGCACCTGCGCTTTACGCTGGTGGGCCGCTACTTTCACAACGGCGGCAATTGGCAGGACGGCAGCGAACTCAACTTTGGCGATGGCAACTTCCGTGCCCGCTCCGATGGTTGGGGATACTACGCCGGCGTCGGCTACCAATTCTGACCCATCGCTCACACACCGTTCCCTATCCATGGAGGTCACGAACACATGATCAATCGCCTGTCCATTTCCGTCGGCTTGGCCAGCGCCGCCCTCTTCTGCTCGGCTGCCGGAGCGGCACCGCCGCTGCAACCCAAAGTCATATTGATCACGATGTTTGCGCCCGAGGCGCAGAACTGGATCGAACGCCTGGGGCTCAAGGAGCAAATCCGCGTGCCGGGCCTGTCCGCCGAGTATCCGAATATCCACTGCAATGCCGAGCGGGTCTGCCTGCTGATCACCGGCATGGGCCAGACCAACGCCGCGGCCTCGACATTGGCGCTGGCGCTTTCGCCAACCGTCGACCTACGCAAAAGCTATTTCCTGGTGGCCGGGATCGCCGGCATCAACCCGCACCACGGCACCCTCGGCACTGCCGCCTGGGCCCACTACCTGGTGGAGTTCGGCACACAATGGGAACTGGATTCGCGGGATGCACCCAAGGATTGGCCTACCGGCTACCTGGGCATCAACACCAAGGGGCCGAACGAAAAACCGCCGCTGGACTACAAGACCGAAGTCTTCGAGCTCAACCCGGCGTTGCAAGCCAAGGCCTTTGCCCTCAGCCACAAAGTGACCTTGGCCGAAAGCAAGGAATCGGCGGCCTGGCGCTTGAAGTATCCGTATGCGCCGGCGAACCAACCGCCGGTGGTCACGCGCTGCGACACCGTGGCCGGCAACACCTGGTTCTCCGGTACGCGCCTGAGCGAGCGCGCCGAAGTCTGGACCCGCCTGCTCACCGACAACAAAGGCGTCTATTGCACGACCCAACAGGAGGACAACTCCACCTACGAAGCCTTGCTGCGAGCCAGTCGCGAAGGCCGGGTAGACATCAATCGGTTGGCGGTGCTGCGGGCCGGATCCGACTTCGATCGTCCCGAGCCTGGCGGCAATGAAGTGGACAACTTGCTCAAATACGCCGACCAGGGCGCGTTCGTTCCGGCTTTGGAGAACCTGTTCCGCACCGGTAATCCGCTGGTACAGGACATCGTGAAGAATTGGTCGGCGTGGCAAAACGGCGTGCCCGGGCACTGATTTATCGTCATGGCGAGCGAGCTTGCTCCCGCTCGGGTGCGCAGCAGCCGCAAAAAAGCCAGGGGCCGCTTCGCAGCCCAGCGGGAGCAAGCTCCCTCGCCACACAGTCTGCCGAGCTGAACGGCGAGGCCGTTCTCAACGGATCAGCCAATGGAATTTTCAGCCCCAGGCGGGATCACTTGAACAACAACCTTGCGCACCCACCCAGGAGACTGCCGATGCCCGTCGCCCCTGCCGACAGCACCCACCTTGACTACGGTCTCGACACGCTGTTCGGTCGCGAGACCAAAAGTGTCGATTGCCAGTTCGATGTCAAGCGCCTCGATGACGGCGAGCCACCATGGTTCGCCTTGCATGTGCGCCCGCCGATACCCGTGGATCTGGATAAAGCCCAGATCGTCGTGTTCAGCGCCGAAGGCCGACGTGTCAGCGGCATTGTCCGGCGAACCGAGCGCCTGGCTGATGACAGCCTGCAGCTGGAAGTGGAACCCGACTGAGGCGTTCAGTCCTGACGCACACTGCTGCGGTACATGAACACCAGCGCCAGTGCCAGGCAGGCCATGGCCAGGATCCGGCTGGCGGACAACTCGATGGCCGGATTGCCCAGCCAGCCGAAGTTGTCGATCAGCATGCCCATGCCCAGTTGCCCGATAATCACCGCCACGGTCGCCACGGCTGTGCCAACCCTGGGTACCGCTCCCACCATGACAATCATGTAAACGACCCCGAACAACGCGCCGCTGAGCTGCCATTTCGGCACGTCCAACAGGCTGACTGCGTGGGCCGGTTCAAAAAACACGATCAGCAACCCGGTGATGACCGTGCCCACCGTAAACGTCAGCAAACTGCTGCGCAGCACACCCACGGTCTGGCCTAAGCGCCCATTGATGGCCGCCTGCACGCTCAACACTGCGCCGGCAACGACGACCACCAGCAACAAAAGAAACAGACTCATATTCAACCTCGGGCAATCAGGACAAGGGCGACGACAATCAGCACTAATGCCAGCCAGCGCTCGCCATTGACGCGCTTGCGGGTGGCACCGAACCAGCCGAAATGATCGATCAGCACGCTTTTGCCGACCTGGCCGGAAAGAATCGCGATCATCGTCATGGCGATGCCAATGTGCGGCGTGGCGAGCGTGAGCACGACCACATAGATCGGTCCGAGGAAGCCGCCGATCAGTTGCCAGCGCGGCAGTTCATTCAAGGCCGGGCCTTGCTGGCGGCCGCTGAACAGCAACAGCAGGAACAAAATCGCCGAACCGACCCCGAAGATACTCAGGGTGGCCCACAAATGACCGACCTGGCCCCCGAGCGGCCCCAGCAGGCCGGCCTCCACCGACAAGCCCATGCCGGCCAGGATGACCAGGGGCAGCAACAGCCAGCGCAAGAATGCCCGGGGTTTGGACGCTGTCGTCACCGACGCGGCCTCGTTGAGTGAAGACGCTTGCATAAATCCGAACCTGTTCAGAAAAGAATGGCCGGCATTATCGGATGGCGGCCCTGTGCGATAAATGGGAGGATTGCGATAACACTTTTGCGCAATACGCACAGGACCGCCGCCATGCACGGCCTCAATGAACTTGGCTTCAAGGCGCTGCGATTATTCGTCGCGGTGCTCGACCACGGCAGTTTTTCCGAGGTAGCCCGGCGCGAAGGCCTTGCCCCGTCATCGATCTCCCGGCAGATCCAATTGATGGAGCAGGCGCTGAACCAACAGTTGCTCTATCGCCACACCCGCGCCGTGTCCCCTACCGAGGCCGGCCGTCTGTTGGGGCATCACGCACGTCTGTTGCTGGTGCAATTGGAAGAAGCCGAACAAGCCTTGCAGGAACAGCACAGCGAACCGTCCGGCCTGGTGCGGATCAATGCCCCGGTGGTATTCGGCCAACGCCATCTGGCGCCATGGCTGGGCCAGCTGTGCGAGCGTTACCCGAAACTGCAACTGGAGATCCAGCAAACCGACAGCTACGTCGATCCGCTGCTCGAAGGCACTGACCTGCTGTTTCGCATCGGCCCATTGCACGACTCAAGCATGCAGGCGCGGATCGTGGCGCCTCATCGCTTCCAGATCGCCGCCAGCCCGACCTACCTGGCCCGCCACGGCGCGCCACTCAAACCCCAGGACCTGGCACATCATCAGTGCCTGGCCTACAAAGGTGTGACCGGCCAACAGCGTTGGTTCTTCCGCCGCCCGGGCCACGCCTGGACGCCTTACAGCGTCAGGGGCCCGATCACCGGCAACCACGCCGACACCCTGACCCAGGCCGCGGAGCAAGGCCTGGGGCTGGTGATGTTTCCGTCGTGGCTGATCGGCGAAGCGGTTCGCAACGGCACGCTGGTTCCGGTGCTGCAGGATTACCAGGCGTCCAACAGCCTCGAACCCCAGCAGATCGCCATTCTCTGGCCGGGCAGCCGGCGCCTGTCGGTGAAGGTCCGCACGGTGATCGATTTCTTTCTTGAGTGTTTTGGCGAAGTGCCGTACTGGGATCGCTGAAGGTGTAAATGGCTTTGAGGCTGCGGCGCAACCCAGCGGGCGCAAGCTCCCTCGTCACAGGAGCAATTGCCACTCGCCATTCGTCCTATACCGCTGCGCATAGAAACTGAAAGGCGCTGGAGTCCATAACAATGCCCGTGGGATGATCAGCGTCCAAGCGCGACCATCCGTGGAGAGTTTCATGTCATTGTTGAGTAAACACGCCGCCGCTCTGGTGCTGACGGCCATCGCCAGCCTGGCCGTGGTGCCTGTCCAGGCGGCCCAGCCCAAACCTGCCGCCGAAGCATCGGCGCAGAAGGTTTCGATGCTGGGGGGCAAGTTCGTTTTCAACCTGCCCAAGGGTTTCACAGCGACACCGTTGCCCGCCGGTGACGCGGCCCAGGGCACAGCGGGGGCGACGGGGACGATGTACAGCAATGCCACCAGCCGGACCGTGGTAATCGCCGCTGAAAACCTCATTATCAACGGCGCCACAGTGAAGGATGACGACGGCGCGTTTCTCGACATGACCATGGCGGACTTCGCCGCCCAGCGAAGCAAAGCCTTGGCGGACGCCAAGATCCTCAGCGAAAAAAGCCTGACCCAGAAAGGCACCGGCCTGGGCCTGCGCCAGCTCGACACCAGCGCCACCCAGGGCGGCGGCCCGACCTTGGATACCACGCTGCTGGCCGCCTCCGGCACCCGCATGGCGGTGGTGCAGATCATTTCCCGGGCCAGTGACAAGACCGGTCATGAAGCCCTGGTCAAACAGATCGCCAGCGGCAAGTGAGTAAGCCTGTGGGCTGATGGACCGCGTGGTCCCCAAATCGCGAGCAAGCTCGCTCCCACAGGGGCTTGCGCAGGTCCCTCTGCGGTGAACTTCTCGGATAAAACGGTGGGAGCGAGCTTGCTCGCGATAGCGCTGGTTCAGTTTGCGTCGATGCCGGATGAGCTAGGGATTGAGTCGCTCCAGCCAGGCTCGCAGGTCCTGGACTTCCAGGGCGCTGATGGTGTGGCCGACGCCTGGATAGGCATGGAATTCCGGTTCCAGGGCCAGGGTTTTCAAGAACGTGTTGGCTTCGACGCCGTCGTGGTAAGGAATGATCGGGTCGGCCGTACCGTGGCCAATGAACACCGCCAATGCCCGCCGCGACTCGTCGGGTGTCAGTTCTGCCTGGAGCACGGAAAGCACACGCCCGCCCATGGCAGCGATGCCGCCGACGGCTTCGGGATGTCGCAGGGCCACTTCGTAGCTCATCATCGCGCCCTGGCTGAAGCCCACCAGGTAGACATTGCTCGCATCTGTTGGGTACTTGGCGCGAGCCTTCTCGATGAAATCCAGCAGCATTTGACCACTGGCCTTCAGGTCCGATGTGTCGCCGTCATAGGCACCATCACCCTGCTTGGCAAACCATTGATAGCGGCCCGGCTCCATGGTCTTGGGCGCGCGTACCGAGAGATAGTTGTAATGCCCGGGCAGTTCGTCCTTGAGGTCGAACAGGTCCTGTTCGTTGCTGCCGGAACCGTGCAGGAAGATTATCAGCGGTCGGTTCCTGGCTTGCTCATCGGCCTGGGCCAGATAGCTGAGCGGCAAATCGGTGTGCAGCGAGGGTTGGGCCTGCAACCCGGACGAGACCAGCAGCAGGAACAGGGCGAGCGCTTTGAACATCAATCTTCCTCCGTCGTTCGATAGCCGCACGGCAAGGACCGTGCGCTGAGGTAGACAGCACTTATCAGTCGTTGATCAGTTTGCCCGCGCGAATAGGTTCACGTCCGGCGACTTTCGCCTGCCAGATGCCCGGCTGGGTGTAGCGCCCGCGATCCAGGGCGAACAACACCCCGCTGGTGCCGGCACGAACGGTGGTGACCCGATCGTTCAAGGGATCGACCACTTCGAACAGCGCATCGCCCTGCTCCACCCATTCACCGGCCTCACGCAGAAAGCTCACTACGCCATGGTGCGGCGCGAACAGGTATTGAGTGCCTTCGAATGGAAAACCCTCGCAGCATTGCGCGGGTGCAGGCGGCCAGTCGCCGCCAATGAAACCCTGTTCGGCCAGGAAACCGAGAATGGCTTCGCAGTTGGCCTGGGCCTGTTCGACCCGGGTATCGCCCATGCTGCCCAGCTCCAGGGTCGTCGCCAGGTTGGCCGGGGGAATCGAAGCCTCGGGAAAGGCCTTCGCCAGACGCAGCCAGGGCGAGGAGCAAGACTCATCGAAGGAACTGCCACCGGAGTCTTCGCACAACAACGCCACGCCGGCCTTCAACCGTGCGGCCAGGGAACGCCACTGCGGCCAATGCTGCGGCAAGGCATACAAATGAATCGCCGCCTCGAAATCGCAATGCAGGTCCAGGGTCACATCGGCGTCACACGCATGGCGCAGCAACAGACGATGCAGCGCCTCGAGTTGTGAAGGTGGCGCCGGCAGTTCATCGAGCACTTCGGCCATGGTCTGGCGAATCAAGGTGGTATTGGCGGCCGGGTCGTCACCCAGGCGAGCACCGATGCGCTGCGCCACCGGGCCGCTGAGTTCGACGAAGGAACGGTTGAAATTCTTGCCGCTGCCCAGCTCGAAACGCCCCATGTGGGCACTCTGCACATGCTGGTCCAGGCCGATGGGGTTGGCCACCGGCACCAATTCGATCACGCCCTTGAGCAAACCTTGGGCCTCGAGGTCGTTGAGCCGCTGCTTCAGCTCCCAGGCGGTGCGCATGCCCGGCAGCTCATCGGCGTGCAGGCTGGCCTGGATGTAGGCTTTACGCGGGCCGTGGCCGTAGCGAAACACGCTGAGCCGGCGCTCGGTGCCCAAGTGACTCCATGGCAGGGTATGGTCGATGCGTTGCATGAAAACTCCCGATGACGGTATTTCGATAGGCGCAGGGTAAAACACTCGCCCATGAAAAAGGTGGCCCACCGGTTCAACGGCGGGCCACCTTGGGCTCAACGATTAATGCCCGTAGACATCAAAGGCGAAGTATTTGTCCTGCACTTTCTTGTAGGTGCCGTTGGCGCGGATCTCGGTGATGGCGGCGTTGAATTTCTCCGCCAGGGCCTGATCGCCCTTGCGCACCGCAATGCCGGCGCCACCACCGAAGTATTTCGCATCTTCATAGGTCGGGCCCACGAAGGCGAAACCCTTGCCGGTGTCGGTTTTCAAGAAGCCTTCATCCAGGGTGACCGAATCGGCCAGCATGGCGTCGAGGCGCCCGGCGACCATGTCCAGGTTCGCCTCTGGCTGGGAACCGTAGCGCACCAGGTTGATGCCCGCAGGCACCAGCACTTCGGTGGCGAAACGGTCATGGGTACTGGCACGCAGCACACCGACTTTCTTACCCTTGAGTTCGGTCAGCGGGTCCTTGACGTCGGAGCCTTCCTTCATCACGAAACGTGCTGGGGTGTGGTAGTACTTGATGCTGAAATCGACGTTTTTCTTACGGTCGTCGGTGATGGTCATGGACGACAGAATCGCGTCGATTTTCTTCACTTTCAGTGCCGGGATCAGACCGTCGAATTCCTGCTCGACCCAGGTGCACTTGACCTTCATCTGCTCACAGAGCGCGTCACCGATATCGACATCGAAACCGGTCAGCTTGCCGTCGGGGGTTTTCATCGAAAAAGGTGGATAACCGGCTTCGATCCCGAGGCGGATCGGCTTGGCTTCTTCGGCCACGGCCGACAAGGACAGTACGGACAGTGCCAAAGCACCGAACATGACTAGCTTCTTCATTTTTGCTCCTGAGTGCGCAGGTTTTTATTGGTAATGATTGGCAGATTCGTAGGCAGCGTTCGGTCAGCAAGAACCGAAGTGGCCGGGAGTCTAGAGGGGCACTCAGGCGGGGAATTGTGTGGAGGCGACAAATAGTTATAAAAATAGCTTGGTTTGTGTGTATATCCGTTGCTGCGGTAACGGATATACACACGAACTAAAAAACCAAGTCAGCAGTCGCAACGGATGGCCTGATCCGCCACACGCTCCACCAGACCGTTCAGACGAAAGCCCTCATCAAGCCACCCCATGACCCCTCCAATCATCTCTTTCACCGGATACCCCAAGGTTGCCAGACGCACCGCCGCCTTGTTCGCCCCATTGCAATGCGGACCGGCGCAATACACCACGAACAAGGTGGTCTTGGGGTAGGCAGCCAGCGCCTCGGCGGTGAGCGTGCGGGTGGGCAGGTTGATCGCCCCGGGCACATGCCCGCGCTCGTAAGCCAGCGGCCCACGCACATCCACCAGCACAAAATCGACATCGCCGGCCTGTTGACTGGCGTGAACGTCGGAACAATCGGTTTCGAACGTCAGGCGACGACTGAAATGCTCCAAGGCAATTTCGGGCGGTGCGGCAGGCACTTCGCGAACCAGGCTAGTCATTGGTGTGTACTCCAGGGTAAGGGGCGTAAGAAGACTTTATCTGCCCGGGGCGTACCGCTACAGTGGCGTACAAGACACTCTGTGGGAATTTTCCGACAAATGCAGCCTGCCCCCGGTCTGGTCGCGATCCTCGCCTACGACGGCCTGTGCACCTTCGAATTCGGCGTCGCCGTCGAGATTTTCGGATTGGAACGCCCCGAATTCGATTTTCCCTGGTACGAGCACCGGATCGTCGCCGTCGATGACGGCCCGATGCGCGCCATGGGCGGTTTCCGGGTATTGGCCGATGGCGGCATGGAACTGCTCGAGACAGCCCGAACCATCGTCGTGCCAGGCTGGCGCAGCCGCAGCGAGCCACCCCCCGAAGCCTTGCTTCAAGCCCTGCGCAGGGCCCATGCACGAGGCGCACGCCTGCTGTCGATCTGCTCCGGGGCGTTCGTGCTGGCCGCCGCCGGGCTGCTCGATGGGCTGGGCGCCACGACCCATTGGCGCTACACCGACGAGTTGGCCCAGAGTTTCCCTGCCGTGCGGGTCGACCCTGATGTGCTTTATGTGGATTCAGGACAGGTCATCACCTCCGCCGGCAGCGCAGCAGGTATCGATGCCTGCCTGCACCTGGTGGCACGGGACCATGGCGTCCAGGTCGCCAACAGCGTGGCGCGCCGCCTGGTGACGACCCCGCAGCGTACCGGCGGCCAGGCGCAGTTCATTCCCTCGCCAGTCAGCCGCACGCCACGTAGCGACCTGTCGAGCGTCATGCAATGGGCCCGCGAACGTCTGCATGAACCGCTTGGAGTGCGGGAGCTGGCCAGCCAGGCGGCCATGAGCGAACGGACTTTCCTGCGACACTTCACCCAGGCCTGCGGCGTGTCACCCAAGGCCTGGCTGCAACATGAACGCCTGGCCCGGGCCCGCGAGCTGCTGGAAAGCACTGCGGACAGTACCGACAACATCGCCCAATTGTGCGGCTACCGCTCGGTGGAAAGTTTTCGCGTGGCGTTTCGCAGCGTGGTGGGGTTGGCGCCGTCGGTGTATCGGGAGCGGTTTGGGCGGGGATGAAAACAGCCGGCCACAAGTTGATGTGCAAGCTTCATTCAGGCTTGCGCAACAGATAACTGTCCATGATCCACCCATTGGCCTGCCGTGCGGCCTTGCGGGTGCGTTCGATGTCATCGGCCACGTCCCCCAGCCGACCGGCGATGAGGATCTCATCCGCCGTGCCCACGTAGGCGCCCCAGTAGATATGCATATCGGGATCACCCACCTGGCGATACGCATCCTCGGCATCGAGCATCACCACCACGTTGGCGGCGTCACTTACCTGCCCCGCCGCCAATCGCCGCCCGGTGGTGATTTCCAGCGAGCCACCAATGCTGTTCAAAGGCACTTTGTGGCGCGCCGCAAGGGCTTGCACGCTGGTGATGCCAGGGATCACCTCGAATTCGAAGGCGCAGCGGCCCGTGTCGAGGATCGCCTGCAAGATGCGCACAGTGCTGTCATATAGCGCCGGATCGCCCCATACCAGAAAACCACCGCACTGCTCGTCAGACAGCTCTTCGTTGATCAAGCGTTCGAAAGTAGCCTGCTTCGCACGGTTCAGCTCTTCGACACTGATGGCGTAGTCCAAGTCGCCACGTTGGCGCTCGGGGCTGTAGGCTTCGACGAAACGGTATGTACGATCAACGATGTAACGCCGGCAGATGTCGTGCCGCAGATCCCGCAGCTTGTGCTTGGCGGGTCCTTTATCCATGAGAAAAAACACGTCCACCCGATTCAGCGCTTTCACTGCCTGCATCGTCAGGTGATCGGGATCGCCGGCGCCAATGCCGATGACTGATAATTTCTTCATTCCACTGACTCCTGGCCAGGCCCCAGGGCGCGCATTCGCCATACGCCGTTGAAACGCAACTCGATGGCGGACAGCGGCTCGATGTCGATGCGGTTGAACGTGGCGGCCGGACACTGCAATACATTGATCAAGGCTGCGCGGATCACGAATGGATGGGTGACGGCCACCATGTGGCCCGGTCGGTTTTCCAGACTGGCGAGCCAGTCTCCGACACGGCGGCACAACTGCGCGACGGATTCGCCGCCATGGGGAGCGGCCTCGGGATCGTCGAGCCAGGCTTGCAATTGTTGTGGCTCGGCCTTGAGCAAGTCGTCGATGGACAAACCGCGCCAGCGACCCAGATCGCAATCGGCCAGGGCCGCGACCACCTGCGGCTCATCGCCAAACAGCGCGGCCGTCCGGCGGGTACGCAGCTCCGGTCCACAGAGCAACTGCCGGACCTTTCGATAGCCCGGCCCTGTGGCCGGGCGCTGCGCCAGGTTGTCGCTATCCAGCGGTTCATCCAGGGCAAAGCGCGCCTGTTTCTGAGCGATGGTCCGGGCGTGACAAATCAGGGTCAGGCGAGTGGCTTGCACGCGGGATACTCAACTATTAGTGGGCCGGATATTCACAGGTTTTCTTGTACATAACCTTATATGAAATCAAATAACTTAGACAAAACGGCGCTATATCCGACAAACACTTGAGCGTTAACTGACATATTCATCGCAAGTTACCAAGGCCAATTCCTACAAGGGTTTCGCACCGTCTTCGAGCATTTTAAACGGAACGTAAAAAGCGCTGGACATGTAGCACCAGCTACATAAATACTCTTTTACGCAGTTATGAAAGAAATCCAACACCCCATCCAGGCAAGGAGCACGGATGCCGCCCCTCAGAGACCTCATCACCGATCCCGGCCTGGAGTTAACGCCGTCGGAACGCAAGGTCGTGCGCGCCCTGCTCGATCATTATCCTCGCAACGGCCTGGGTCCGATGTCACGCCTGGCCGACCATGCCGGCGTCAGCGACCCGACCATCGTGCGGCTGGTGAAAAAACTCGGCTTCGGCGGTTATGCAGAATTCCAGGATGCGCTGCTCAGTGACATGGACCATCGCCTGCGTTCGCCCCGCACCCTGTTGCGACCACGGGCCAAACTGCAGCAAGGCGATACCTGGAGCCAGTACCTGGCCGACGCCCAACGTCACCTCATCGACACCCAGGCCCTGACCCAGCCCGAAGACGTGCGCATTCTTGTGCAATGGCTGCTCGATAGCCGGCATCAGGTGCACTGCTTCGGCGGGCGCTTCAGCAGCTTCCTGGCCCACTACCTGCTCAACCATTTGCGCCTGCTGCGGGCCGGCTGTTTTGCCCTTGAAGACAATGCCCAATTGCCCGACCGGCTGTTCGACGTACAGCGCCAGGACGTGGTGTTGATCTTCGATTATCGCCGTTACCAGGCCCAGGCCCTGCGCGTGGCTGCCGCGGCCAAGGAGCGGCACGCCCGGGTCGTACTGTTCAGTGACGTCTACGCTTCGCCGTTGCGAGAACTGGCCGACCTGATCATCAGCGCGCCGGTGGAATCGGTCTCGGCGTTTGACAGCCTGGTACCGGCACTGGCCCAGGTGGAAGCACTGATCGCTTGCCTGACCTTGCAATGCCCCGACCTGGCCGAGCGCCTGGAAGGGATCGATACCTTGCGCACGGAATTCAACACGCACCTGCTGGAGGAAAAATAAGGATGTTCTCGCTCCCCCACCGCTCGCCCCGGGATGTGCCGTTCACGTTCGACCATACGGCCCTGTTGCTGGTGGACATGCAGCGCGCCTGGCTGGAACCGCAATTCGACGCCCACCTGGAGGCACCCGAAGCCGAGTACTTCCTCCATCGCGCCCGCCAGCAGGTCATTCCCAACCAGCAGCGCTTGCTCGCTGCGATGCGAAAGGCGCGACAAAACGTGTTGCACACGCACATCGAAAGCCTCACCGCCGATGGCCGCGACCGTTCTCTGGATCACAAGCTGTCGGACATGCACCTGCCCAAGGGCAGCCCTCAGGCGCAGATCATTGCCGAGCTGGCGCCGCTTGAAAACGAAATCGTGCTGCCCAAGACGTCTTCCGGGGTTTTCAACTCCACCAACATCGACTATGTGCTGCGCAATCTGCAAACCCGACACCTGATCGTCGCCGGCATCGTCACCGACCAGTGCGTCGACATGGCCGTGCGCGACGCCGCTGACCGTGGCTACCTGGTCACTTTGGTGGAAGATGCTTGCGCCACCTACACCGAACAACGCCACCTGGCATGCCTGAACGCGATCAAAGGCTATGGCTGGATCACCGACACCGAGACCGTCCTCGCTCGTTTGCAGGAGATGCAGCCATGAGCCGCCTCGATGCCGCCACAACCCTGGCCCCGCTGCCCGTGACCACGCTGGTGAGCACCGACCTGATCGGCGTGACCCGCGGGCGCTCGTTTCCCAGCGATGAGCTGCCCCACTACGTCACCGCCGGCTGTGGCTGGGTGCCGGCCAACAGCGCGCTCACGCCCCAGGACATCATTGCGTCAACCAACCCTTGGGGCGCTTATGGCGACCTGCGGCTGGTGCCGGATCTCTCCAGCCGAGTGACGGTGAACAATGGTCCCGATGCCCAGGCTCCCGCGCTGGACTTTATTCATTGCGACGTGCGCGAAACCGACGGCCGGGCCTGGGGTGCCTGCCCGCGCACACTGTTGCAGGATGAAGTGGAGCGTTATCGCGCCGAGCTGGGCCTGCAAGTCTTTGCCGCGTTCGAGCATGAGTTCAGTCTCGACACGACGCCGGCCCAGCCCGATCGCCTGGCCTTCAGCCTCCAGGCCCAGCGCCAGCAGGCGGGGTTCGCCGGATGGTTGCTCAGCGCATTGCGAGCCGGTGGCGTCGAACCGGAAATGTTCCTGCCTGAATATGGCAAGCATCAGTACGAAATCACCTGTCGCCCGGCCTTGGGCGTGGCCGCGGCGGACCGTGCGGTGAACGTGCGGGAAATCACCCGCGAGATCGCCCGGCAAATGGAGCTGAACGTCAGCTTTGCCCCCAAGACCTCGGAAAATGCCGTGTGCAATGGCGTGCACCTGCACCTGAGCCTGCAAGACCTGAGTGGCGATCCGGTGCTTCACGACGCCGCCAGCGATAACGGCTTGTCCAGCCTCGGCCAACACTGGGCCGCCGGTGTGCTGCACTATCTGCCGGCGCTGTGTGCCCTGACCGCGCCGACGCCGGTGTCCTACGAGCGCCTGCAACCCCATCACTGGAGCGCATCCTATGCGTGCCTGGGACAGCGCAACCGCGAAGCGGCGTTGCGTATCTGCCCGACCGTGAGCCTGGGGAGTAAACCGGTGGCGACCCAGTACAACCTGGAATTTCGCGCCATGGACGCCACCGCCTCGCCGCACCTGGCGATGGCAGCGCTGTTGATCGCCGGGCGGCTGGGCATCCAGCAACGGCTGGCATTGAATGCCGTCACCGATGAAATACCCGATGAGCTGGATGAAGCACAACGTCGCGCCCGTGGCATTATCGCCCTGCCGACGACCCTGGCCCAGGCACTGGATTGCCTGCGCCATAGCGGGGCTCTGCTGGAGGCCTTGCCCGGCCCCCTGGTCGAAACCTACTTCGCCTTGAAGGCCCAGGAGCTGGCCTTGACCCAGGCGCTGACACCTGCCGAGCGTTGTGAGCACTATGCACGAATCTATTGAAAGTGCCGAAGCGGGCCTGTACACCGGGCCGGCCTACCGACTGATCCGGGAAGACGCCGAGCACCCGGTACTGCTGGTGTGCGAACACGCCAGCCGCTTCATTCCCGCGCAGCTGAACGACCTGGGCCTGGACGAAACCGCCGCTCGGGAACACATCGCCTGGGACATCGGCGCCCTGGCCCTGGCCGAGCGCCTGTCCGAAACCCTCGGTGCGACGTTGCTGTCGGCCAACTATTCACGCCTGTTGATTGACCTCAACCGCCCGCTTCACGTGGCCGACAGCATTCCGCCCCAAAGCGAGATCTACCAGATTCCGGGCAACCATGCCCTGGACGAAGCCACTCGCCAATACCGCCAGCGCTGCCTGTTCCATCCCTTCCACGACCGCTTGCGCTCGCTGGTCGACGAACGCCTGGCGGCCAATCGACCCGTGCGGGTCGTGGGCATACACAGTTTCACGCCGGTGTTCTACGGCCAACCGCGCGCCCTGGAAGCCGGCGTGCTGTTTGGCGCCGCCGAGGATTATGCCCAGCACATTGTCGATGGACTGAGTCGGCATTCACTGCGCGCGGCGGGTAACCAGCCCTACAAGATCAATCCCTTGACCGACATGACGGTCCCCGTGCATGGCGACGCGCGCGGCCTGGATTCGGTGTTGATCGAGGTACGCAACGACCTGCTGCGCGACCCCGCGGCGGTACGGACCTGGAGCGCTTACCTGGCCCCATTGTTGTAGAAAAGCAGCGGCAACCAGCAAGCCCACCCCACACAGCTGAGAAGGAAAACGGCTAATGAGTATCGAGGCATTTGGCTACAAACAGGAACTGAAACGCAGCCTGACACTGACCGACCTGGTGGTTTACGGGATGATTTTCATGATCCCCATCGCACCATTCGGCGTGTATGGCTACGTCAACGCCGAAGCACCGGGGATGGTGCCGCTGGCGTACATCATTGGCATGGTGGCGATGCTGTTTACCGCGTTGAGCTACGGCAGCATGGCGCGGGCGTTTCCCGTGGCCGGTTCCGTCTATTCCTACGCACAAAGGGGTCTTAACCCACACGTCGGCTTCATCGCTGGCTGGTTGATGTTGCTGGACTATCTGCTGATCCCACCGCTGCTTTATGTGTACGCGGCCATGGCGTTGAATCATTTGTACCCGGACATTCCCAAGGTCGGTTTCATCCTGGCCTTTCTGGTGAGCGCGACCTTCGTCAACCTGCGGGGCATTACCTTCACCGCGCGGATGAACATCATCTTCCTGCTGGCGCAGTTGGCGGTGCTGGGGATTTTCCTGTTCTACGCCTGGAATGCGCTGCACGGCGGTGCCGGTAACGGCCAATTGACCCTGGCGCCGCTGTACAGCCCGGAACATTTCAATTTCGCCCTGCTGATGCAAGCCGTGTCCATCGCCGTGCTGTCATTCCTGGGCTTTGACGCCATTTCCACCCTGGCCGAGGAAATCAAGGGCGACCCGGGCCGCAGCGTCGGCAAGGCTGCGCTGGTGACCTTGCTGGTGATGGGGGCGATTTTCGTGATGCAGACCTGGATCGCCACGGACCTGGCCGCAGGCATGGGTTTCAAGTCGGCCGACACCGCCTTCTATGAAATCGCCGAACTGGCGGCCGGCAGCTGGCTGGCAACCTTGACCGCCGTGGCCACGGCCCTGGCCTGGGGCGTGGCAGTGGCAATCACCTCGCAGGCAGCGGTGTCGCGCCTGTTGTTCGGCATGGCCCGGGACGGCAAGTTGCCCAAGGTACTGGCCAAGGTCCATCCGAAACACAACACCCCGTACCTGAGCATTTATCTGGTGGCGGTGCTGTCGCTGCTGATCTGTTACCTGTTCATCGACGCGGTGGACACCCTGACCTCATTGGTCAACTTCGGCGCCCTGAGCGGCTTCATGCTGCTGCACATCACCGTGATCAACCATTACTGGCGCCGCCAACGGTCCGGCCAGGTGATTCGCCATCTGCTCTGCCCGCTGGTCGGCTTCGTGATCGTCGCGGCCATCATGTACAACATGGGCGTGGACGCGCAAAAACTCGGCCTGATCTGGATCGCCGCCGGTGTGGTGTATCTGTGTGCGCTGAATAAATTCGGCCCCCACACGGTACTTGCGGATCCGGCCGCACCTTGAGATTCAGCGGTGAAGGATTCGACCCCGCCGTAGCTGTAACGCGTGGACATCGACAGTGATCGTCAAGCCTGGCGCCCGTCGCCAGGCGCCCTGGAACAGGAGTGCAATCCATGCTGGCCTTACGTCCAGTTCAGTTAACCGATCTGCCGCAACTGCAGCAGCTGGCCCGCGACAGCCTGGTAGGCGTCACGTCGCTTCCGGACGATACCGAGCGCCTGCGGGAAAAAATCCACGGCTCGTGCGCTTCGTTCGAAGCCGACGTGCAGAAACCCGGTGGAGAGAATTACTTTTTTGTCCTCCAGGACCTGGATTCCGGGCGCCTGGTGGGCTGCTCCGAAATCCTCTCCAGCACCGGCTGCAACGAACCGTTCTACAGCCTGCGCAACCGGCCGTTTTCCAGCGAGTCCCGTGAGCTGAACATCCAGCACGGTGTACCGGCGCTGTCGCTGTGCCAGGACCTCAATGGCCAGACCCTGCTGCGCGGCTTTCACATCGACGCCAAGCGGGTGCGCACGCCGGAATCGGAGCTGTTGTCCCGCGCTCGACTGATGTTCATCGCCGCCCACCCCCAGCGCTTTGCCGAATCGGTGATCACGGAAATCGTCGGCTACAGCGACGATGACGGTCAGTCGCCCTTCTGGGACGCCATCGGCCAGCACTTCTTCGACTTGCCCTACGTCGAGGCCGAACGACTGTGCGGCTTGCAGAGCCGCACCTTCCTCGCCGAACTCATGCCGCAGTACCCGATCTACGTGCCCATGTTGCCCCAGGCGGCCCAGGACTGTATCGGCCGGGTGCATCCCGATGGCCAGGAAGCGTTCGACATCCTGGAGCGCGAGGGTTTCGAAACCAACAGCTATGTGGACATCTTCGACGGCGGGCCGACCTTGCATGCCCGTATCGCGAACGTTCGCTCCATTGCACAGAGTCGTCTCGCCAGCGCCCGGCAAAGCTTGCAGATCGACGCTCGCGGCCGCTACCTGGTGAGCAACGATGGCCTGGGCAACTACCGCGCCATCGTCGCCGAACTGGACATCAATACCGAGGGTTGCGTGGACCTTACGCCCGACATGCTGGCTGCCCTGGACGCCACGGATGGCGAGCGGGTGCGGGTGATTGCCTTATGAATCTCATTCGACCTTATGCCTCGCATCGGCGCGAGGGCCGACACGCTCAAGGAGCTGCATCATGATTGTCCGTCCGGTCGCCATCACCGACCTTCCGGCATTGCTGGACCTGGCCCATTGTGCGGGCACCGGCCTCACCAGTCTGCCGGACAACGAAGAGCGCCTGGCCCATCGCGTGCGCTGGGCCCAGCGCACCTTTGCCGGGCAAGTCGAACGCGCCGATGCCGATTATCTATTCGTCCTCGAAGACGACGACCGCCAAGTAGTGGGGATCAGCGCACTGACCGGCGCGGTGGGCTTGCGCGAGCCCTGGTACAACTATCGGGTCGGCGTGACCGTCAGCTCGGCTCCGCAATTGGGCATACAGCGGCAGATCCCCACGCTGTTTCTCAGCAATGAGATGACTGGGCAATCGGAGATTTGCTCGTTGTTCCTGCACCCGGAGCAACGCCGTGGTCACAACGGCCGCCTGCTGTCACTGGCGCGCCTATTGTTCGTTGCCGAGTTCCCCCAGTTGTTCGGCGAAAAACTGATTGCCGAACTGCGGGGGCATGCCGACGAACGAGGCTGTTCGCCGTTCTGGGACAGCCTGGGCCGGCATTTTTTCCAAAGGGAGTTCAGCCACGCCGACCAACTATCCGGCATGGGCAACAAGTCCTTCATTGCCGAACTGATGCCACGCCAGCCGCTGTACACCTGCCTGCTCACCGAACAGGCCCAGGCCGTGATCGGCAAGGCACACCCGAACTCGGAGCCGGCCCGCAAGATCCTGAGTGCCGAGGGTTTCAGCCATAAGGGCTACATCGACATCTTTGACGCCGGACCGGTCATCGAAGCCCCGGTTCCGAAGATCCGTACCGTGCGCGACAGCCAGGCGCTGACCCTGGCCATCGGCGCTCCGGATGAACAGGCACCGGTCTGGCTGATCCATAACCGGCGCTTGGAAAACTGCCGCGTCACCAGCGCCCGGGCCCACCAGCACGGCCACAACCTGCTGGTCGACCGCCTGACCGCCAAACGCCTGCAAGTACAACCAGGCGACACGGTGCGCGCCGTGGCGTTGCCGCGCCAGGGACAACAAGCGGTGGCGGCCTAGCTTTCACGCCCAGCGCCTGCCGCTTGCCGCTCGCCCTCCTCCCTGGCTTCGCGGGATCGACTTCGGCCAGTCTGTCCCTGTACATTCGTCATCATGTACGGCCGTCCCGCGTGATAGCTTTCCATCCTTCGGCGTTGACACTTTTGCTCAAGCCTTTCCATTCCATTGGTGGAACTTATATGTCCAGGCTTTCCCATCAAGATTTGCGTCGTAACTTTCGCCAGCTGCTGGCTTCCAAGACCTGTTACCACACAGCCTCGGTGTTTGACCCGATGTCGGCGCGCATCGCCGCCGACCTGGGCTTTGAAGTGGGAATCCTGGGAGGCTCGGTCGCATCCCTGCAAGTGCTGGGCGCACCGGATTTCGCCCTCATCACCCTCAGCGAGTTCACCGAGCAGGCCACCCGCATCGGCCGCGTCGCCCAACTGCCGGTGATTGCCGACGCCGATCATGGCTACGGTAACGCCCTGAACGTCATGCGCACGATCATCGAGCTCGAACGCGCCGGCATAGCGGCGCTGACCATTGAGGACACGCTGTTGCCTGCCCAGTTCGGGCGCAAATCGACTGACCTGATCAGTGTCGCCGAAGGCGTCGGCAAGATCCGCGCCGCACTGGAAGCGCGCGTCGATCCGGAAATGGCAATCGTTGCCCGGACCAACGCAGGCATATTGCCGGTCCAGGAAATCATCAGCCGCACCCGACAGTATGAGCGGGCCGGGGCTGACGGGATTTGCATGGTGGGTGTGCAAGACTTCGAACATCTGGAACGGATCAGCGAAAACCTGACGGTGCCGTTAATGCTCGTCACCTATGGCAACCCGCAGCTACGCGACGACAAGCGCCTGGCCGAACTGGGTGTGCGCGTTACCATCGACGGTCATGGCGCCTATTTCGCTGCCATCAAGGCTACCTACGACAGCCTGCGCGAACAGCGGCAGATCTTCACCCAGGCTTCGGACCTCAGCGCCACCGAACTGACCCACACCTACACCCAGCCTGAGGAGTACATCCGTTGGGCCGAGGAGTACATGAGCGTCAAGGAGTAGCGGTAGGTCAGTGTGTTTTGATGTTGGATGTACTGGCGCTATCGCGAGCAGGCTCGCTCCCACAAGGATTTTGCGGTGGACACCCACAAACCCTGTGGGAGCGAGCCTGCTCGCGATAGCGTTCCCCCGGATGAAACGGGCCCTTCAGCGCCCGCTACGCAGCATCTCCTTGGGCACGTACTTGCCGATCTCGAACTTACCGATTGCAGCGCGGTGCACTTCATCCGGGCCGTCGGCCAGGCGCAGGGTACGTTGCATGGCGTACATGTAGGCCAGCGGGAAATCATTGGAAACCCCGGCGCCACCGTGGATCTGGATCGCCCGGTCGATGACTTTCAGGGCCACGTTCGGCGCAACGACCTTGATCTGGGCGATTTCACTCTTCGCCACTTTATTGCCCACCGTGTCCATCATGTACGCCGCCTTCAAGGTCAGCAGGCGCGCCATGTCGATTTCCATCCGCGAGTCGGCAATCTTGTCGATGTTGCCGCCCAGGCGCGCCAATGGCTGGCCGAACGCAGTGCGGCTGACGGCGCGCTTGCACATCAACTCCAGTGCGCGCTCGGCCATGCCGATGGAGCGCATGCAGTGATGGATCCGGCCCGGGCCAAGCCGACCCTGGGCAATTTCAAAGCCTCGTCCTTCACCCAACAGGACGTTTTCGTACGGCACCCGCACGTTATCGAACAGCACTTCGGCATGGCCGTGAGGCGCATCGTCGTAGCCGAACACCGGCAGCGGCCGTACGATTTTTACCCCAGGAGTGTCCACCGGCACCAAGATCATCGAGTGCTGCGCATGACGCGGCGCATCGGGGTTGCTCAGGCCCATGAAGATCAGGATCTTGCAGCGCGGGTCACAAGCTCCCGAGGTCCACCATTTCTTGCCGTTTATCACCCACTCGTCGCCATCACGCTCGGCCCGGGCGGCCATGTTGGTGGCGTCCGACGAAGCAACGTCCGGCTCCGTCATGGCGAAGGCCGAGCGGATCTCACCGCGCAGCAGCGGCTCGAGCCAACGTTGCTTCTGTTCTTCATTGGCGTAGCGCACCAGCACTTCCATGTTGCCGGTGTCCGGTGCCGAGCAGTTGAACGGCTCAGGGCCCAGCAGCGAGCGTCCCACGATTTCCGCCAGCGGTGCGTATTCCAGGTTGGTCAGGCCGGCGCCCAGTTCCGACTCAGGCAGG
>Ga0308169_10000469_pt1 | contig 59874 bp, 56 predicted proteins | sample PhyBR1_2_FD_202139 | JGI IMG/M metagenome (GOLD analysis project Ga0308169, IMG submission 202139) | Phyllosphere microbial communities from UC Gill Tract Community Farm, Albany, California, United States - DLSLSB.R1 | ecosystem: Host-associated > Plants > Phyllosphere > Unclassified | place... | reverse complement strand
GCGAGCGAAGAGACGAGCTTTCGAGACGCGAACGGAAGAGGGTGCCATCGAGGGCTCGACTGACCTGCACACACGGTGAACGAGGTCAGCGCGCAGCTCACAGAGGTGCAAGAGTGCATGCTCGAGCCTGTGGTACGAGAAGAGCGAGCAGGAGGGACGTACAAGGACCGAGATGAACCGCTCGAGGTCGACCGCCAGCACCAGCGCCGCTCGTCAGGCCCGTCCACCCGTCGTGCGTGACCGCCCTGCGCGCGAGAGACTCGAGTAAGCTCATCGTCGCGTCCTCGAAGCGTCTCGAGGAGCTGGCGCGTGCGAGGGAGGGCCGACGAGGGGGGCCAAAAGGAGGAGCGGGGAGGACGAGGACGCACCTGCTCTCCCGCTGCAGCAGAGCCCACCCGCCCTGCTTCAAGCGCGTCTTGTACCTTCTCGGACGTCGTCGAAAGGCGTCCACCAGTCTACGAGTCGCCGTCGGTGTCGAGAGAGGTCGGTCGACGAGGTGCGCTGATGAGGACGCGCCGAGGTCGCTCTGGGCCGGGGGCGAGGGCGGCTGGTGGCGCAGGCGATGCACAGAGATGCTAGCGAGTGGTGCAGGTCGCGAACCGAGGCCCAAGTCGACTGCCCAGTCGGGAGGGCGAGCGGACGAGGAGCGAGGAGGAGCGTAAGCCGGGCGCGCTTGACTTGCTCTAATCGGCATTAGCTTTCCCTCGGTCAGCCGTCTCTCGCTCGCAAGAAGCTCGGGGCTCGCAAGCGCAGAGCTCAAACATTGCAGCTCATCAAGTACAACAATGTCAAGGCCTCAGTCACTCGTCGCCGCCCTCGCTCCCGACGTCGACCTCGTCCCCCTCGTCGTCCTCGTCTTTCGGGCTCGCATCGCCCGCATCGCGCCGGCGCACCCACTCGTCGTACTCCTTGAGGTTGCGTGCCGGCTCGCGGCGGCCGGTCTCGGGGTTGAGCGTCGCGAGGTGGGCGCGGCGGACTGCGGGCGTGCGGGAAGGAGAGGGAGAGAGGGACGGCGGGCTCGTCAGCTCAAGGCCTCTCAGAGGGGAAGCACCGACGACGAGAAGGTAGGTAGAAGGAGGGAGAGGACGCACGCAGGAGGTCGTAAGGGAACACGCCCTCTTCGTCCGACTCGTAGTCCGGGTCGCGGTTCTTGAGCATGTCGCTCTTGACGGTGAGCCACGTCCCTGCAGCAGCCTCGGCGTCAGCGTGCGCCCGAGAGCAAGACAGAAGGTGAGAGAGCAAGAGACGCACCGAGCAAGCCGGACGCCCTGGGCACGTCGTGCGTCCAGTCGTCGTTCTCCCACCCAGGCGGGAGGATCTCTGCGCACGTGCGGCCACTCGAGCTCGGTCAGCGGTTGCCCCGCGCTCGCAGCGTCTCAGAAGATGGAGAAGTAGGACGCACCGGGCGTGGTAGTCGCGAGCCAGGCCCTGTGCTGCGTGCGAGTCGAGGACGCCTTGGCCTTGGACGCTGACTTGGCGCGCTTGGCCGGCTGGTCACCTGCAGGCGTCAAAGTCGGTCGTAAGCACCCGCACATGGTCGGACGAGCACGGGTGAGAGCAGCGAGAGAGGGAGACGCACCAGTCTGCAAGCCCTGCTCCTTCTCGGCCTGCTGCTTGAGCTTGACCCTCGCCTCCTCCTCCTTCTTCTGGATCGCCGGCACCGTCTTGACGACGTCGTCCCTGACCGTCTTCATCTCGCGCGCAAACTCGAGCTCGCTGTCCGTGTCGACGTTCTCGGGCGGCGCGCCGGGCGCCGGGTCGCGCGCGAGCGAGATGGGCGGGTTGAGCGTGCGCGGCATCGACGACGGCGCGTCAAAGTCGTCGAGGAACGACTTGTTCTCGAGGACGTGGTGCATGAGGGCGAGGAAGGCGCGCGCGCGCGGCTGCGAGGGCATGCTGTGCGGTGGGAGAGGGAACAGGCGTCAGCGCTCGCGCTGCGAGGGAGCGAGAGAGCGCGCGAGGAAGAGGACGCACTCGGATGGGAAGAAGACGTCCCACAGGTCGAACCCCTCGGGGAAGTACTTCTCGCTGATCCACTGCAGGGCGCGAGTTCGATCAGTGGGAGGTCTTTCGGCGCTGGCTCGAACAGGGAGAAGAGGACGCACGCCGGCCTCGTTGAAGACGAGGAAGATCGCCTCGATGATGGTCGTTGGCGGACCGCGCACGATCTGCCCCGAAGCCTGCAGGGGAGGACCCAGAGTCAGCACGAGTCCAAGCGCTCGAGGACGAGCAGCGCGAGAGTGGGACGGAGGGACGCACCGACTTTCTCGCGACGTCCTTGAGCGTCGTCGGCGGGTTGCTGACCTCGTGATCGAGCATGGCGCCCTTGAGCATGCCCTTGATGCGCGGCGCGTCCGACATCTCCTTCTGCGACGTCTCCTCGGTCTGGAGCGACGGCACCGGGTGGTACGTCCTCAGGGCGGTGCGCATGTTCGGGTAGACTGTGTGCGTGCGAGAGAGAGAGAGAGAGTCAGGTGACGCTCCTAGGAGAGGCGGCGAGGGAGAGGGACGAGAATAACGCACAGGCGAGGGTCGTGTTGACGCGGCCGACGTTGACGAGGAGGCAGAGCTTGCAGTAGTTGATGGCGAATTGCGGGTTTGAGATGAGCTTCTGGCGGATGTTCTGGGTCGTCTTGGTCGACGAGAGGATGGCCTCGAGGTACAGCTGGTCAAAGTTGAGGTAGATCGGGTCCGAGTTCTGGTCGACCGGGGCGGTGAACCGGAACGAGCGGTCGGCAAAGATGTCGTCGAGGACCTGCCACTGAATGTCGGCGCGCAGGAGCGGCTCCGAGTCGAGCTTCTTGATGGCCTGCGAGCGAGGGGTTGGAGCAGGGTCAGCACGAGTTCGAGGGTACGCAAGGGGGGAGAGGGAGAGACGAGCAGAGCGCACCCAGTTGGTCTCCTTGTACGAGCGCTTTGACCTCGGGTGCGACAAGGCGTGGAGCTCCTCGGCGGTGCGCTTGGGCGGCATGTCGAGGGTGCGGGCCTCGAGGGCCGAAGCGAGGTGGACGAGGGGAGCGAGGGGAGGAGGGCCGCTTGGGCTGGTGCGGCTGGACGAGGATGGCGAGTAAGAACCGTAGAGGCTGGTGAGAGTGCCGCCTGAGTGGCCTGGACGGTGTCGAGGGCGGCGAGGGTGGTCCGAGTGGGGAGCTGAGAGATGAGGACGAGGACGAGGTCGACGGCGACGAGGTGACTTGGCGCGGGTCGAACGCGGCTGTGCGGTACTTGCTGGGTGGACTAGAGTGCAGTAGCGACGCGCAGGAAGCACACAGAGGGTGAGGCGAGGTGCGAGAGGTCGAGCTGGAGGTGCGACGAGCTGTCGCCTCTCGTCTGATCTCTGCACCGCGCCCGCTCACGCCCAAGCAGCTCTGCAGAGCCACCGACCTTACTCTACCTCGACCGGGCTCCCGCGACCACCCCTCGACTCGCCCCCGGCACTCGTCGCCGCCCTCGTCTCGACCTCGCCCGCACTTTCATCGCCCGTCCGCCTCGCGACCTCTCCCGCTCCAGCGCACCCCTCGACGCCAGAGCCGGTCAGGCCAACTCGCCGCAGGCGCCACCTCGACCCACCGGCGACCTCGTCCAACCGGCCACAGCGCCCTCGTTCCTCGCCCCCCTCCACCACCCCGACCTCACCTCGCGCGCACGACCACTGCGCAGCCCACCTCGAGGCCGACTTTCTCCCCCTTCCGAGGCGCCTCTGAGCGACCCTTCCTCTCGTACCCGGCGCGGGCAGCAGCAGCAGTAGCGGTCAGGCGACGTACGACCGAGCGCACCTCTCCCCCCTCCCCCTCCTCGTTCCTTCCGACTGTCGACGACCCGCAACCCCTCCTGGCGCGACCAACCGCCTCATCATCGATCCAGACGTGCCTTCATAAAAGAAGAGCCGACCATGCCCCCGAAGAAGTCGGCCGCCAAGAAGAAGAAGGCCGCGGGCGCCGCGCGCGGGTTCGCGACCACGTCGGTCCCCAAGCGCAAGGACCCCGAGGAGGACGAGGCCGCCGCGCGCGCTGCCGCTGACGAGGCGTCGGGCGGCGCCCAGGCTGGCGACGGCGAGGCCGGCGCCGCGCAGGCGGCCAACGGCGCCGAGGCGGGTTCGGCGGCGGCGCAGGGCGGCGGCGAGAACGGCGCCGCGGCGGGCGGCGAGGACGGCGCGGCGGTGGCGCAGGGCAAGAAGGACGATGCGTGGGACGACCCGGCCGAGGTCGAGCGCAAGGAGCTGCAGGACATGGCCGAGCGCATCCGCGTCGGCTCGGACAAGGAGATTTCGCGCGTTGTCAAGGTGCGTGCCTCTCCCTCTCTGCCCTCTCAATCCCGATAGGCCTCGAGGCTGACTCTAGCACTTCTCCCGCAGGTCCTCGACTACGAGCGGCGCATCTCCAAGACGATGCCGGGCTACCTCTGGCAGGAGCAAGACCTGGTGCGTCTCCTCTCCCTGCCCTGCTGCCTCTCCTGCTCCGCCCGCTCACTCTTGACACTTGCACGCAGAAACGCCGCATCCTCGAGCTCGCCCTCGCCGACGACAAGGAGGACGGCCCGCAGCCGGTGTACGAGCCCGAGGACAAGGTCGTCGCCAAGGTCGCGACGCTGTACGGCATCCTCGAGCAGCTCGGCTTCAAGACCGAGCGCGTCGAGCAATGCATCCGCGAGGCCAAGGCGCTCGAGCTCGACGACTGCCTCGACTGGCTCTTCCTCCACGCCGACGTCGACGAGCTCGCCTGCGAGGGTCCGCTCGCGCCGCCCGAGCCGATCCCCGAGAGCGCGCCGCCGACGCCTCGTCCGGGCAACTCGCCCAAGGGCGGCAGCTCGGCGCGCCACCCGGCGACGGCCAAGGCGACGCCGGCCTCGACCGCACCCGCCGCCCCCTCGGCCGCCGACGCGGCGTCCGAGGCCGTCTCGCTCCGCGCGCGCATCCTCGCGTACGGCGACGAGCTCGACCGCGCGCTCGAGTCGACGACGGCCGCATCCGACGCCGGCAGCGGCGACGGCACCGAGCTGCCCGACGCCAACGTCAAGTACGCCAAGCTCAAGGTCCAGCTGTCCGAGATCCAGCGCGCGCTCCAGGCCCATAAGCGCATCACCAAGGGCAAGGGCGACCGCAAGGGCGCGCAGCCGCTGTCCGAGGAGCAAGAGGTGTGGATGGAGGCCCAGAGCGAGCTCCTCAAGGACAAGATCAAGGGCCTAGAGTCCGACTACACGTTCCGCAAGGTCGACGCCGGTACGTCTCGTCTTTCTCTTTCTGTCTCTCTCTCCTGCCCTCGACTAGGGCGACGCTGACGCTGCTCGCCGCCGTCCTGCAGAGAAACTCTACCGCGAGGAGCGCACCAAGCTCGACGCCGCCCAGCTCTCGGCCCGCCTGAGCGGCACGACCCTCGAGAGCTCGTTCCCCGGCCTCCCCGTCGCCTCGTCGGCTTCGTCCACCTCGACCTCTACTGCGACCGACGGCCTCGCCCCGAGCGCCGACATCGCTGCGTCCACCTCGTCGTCCTCGAGCGCCGAGACGCCCAACACGACCGCCAACGGCACGTCGACCTCGTCGCCGCCCTCGCCCGCCAAGGCGTCGACGGCCGGCGGCGACGACGGCAGCGCCGACAACGACGGCGGCGACTTCTTCGGCAACCTGCTCGACGAGATGCCGGCCGAGGAGACGACCGAGTCGGGCACGACGGTGCCGGTGCGCAACATGGCGCTGCCCAAGCACTTCTCGGGCAAGACGCCCAAGGCGTCGCTCGAGGAGACGGTGCGCAAGCTCGACAAGCTCGCGACCGTCATCTTCTCGGTCCTGAGCCGCAGCCGCGCCGTGCGCGCCGGCGTCACGATCCGGTGGAGCGAGAACGGCGGCCGCACGCAGACGTTCGCGATGGACGACGTCGCGTGCTGGGACCAGCGCCAGGCGTACGACTATGTCGCGACCGTCGCCCTGTTCGCCGTCGCGTCGAGCGACAAGGGGAGCGGCATGGCCGTCAACAAGGCGCTCCCGACCGTGTTCCGCGACCTGTGGGACGAGCTCGTCGCCAAGCGCAAGGCCGAGGACGAGGACGAGTACCGCATCAAGCTCAAGCTGTACCGCTCGCTCGCCGCACCCCGGGTCCAGGAGGCCCCGAGCAAGGTGCGTCCCTCTCCCTCACCCTTCGCCCTCTCGGCTCAGCCTGTCGCACACCGTCTCAATCAGAGCTGATGTCCATGCTCTCCCTGTGCAGGACGTCCGCACCGTCAAGGCCGAGAAGGCCGTCGTCGAGTCGAACGGCGTCGCCGCGCGCAAGGAGATCACGCAGGCCGACGCCGAGCGCATCCAGATGGACATCTTCACCCGCCAAGCGTGGATCTCGTACCAGGACATGCTTGTGCGTCCCGCTCGTCGCTCTCATCGCAGCACCTGGACGTGCCTCGGCTGATCCTGGTCGACCTTCCTAACCTGCAGCGCACTCGCGCCAACCTGCCCATCGCGGCGTACCGCAGCCGCATCATGGACGCCATCGAGGACAACCAGTGCATCGTTCTGTGCGGCGAGACCGGATGGTGCGTCGCCTGCTCCTCGTCCTCGCTCTTGTCGTCGTCGCCGGCCTTCGAGACGAGCTCGCTGACCCTTTTGCTCCTTCGTCTCGCAGCGGCAAGTCGACTCAGGTCCCGTCCTTCATCCTCGAGCACGACATGCGGATGGGCCGCGACGTCAAGATCTTCTGCACCGAGCCTCGCCGCATCTCGGCGATCTCGCTCGCGCAGCGCGTCTCGCAGGAGCTCGGCGAGGCGCCCGGCGCGTGCGGCACGCGCAACTCGTACGTCGGGTACTCGATCCGGCTCGACTCGCAGGTCTCGGCGACGACGAGGATCTGCTACGCCACGACGGTGCGTCCTGTTCCACTCCCTCGACCGACTCTGGCTGAGCCTGTAAGCTGACCTCGTCGCTCTCGCTCTCGCTCTCGCTCACAGGGTATCGTCCTCCGCATGCTCGAGGGCCGCGAGTCGCTGTCGGACGTGACGCACATCATCATTGACGAGGTGCACGAGCGCTCGATCGACTCGGACTTCCTCCTCATCGTCCTGCGCGAGATCCTCGAGGTCCGCAAGGACCTCAAGGTCATCCTCATGTCGGCGACGGTCGACGCCGAGAAGATCTCGGCCTACATGGGCAACTGCCCCGTCGTGCGCGTCCCGGGCCGCACGTTCCCCGTCACGGCGCACTACCTCGAGGACGTCGTCGAGCTCACCCGGTACCGCCTCGACCCCAACTCGGACAGCATGTACGTCGCCCGCAACAAGCGCACGTACGGCGGCAAGCGCAACAAGGGCGCGTACGACGACGTGCCGCCCGACGACGATGACGAGGACGACCTGCCGACGACCGCCAACGGCGCCGAGGCCTTGTCGGCGCCGCTCTCGAAGCAGAGCCGCATCACGCTCGACTGCATGGACCAGCACGCCATCAACTTCGACATCATCATGCTCCTCCTCGAGAACCTGTGCTTCTACAAGCCCGAGCTCGTCCCCTTCTCGAGCGCCATCCTCGTCTTCATGCCGTCGCTCGAGTCGATCCGCCGCCTCACCGACATGCTCGAGGCCCACCACACGTTCGGCTCAAGCCAGTTCGTCATCCTCCCCCTCCACTCGACCATCTCGAACGAGAACCAGTCGCTCGTCTTCAACGTCCCGCGCCCGGGCGTGCGCAAGATCGTCGTCTCGACCAACATCGCCGAGACGGGCGTCACGATCCCCGACATCACGGCCGTCATCGACACGGGCAAGCACCGCGAGATGCGGTTCGACGAGAAGCGCCAGATCAGTCGCCTCGTCGAGACGTTCGTCGCCCAGTCGAACGCGGCGCAGAGGCGTGGACGCGCTGGTCGCGTTCGCGAGGGCGTCGCCTTCCACCTCTTCACCAAGCACCGGCACGACCACTACGTGCGTGTGCTCTCCCTCGTCCCTGTTCGAGCCCGCAGCATGAGGGGCTCGTGCTGACCCTCTCCTTGATCCCTCCCTCCTTCCTCCCTCCCTCTGTCTTCCCTCCGCTCTGCAGATGGCCGAGCACCCTCAGCCCGAGATGATGCGCCTGTCGCTGCAGGACCTCGCCCTGCGCATCAAGATCATGAAGATCGGCAGCACGAGCATCGAGGAGACGCTCCTGCGCGCGCTCGACCCGCCGACGCCGGCCAACATCCAGCGCGCCATCGGCGCCCTCATCGAGGTCAAGGCGCTCACGACGACCGAGGAGATCACGGCGCTCGGCCGCCACCTCGCCAAGCTCCCGATGGACGTCCACCTCGGCCTCTTCCTCATCATGTCGACCATCTTCGGCTGTCTCGACGCCGCCCTCACCATCACGGCCGCGCTCAACTCCAAGTCGCCCTGGATCACGCCGTTCGGCCGCGAGAACGAGGCCGACACGGTCAAGCGCGGCTTCAAGGTCGAGAACAGCGACTTCCTCACGCTCTACAACGCCTACTGCTGCTGGCGCGAGGCGTGCAGCAACAACTACGAGCGCGAGTTCTGCCGCGTGCGTCCTCCTTCCTCTCCTTGCGCGCCTCGCATAGGTCCGAGCACTCGCTGACTCGGCTCTCGACCGCCGTCCTGCAGAAGAGCTTCCTCTCGCTCCAGAACCTGCAGCAGATCGAGGAGCTGCGGCAGCAGTTCTTCTCGTTCCTCGTCGACGCCGGCTTTGTCAACATCTCGAACAGCGAGCGGCGCGAGCTCGTCTCGACCCGGTACGGCAAGTCGCGCACCAAGTTTGTGCGCGTCCCCGTCGAGCTCGACGTCGCCTCGCGCGACCCTCGCACCGTCATGGCGTGCCTCGCCGCCTCGATGTACCCCAAGCTACTCCTCATCGACCCGCAGAACGGCTCGCTGCGCACGCTTGCCAACTCGGCGCCGGCGGCGGTCCACCCCTCGAGCGTCAACTTTGCGCCCGGTCGCCGAGTTGACTTTGGGCAGGGCGTCCGGTTCGCCGCCTTCTTCCAGGCCATGCACACCAAGCGGCTCTACGTGTGGGAGAGCGGCGCTGTCGACGAGCGCGCCGTGTACCTCCTGTGCGGCAACGCCGACTTCCAGGTGCGCTCGAGCCCCTCTCCTCCCTCTCTCTCTCTCCTCCTCGCCCTCAAGCTGACTTACTCCGCCCGCTCGCTCGCAGCTGCCCGCCCACTCGATCTCGATCGACCGCAAGATCCGCACGCGCCTCGAGGACCCCAAGTCGGCCGTCGCGATCAAGCTCCTGCGCGAGAAGTGGCGCGAGCTCTTCACGCGCAAGATGCGCGACCCGGCGGCGCCGCTCGACCCCAAGCTCGCGCCGTGGCTCGCGCTCGTCGTCGAGGCGTTCAGGAGCCCCAAGCGCGACGACGACGACGAGAAGAAGGGGCGCAAGGCCGAGAAGGCCCAGGTCAAGCTGTCGCTGACGAGGAACGGCTGAGCGCGACGAGGAGGGAGAGGGTTCGCCCGGCGGGAGGTAGACGAGGCCGAGGCTGCATGTAACGAAACAATCTCTTTGCGCGCTGGCTCAGCTCGAGAGCGAAGAGCGGCTGTCGTTGCTCGGGACGACTCGCTCGGACCTCTCTTTCTCGCGCTGACGAGTCTCGGACCCAAGGATTCCAACTGACGAGAGCCAAGATCTAGAGAGGAGCTACACAGTCTGCTGCACCTTCTCGGCCTTGCCTGCAGCAGGCGCCGCCGCCGCCGTCTCGTCCGAGTCGTGCGAGACGCGACGCTCGACAGCGTTGTGCTGCTCCTTGGCGGGCCACGCGACGCAGAACGCAGCCTGGCAGAGCACCATGGCGGCCGAGTCGAGGACAGCAAAGTAGGGCTCGTGCGCTGCAAGCAGAGCGAAGGGGCAAGGGTCAGCGAGAGCTCGCCGAGGAGGAGCGAGAGGGCGAGGCGGCGGCGACGCACTGATGAGGTAGCCGGTCCAGCCCTGCGAGAGCTCGATCGTCCTGTAGATGCCGCGGATGATGATCCAGGTCGTCGCCCAGGCGAGGGCCCAGCCGAGGCGTGAGAGCCGGCCCTCCTGCGCGTGCGGGACGGCGCGGTAGCTCCTGTCGCGCCGCACCCGGCGGTACACGTCGAGCGCAAGGATGGCAAAGGCGACCATGCACGCGAGCTGGAAGGCGATGCCGGCGACCATGATGTGGGTGCCCGAGTCGGACGACTTGTCGTCCTCGAGCGCGAGGGCGGCCATGGCGCCGCCGATGGCCTGGACGACGATGGCGACGAGGTCGACGAGGCAGAAGATCCAGAGGTAGAGGGCCGGCCGCAGGTACGAGTACTGCGGGCCGAGGGAGCGAACGATCATGCCCAAGATCCCGTAGCACGTTGCGGAGAAGAAGCACGGCGCGAGGATGAGGCTGCGGGCGGGCGAAGCGCGGGTCAGCCTCGAAGCACGGCAGCTGTAGCTTAGAACGACAAGGAGAACGACGTACCAGATCTGCTGCATGAGGAACGCGTCGAGGCTGTACGTCTGCTTGCTCGCCCACGCACGGCCCGCCCAGCCGAGCACCTCACCTGCAGAGTCCTGCGTCAGCCGCATTTCTCGAGAGGGCGAGGAGACCTTGAGCGACGCACCGAGACCACCGATGAGGAGCACGACGAGCCACCAGATGCGGCTGCGCACGACCTTGACCGTCTGGAAGAGCGTGATGAGGCCGAAGGCGACGAGGAAGACAATGGCGGCCGACAGGGACGGGTCGTAGCCCTGCGTGCGTCGTCGAGGACCGTCAGCTGTGCTTGCAGAGAACGAGGAAGAGGGAGGGGACGGACGTAGATGTTGAAGTCGAGGTCGTCGCTGCTCGAGGTCGGCGTCGGGAGGGCCGGCGTGGTTCTGTAGGTGCGGCGGGATCGTCAGCACGTTCTGCACAGTCGCTCTGTGCTGCTGACTGAGCGCCGCCTGCGCCTCGATGTGCACGAGCGGCTTTTCCGTCGACGATGGGCGCGGCCGGAGCGTCGCTCTCGCCCATCCTCGCCCAGTGCCGACCCGATCCTGCGCCGACTGCCACCCGTGCTGAGCTCGTCGTCCGGTCGCTGGTCCCGCCGTCGAGCTAGCGACCGTCGATGGCTATATCGAGCACACGCCGCTCGGTCGAGGAGGACGAGGAGGGAGGAGCACGCACGCAGACATGGCGGTGGCCGGCGAGAGCGCGGTGGGCGGTCGTGAGGGCGGGTGCGAGCCTGCAGCGGGTGCAGAGAGTGCTGCAAGCACAAGACAGAGAGCCAAGCGGACGGGTCGCGAGAGACGAACAGGGGCGTCCGCGCCCTCCTCGCGGCTCTCAGCTTGATCAGCCCCTTTCCGACTCGGCCGGCCGGGAGAGGGAGAGCGTTGCGGAGGCGACAAGGTTCGAAAGCGACGAGGGAGCCGCAGCCCTAGGCCTCGCTGTGCACAGAAACGCGACTCGAGCTGCCAAAGGGGGAGCGAGGGCGGGATCGAGGATGAGGGAGATCCGCCGACCGCCGTCGGCGAGGACGAGGAGGAGAGGGCGGCATCACTCCCAGGGGCGCACTTCTTGGGCGCACTGGCCTTGTAGATACTTTTGGTGGCTGCTCGAGTGCCGTATGGAGCAACAGGAGCGAGTCGAGGAGGTCGTCTTGGTTGACTCCGTCAGAGCAAGACGACGAGCCGTGGTCGCTCGCTCCCACCACCTCCTGCTCGCCTGCGTGACTCTAGCACAGCACACAGCACATTCCAGCAGCGCAGCACACCGCCCTCTCGACCGACCGACCCGCCCGTCGCCGTTCCCTCGCCTCCTCCTCCTCCATCTCCCCGACTTCCCGATCTCGACCACGACACGGCCACGATGAGCACGTTCGGCACCCTCTTCCGCGTCACCACCTACGGCGAGAGCCACTGCGCCTCGGTCGGCGCAATCATCGACGGCTGCCCGCCCGTGAGCCCTCCCCCCCCTCTCGACTTGCGATCGACCACCGCTCGCCGCGGCGGATCTCCTCGAGGGCGACATGTGCGCCCTAATCGGTGCGCCGAAAGGATGCAGAGCTCCTGGACGAGCAATTAGGGGCAGCAAAGCAGTACCAGAGCGCGTGCTGACCCTCCCTCTCCTCCTCGCTCGCAGGGCATGCCCCTCTCGGACGTCGACATCCAGCCGCAGATGACCCGCCGCCGCCCCGGCCAGAGCGCACTCACGACTCCTGTGCGTCCCCTTCCGCGACCCGCGCGCGCTCGGTCCGACGGCTGACCAGGCTCTCCCCCTCGCGCGCAGCGCAACGAGGCCGACGCCGTCCAAATCCAGTCGGGCGTCGAGGCCGGCGTCACGCTCGGCACGCCCATCGGCCTCATGGTCAAGAACAAGGACCAGCGCCCTCACGACTACACCGAGACGGACCACTACCCTCGCCCGAGCCACGCCGACTGGACCTACCTCCTCAAATACGGGCTCAAGGCGAGCAGCGGCGGTGGACGGAGCAGTGCGAGGGAGACCATCGGTGCGTCCTCGTCGTCTTGCGCTCGTACACGACGAAGCCGATCTCGAGCTGACCCCGGCTGCTGCTGCGCGCGCAGGTCGTGTCGCCGCCGGCACCATCGCCGAGCGCTACCTCAAGATGGCGTACGGCGTCGAGATCGTCGCCTTCGTCTCGTCGGTCGGCAAGATCCACCTCCCCGAGTCGGCGACCGACGACGACCTCCTGTCCGAGGACTACCTCAAGCTCCTCAGCACCATCTCGCGCGAGCAGGTCGACGAGAACCCGGTTCGCTGCCCGCACGAGGAGACGGCCGACCTGATGCAGGAGGTGCGCACACCTCTCTCAAAACGTCGTCGGTCATGCCAGTCCCGCGGCAGCTGACGCTCACCCCGACCCGCTCGCAGCGCATCATCGAGGCCAAGTCCAAGGCCGACTCGATCGGCGGCACCGTCACCTGCGTGATCCGCCGCTCGCCCGTCGGCCTCGGCGAGCCCGTGTTCGACAAGCTCGAGGCCAAGCTCGCGCACGCCATGCTCTCGATCCCGGCGACCAAGGGCTTCGAGATTGGCTCGGGCTTCAAGGGCACCGAGTTCGCCGGCTCGGTCCACAACGACGCTTTCATCAAGAAGCCCGACGGCAAGCTCGGCACCAAGACGAACCGGAGCGGCGGCGTCCAGGGCGGCATCAGCAACGGCGAGGACATCTACTTCAAGTGCGTCGTCGAGCTCTCCTTCTCGAGGCGCTGCTGCTCGACTGCGAGACGTCCGAGAGCTGACGCTGCCTCCCTGCCCGCAGGATTGCCTTCAAGTCGCCGGCAACGATCTCGCAGGAGCAGACGACGGCCAAGTACTCGGGCGAGGCGGGCGTCCTCGCGACTCGTGGTCGCCACGACCCCTGCGTCGTCCCTCGGTGCGTCCCTCTCTCGCGCTCGCCAGTTTCGTCGTCCGTCTCTGACTCTCTCCGGTCGCTCGCAGTGCGGTGCCCATCGTCGAGGCCATGGCCGCTCTCGTCATCATGGAGTGCGTCTGCCCCTCTCCCGCTCCACTCCTCCTCCTCCAGCTGCTGACGCTCCTCCTCCTCGCCCTCTCGCAGCGCCGTCCTCATCCAAAACTCGCGCGCCTTCACTGCGTCGCTCCTCCCTCCCCTCGAGACGCCGCTCCCGCCGTCGATGGTCATCCCGAACGAGACGCAGCAGGAGAAGATTGTCGACGACATTGTCGCCAAGGGCCTGTAGTTGCGCGCGCGCCCTTGTATATCACCATCTTGCATCTCTTCTGCGTGTTCCTGCCGTGCTCGAGAGGGAGAAAGCTGCGTTGCTCGTCTCGCCGCTCCGCCGACTCGCCCGACCTCTTGCTCCGCTCGCACCGTCATGGTCCGCGCACCTGCTGCCGGCCCTGCGCCACCGAGCCTCTCGCCAGACTACTTTAACTCTCTCGCCGAGCTCGCCGAGTACGCCGCAGCGCCGCGAGCCCGCCGTCGCCGTTTCGCCGCCCCACCCGTCGCACTCGCCTCGACGAGCAACAGCGACGACGCACACCGAGGGCGGGGCAAGCTGATCGTCTGCCATGACTACAAGGCACGTCCCTGTCTCGCACCCGGGCGAGCTGCGCAGAGCGCTGACCACTCCTTGCCTCGTCCCTCGTCCGCAGGGTGGCTACTCGGAGCGAGACGACGACCGCGGCTACACGTTCGGCTGGTGGCACCTCGTCGACACCTTCATCTAGTGCGTCCGATGCCCTCTAGTGATCCAGCCAAGCCGCAGATGCGGAGCTGACGCCCACTCCCTCCTCCTCGTCGCAGCTTCTCGCACCACCGCATCTCGTGCCCGCCCGTAGGCTGGATCCGCGCCGCCCACGAGAGCGGCACCAAGATCCTCGGCACGCTCATCTTCGAGCACGACGCCGGCAAGACCGACATCGTCGAGCTCGTCGCGCCGTCCTCCTCGTTCTCCTCGTCCGGGTCGTCGACATCCGCACGCTTCGACCGCCTCTCGACACGGTACGCCGACTACCTCGTCGACCTGGCGCTCGAGCGAGGGTTCGACGGCTGGCTCGTCAACGTCGAGGTCGAGCTGGGCGGCGAGGGCGCGTCGGACGAGCAGAAGAAGGCGCACGCCGTTGCGCTCGTCGCGTGGTTGCAGTACTTGTCGGGCGAGACGAGGCGCAGGGTGCCTGGCGGCGAGATCATGTGGTGCGTCCTGCTCAACTCTCTTGCGGAGCGTGGAAGAAGCCTCGCACTGACCTCGCCCCCTCCTCGCGCAGGTACGACGCTGTGACGACCGACGGCAAGCTCGCATGGCAGAACGCCGTCACCGAGCGCAACCTACCCTTCTTCGACGCGTGCGACTCGATCTTTCTCAACTACTGGTGGCGCCAAGAGCAGCTCGCGTCGACCGTCGGCCTCCTCGACAAGCTCGGCTCGAGCCGGCACTCGGACATCTGCTTCGGCATCGACGTTTTCGGGCGCGGCACGCTCGGCGGCGGCGGCTTCGGGAGTTGGCGCGCCGTGCACACGATCGAGCAGGCGCTCGGCGCGCGGCCCGCCTCGTTCGCGACCGCCCTCTTCGCGCCGGGCTGGACCGTCGAGGCCGAGTCGCTGTCGCACTCGCTCTCGTCGCCCGAGGCGGCGGCTCGATGGCAGGCCGACGACGACTACCTCTTCTCTCGCACGGCGCCGACGCCGTCTACCGCGCCCGAGCTCGCACGCCACGAGCGCGAGCGGCGCGAGCAGCGCGGCGTCCTCCGAGCGCGCCACCTCGCCGCACAGACCGCTCCCTCGGCCTCGCCCGTCCCTCTCGCTCGCCGCATCCCCTCGCCGCCGACCTTCGACTACGACTCGCCGCTCGCGCCACCGCCCGGCGCAGAGCTCGGCGTCGCGCACAAGCCCCTCGCGGCGTTCCTCCCCGCGCCGCGCCCGACTCCTGCGCCCGGCGCGAGCTTCTACACCAACTTCTCGGGCGGGTCCGGGCACGCGCTGTTCGTCGAGGGCGAGCGCGTGCTCGAGCACGGCTGGACCGACACCGGGTTTGCGTGCCCGGCGGCGGGCTTGGCGTTCCACCCGCTCGGCGGCGGCGGCGGCGGCGGCGAGGGTGCGGCTGCGGCTGCGGTTGCGCTCGTCGAGTACGACGCGTGGGAGGGCGAGAGGGCGCTTGAGCTGCGGGCAGGAAAGCGAGCGGGAGGAGAGGCGGCCGCGGGCGAGCGCGAGAGGGTCCGTGCGTCGGTCCCGCTCTGCGCCGTCGCTCTGCCCGAGCTCGCTCTCGGCACGAAGCTCGCGCTCGACGTCGTGTGGAAGGCGACGTCGCAGAGCAGCAGCTCGAGCTCGAGCTCGGGCGTCGACGGCGCCGACGTCGTGCCGCGCCTGCGACCTGCGAGCGGGGAGTCCGTCCTCGCAGCGGCGGGCCGGACGGTCGACGACCTCTCGTGCGGGTGGCGCCGCACACGAGTGCTCCTCGCCGCTACGGCGCTCTCGCCGGCTCGTACATGGCACCTCTCGGTCGACTTTCCACGAGACGATGTCGTCCTCGTCGGCGCACTCGGCCTTCGCCCCTCCTCCTCGTCGTCGACGCCCTCTTTCGCTCTCGCCCCTCCTCATTATAACGCCTCGTCGACGATGCTGCAGTGGGATGTCGACCTGTGGCCGTCGCCGCTCGACTCGAGCCGCTCGGACCCCTCCTCTCGGTCGACTCGTCCAGAGCGCGCTCGTCACTACCACCTCTTCCACGGCACGACCTCCTCAGCCACCGCCGCTACGACCAAGACCTATCTCGGCACGACGTCGGCGCAAGAGTTTGCTCTCGACCTCGCAGTACTGGGAGCACGAGGCGAGGTCGTCGTCGTCGCGGTCTCGTTCGGGTCGCCCTCGCAGGAGCAGGCGACAGCTGTAGACTTGCTTTCTCTCTAGATTGCCATAGACGAGTCCTCGTACCATGTGAGAAAGGGCTGGATTGCGAGCGAGTCCGGGGAGAGCGTGCTAGGGGTATCGAGAGGGAGAGCGTGCCTGTGCGTGTGTGTGGCGGTGCGACATGAAGAGGATCGACGAGAGGACAGAAACGGGTCCGAACAGATGCTGAGAGACGAAGAGAGAAAGAGACAAAGAAAGAGGAGGGAGAGGAAGCGTGTGGGAGAAGAGAGGGAGGCTAGTCGGAAGGGGGAGGGACCTTGGCCGGAAGCTTGGGGACGGCGCGCGTCGAGTTGTGCGTCGAGGTGCCCGGCGACGACGCAGTCGACGTGTGGCCCGAGTCGGACATGGCCTGCAGGAGTGCGAGAGACGGTGAGGCTCGGACTCGGAGAGCAGGACGGGGCGGAAGGAGACGCACCTGACCGAAGCTCGCGCTGTTGGCGCGCCCGCGCCCAGCCTGGATGAGCCTCTGGCTCTCGGCGACCACGTCGTCCAGCGGCGGGTCGGCAGGCGAGGCGACAACGGACGGCGAGAGCGGCGTCGGGCCCGGGCGATGCGGTGCCGCCGGGTCGCGCTCGGTCCTCGAGCCCGTCTCCTCCTGCTCCTCGATCAGGTTCTGAAGCCGCTGCTCGACGAGGTCGAGCGTCTTCTTAGCGTCGCCTCCTGCGGCGGGAGCCGGCGTAGCGGGCACTTGAGGCATGGCCGGGATGGGCGCCGCCGTCGCAGCCGTCGACTCGGGCGTCGGCGACGTGAGGGTGAACGACGGGTTGATGGCGCGTGCGACGGCGGCGCTCGGGACGGGTTGGCCGGCGACCTTGTCGACGCCGGTAGGAGGCGACGCCTCGGGCGAGTCCGACGGCGAGCCGGCGATCGAGTCGAGCCCGGGACGGCTGCCGCTCGGAGAGCTGGCGCGCGAGGTCGGCCGCTCGATGTGCAGGTGCTGCGAGATGCTGTCGGCGCGCGAGGCGACATTCTCGGTGAACTCGGCGTTGGCCTTGGACTTGTTGGCGGGCGACAGGGGCCGGTTGGGCGTCGAGCCTCGGGTGCTCGACGGGTTGGACGACGTGTCCGAGGCCTCGGCGGCTTTGCGGCTGAAGCCCGAGAGGTAGGCCATCGAGCCCCACTCGACGAGCTTGGACTCGAGCCAGACGAGCGAGACGGGCTTGGTGAGGAAGTCGTTGCAACCGGCGGCGAGCGCATTCACTCGGTCGGCCTGGAGCGACGAGGCGGTGAGGGCGACGATGATGACGGGCATGCTGAGGAGCGGCGAGCCCGGGGCGCTGAACGGGTTGCTGCCGCTCGCGCTCGACATCGGCGAGGCCATGTCGGATGTCGGCGTCGTGATGAACGTCCCGATGTTGTTCTGCCGCTCGAGCTCGCGGATCTCACGCGTCGCCTCGATGCCGTCCTTGACGGGGAGTTGAATGTCCATCTGTGCGCACGATGAACGAGGAGCGTCAGCGTCGAGCCTTGGGCAAAAGGGGAAGAGGGAAGAGCAGGGAGAGGAGGACGCACGAGGACGAGGTGGAAGTTGCCCTTCTTCCACATCTGCACCGCCTGCTCGCCGTCCTTGGCGACCTTGTAGCTGATACCCTTCTTCTTCATGAACATCGAGAGGATGGTCTGGTTGATAGGGTTGTCTGTGGCGAGGAGAGGAGGAGGAGGGAGAGAGAAGGCGTCAGCGGCGAGATCGTCAACGAGGAGGGACAAGGCGAAGCGGATCGGGACGCACCCTCGACGATGAGCACGCTGATAGGAGGCACCGCAGGCAGCGTCCCCTTCCTGCTCGACCGCCTGCGGTTCCTCGGCAAGCCGCCGACCGTGCTCGCCCGGGTGCGCAGCTTGGGCATGGCCGGCTTCGACGCCGACGCGGCCGCGAGCGCCTTTGCCGCCGCCGCCGCCGAGGCTGCCGCACCCTGCGTGTCGGGCGGCGTCGACGAGCGCGTCGGGACGGGCGAGACGGACGCGCTCGTCGGGTTGCGCCGCGGCGAGTGGAGCGGGCTCTGGGCGCTGCTCGACGCTCGCGGCGACGCCGAGAGCGACGACTGCGTCGCCGTGACGGTGCCCGACGTGCCGTTCGAGCCGCTCATGCTGCGGCGCGACGAGGCCGAGCGCACCGACGGCGTCGCCGGGAGCTGGCGCGAGTTGCCCTCGGCGAGCGGGCTCGACGTCGCAGCGCTCGAGGTCGGCAGCTCCTCGGGCGAGACGTCGGCGCCGCCCGCGCGCGACTTGGCGGCCGTGATGAACGAGTCGAGCGTGAGCGCCGGCGTGCCGGGCCTGAGCGCCGCGTTCGAGCCCGGCGGCGACGTGTCGCTCGCCGACCCGGCGCTGCCGCTCGCCGCCGAGCCGCTCGAGGCGACGCGCCGACCCGAGACGTACGAGCCGAGGCCGATCTCGTGCGGCGTCGCCGTGCTCATGCGCGAGACGAGGCTCGGAGGCGGCTCGCGCTGCGAGCTCGCCGCCTGCTCGGTCGCCTCGTCCGAGCCTTCTCGGCTCATGGTCGCGCGGCGCTCGCGCTCGGCCGTGTTCTGGCGACGCTGCTTGTCGCCCGAGCCGCGCGAGCCGCGGGGCTGCGGCTGGAAGAAGATGCCCGAGCGGCCGTCCGGGCTCTGGACGACCATGCCCTCGCTCGGCGTCGTGTCCTTGAGCTCCTCGCTCACGGTCGAGAAGTACGAGTCCTCGGTGTCGTCGATGCGGCCGAGCGGCGAGGGCGGGACGGCCGAGCCGTTGCTGCCGTTGCTGCCCGTGTGGTGAAAGGCGGGGGGCGTGCGCGGCTTGCCCTGCGACGAGTTGCCGCCGCCGCTCGAGTCGCCGGCCTCGTTCGAGCCAAAGTCGAAGCCGTGCTCGCTCATGAGGGCGGGCGAGAGGCGAGGCGTCCAGTACTGGATGCCGGGCGAGGTCGGCGAGGTGGCGATGGGCGCGAGCGACGGGTCGACGGCGGGCCGCTTGAGCGCCGTCCAGATGGCCGTGATGATGCGGCGAGGGCCCGCAGGCTTGGGCACGACGAGGACCTCGGGGATGCTGAGGCTCTTGGACATGGAGAGCGTGTCCTGGACGATCTCCTTGATGGCCTTGTAGTGCGTCAGGCTCGCAAAGTGGACGATGACCCACTGCGACGCCTGCTGCGGCGACGACAGGCCCTGCTGCACCTGGTGGAGCTGGCGCACGTGCGGGCTCGAGCGCGTCCGGCGCGCGGCGAGCTGCGGCCGCTTGGCCATGAGCGTCGGGCCCATGCTCGGCGGCGTGCGGAGCGAGACGAGGAGCCGCCGCAGGGTCGCGACGTCGTCGTCGATGATGACGAGGCTCGAGTGGCCCTCGCCCATCGTGCCCGTGTCGGACGGCAGCGCGTCGCTCGACAACGTCGTCGCACCGGGCGACGACGTGGCCGTCTCGAAGCCCGAGTCGAACCGAGCGCCGGCGCCGACGCTCGCCCTCGACGACTTGCCGGCGTCCGACGCCGACGCAGCGCTGCCGCCCGACAGCGAGCCCGTGTCGACGGGCACGTGCTGTACGTCCATGCCCCACCCGGCGAGGTACGTCGTGAGGTCCTTGGCGAACGCGCTCGTCTCGCCGGCGTGGAGCGCGACGCGGTGGCCCTTGAGCGCCGTGTCGGCGAACCGCTTGAGGTCGACCATGGACGGCTCCTGCCCGACCGTCAGGTCGAGGCTCGCGCGGCGGCGCCCGAGGAGCGTCGACGGGTCGTCGGCGATCGACTGCGTCTTGGGGCGCGCGGCGGGCAGGAGCGCCTCGAGGGCCCACGAGCGCGCCGAGACCGAGTTGCTCGTCGAGGGCGCGAGGCGGAGCTGGATGAGGGAGAAGAGGGAGCGGGCGAAGGCGGTGTCGAGCGGCGGTGTCGGGAGGTGGACGGGCGCGGAGGTGGCGGCGTTCTCGTCGATGAACGGCGGCGAGGGCGGGAGGGGCGGTGCGGTGACGAGGATCTCGAGCGAGACGTTCCACCACTTTTGAGGGCGAGAGGGCGAGAAGGCGAGAGGGTACGGGCGCGCGTCGGGCTCGGGCGACGAGCTGCGCGAGGGGGTCGGCGAGGAGGGAGGGGTTGCGGCGGTCGCGATGAAGCGCACGTCGACGGTCGAGCCGGTCGCTGCGCCGGCGAGGATGTGGTGGATGATCTGCGAGGCGCGGCGGCAAAGTCAGCCGGGCGCTCTCGACGAGGGCGAGGAGGGGCGAGAAAGTGAGAGTGGGACGCACCCAGATGAGCGTCACGCTCCAGGCGCGCTCGTCTGCCCTGACCAACAGCTCCCTTGTCTCGGTGTCCTTGGCCGGCGGCGCCGTCGCCGCCGACGCCGCCGCGCCGACGCCGTCCTGGCCCTTGTGCGCCGTCGCCACGTCGGGCGTCGTCACCGGGCTCGGCGCGCTCCCGCTGCCGGCCTGCCCGACGACGAGCTCGATGCCGCGCGCCGCCGCGTCGGCCGCGAGGACGTCGGCGACGCCCTGCAGGAGCGCGGGAAAGTCGAACACCTGCTCCGGGTCGTCCTCGGGCTCGAGCGGCGGGCCGTCGAGGTAGCCCGGCTCGCGCGGCGGGGTGGGCGAGTGCGGCAAGGGCTGCGCGCCGCGGCCGACCTCGCCGATCCACTCGAAGCCGCGGAACAGGCGCCAGATGGCGCCCGCCGAGACGGCCGGGATCGAGAGCGTGCTCGGGGCGTGCAGCTCGTGCGAGTGGGTCGGGATGAGCGAGTCGGCCATGTGGAGGCCCGAGAAGAAGGACGCGGCGGCCGAGGTCGTGCTGCTCGTCGCCGTCGAGGCGATGCTGGCGCCGGACGACAGGACGGCGTTCGAGCCGGTCGCTGACGAGATGCTCGACTTGCGGCTCTGCGACGCGTCGAGGGTCGCCTCGAACAGGGCGGGGAGCTGGACCGGCGGCGAGAAGAGGTGGGTCGGCCCGAGCTGGGAGAGGAGGAGGAGGGCGGGCGGGAGGAGGGTCGCGATGAGCTCGAGCGACTGCTCGAGGCGCGGCGGTGCGCTCGGCTGCTCGGGCTCGTCGATCGGCGCGAGCGGGGTGCTCGGACCGCCGGACGGGTAGGCGTGGTCGTACGCCTGCACCGTGCGCTGGCTCATGACGCTGTCGCGCCGGCCCGGGGTCGACGCGCCGACCCCGCTGCGGGCGTAGACCGTGTCCATCGGGTCGCGCTCGAGCCCTCGCAGGGTCGCAGGCGATCCGGGCGAGAGGGCGCCGCCGTCGCTGCCCGAGCCGGCGAGGCCAGGCGAGCTTGCGGGCGAGCCGGACGGGCTCGGCTGCTGGGCGACGCCGCCCGAGGCGTGACGGCGAAAGCTCGGGCGCAGACGCTTGGCGAAGCTGCCAGAGGTCGACGGGGCGAGGTGCGGGTCGGCCGAGGGCGCAGGGCCGGCGGGCGGGTGGGCGAAGGACGAGGTGGACGGGACCGGCGGCGGGAGCTGGCGCGGGTCGACGACGTCTGGGTCGCTCGCGCGGACGAGGGAGGGGACGGGGCTCGAGAGGGAGCGAGGGAGGTGAGGGCGAGCCGGTTCTGACGAGTTTGGCGGGCGAAAGGTGCCGAGGAAGCGGGTGAGGAAGGTGCCGGGTTGCGGCGGAGGTGCGGTGCCGTTCCTCATGGCTCCTGCTGCGGTGCGCCGCGAGTCAGCGAGGTGTCCGAGCACTGCGAGGCTGTAGCGAGGACGGAGAGGGACGCACCGAGGGACCTGCGCGAGGGAGTCCGCCTCGACGACCGAGACGAAGTGGAGGGCGAGGGCGAGTCGTCGGCGAGGGCGGCGGCGGTGTCGACCGGGGCGGCGATCGCGCCCTGCCCTGCGCTCGTGCTGCGCTCCTTGCGGACTGGGGCTGGTGCAGGGTGGGCGGGTGTTGGTGCCGAGGACGAGATCGGTGGCCGATGAGGCTCGTCTGCGGTGGTCGCGTCGGGGCGCACGGCGGTGGGCGAGGCGGGCGAGCCCATGAGGGGCGGCTCTTGAGCGCTCTAGACGGTCCTCGCAGTGCAGCAGTGCCCGTGCGAGAGGTGTGGTGAGAGCGAGCGAGGCCAAGGTTGGTCGTCGCGAAGAGAGGCGAGCGCTCCGCCGCCCACCTCGGCCTAGGGCGGGCTTGCTCATGCTGAGCGAGCTCATGATAGCTTCGCACAGCTGTACGTGGTAGACCGGGCAGCTTCCGATGCGAGTCGAGGCGCCGTCTCCCCACACCGCCTCGTCGTCTCGCTTTCAGCTTCCAGCTCGTCTCCTCACCCCGCTCTCGCTGTTCCCGGCTCAGCTACTAGAGCACAAGCACCCACCGAGCTACGCGCCACCACTGTGCGCACCCGCGCGCCAGCTCGCAACGACCTGCGACCCTCGCCCGCTCTCTCATCAACTCGCCCACCTCGTCGTCCTCCTCTGCCGCGACCTCGCCAGGACAAGTCGGGTACCATGTCGGGCCTCGTTCCGCACCCTGTCGCCGCCGCCGCCGCCTCGACGGTCCGTCAGCTCTCCGCTCCCGTCGTCCTCTCCTCGCTGTTGGCTGACCCCGGCTCTCTCGCTGCAGGACAACCGCACGCCCGCACCGCCGGTCCCTGCGCCTCCGCCCCGAGCCCCTCGCCCTACTCCCTCGAACGTCGCCCCCGCTCCGCACCCGGTCACGCCTCCGCCCGCACCTCGGCCCGACCTCCCTCCTCGCCCACCGCCGACCAGTTCATGCCGCGCGTCGGCGGGCTTGATGGCGAGGGCGGCGAGGCGACGCTCAAGGAGCTGCAGCAGCAGCTCGACGTCCTCGAGGAGCAGGACGCCGAGAGCGAGTACGAGCGTCGACGCCGCGAGCGCGTCCGTGCCGAGCACGAACGCACTCGCGCCAAATACGAGCTCATCCTCGCCGAGTACAAGGACGTCCTCGCCGAGGGCAAGGCAGAGCACGAGAAGCACGAGCTCGTCCACGTCGCCATGGAGCGCGCCCGTGCCGCGCGCGAGCTCGCCAAGCAGGCCATCTTCGACAAGATGCGCGAGCTCCGCACGCGCGAGCTCGACGACAAGCTCGCCGAGGTCGAGGCCCAGCGCCGCGAGCTCGAGGACGAGCGCCGCGAGCTCGAGGACCTGCGCCGCACGCTCGACGACCAGCGCCACAAGCTCGACGAGTGGAACGTCGTGCTCGAGACCGACCTCCGCAGGCTCGTCGACTACCAAGAGCAGCAGGTTCGTGACGACATCGAGTCGGACCGCTACAACGCCGAGCAGCGCGCCGACATCGAGCGCCAGAAGGACGAGGGCGAGGCCAAGATCGCCCTCGAGTGGGTCAAGCTCGGCGCGCACAGCGACCTCATGGCCAACCTCGCCCGTGCCGACGCCGTCAAGGTCGACCACGAGCGCGCCTACTGGCGGAAGGAGCTCTTGCGCGCGGGACTGCGCGTGCCCGTCTTGTCGGCGGACGGCGAGGTCGAGGAGTACGAGGACGCGGCGGGCGGGAGGTGGCCGTGCCAGGTCGGCGACGAGCCAGGCGGGAGCGGCGATGACGAGGGAGCAGGGCCGGACGATGCCGCTGTCGAGCGTGCAGGAGCGGCGGGCGCGGCGGGCGAGCGCGAGCTAGGCGGCGCCGGCGAGGAGGTCAAGGTGCGTCCGAGCCGTTTCTCCGGGACTCTCACCCTCTTCCAACTCCCCGAGCCGAGCTGACCCCTCGACTTCATCGTGTTCCTCGCCCGCAGCTCGAGCAGGAGCGCCCGGACGACCTCCCCGCCAAGCGGACCCCGGCGCCGCCGCTCACCGACGGCACCAACGCCCGCCGGTCTGCGCGCGCCCGCCGCCCGCCGAGCCGCCTCAGCGTCGTCTAGACGGGTACGGAGGGCAAGGAGGACGAGCGGTGCGCGTGCTCGAGGGGAGTGAGGCGCGCGAGGGGTCGGCGCAGGGCCGGCGCGAGGCTTTTCCGGGTTCCAGGGCGCGAGTCTGTGTTCTCCTCGCTGCGTTTTACCGTCATCCACATATCTTTGTCGTCCCTATCACTGCAACAGCAATCATGTTCTCTGCCTCCTCTGCCGGCGTCGTCGTCGAGGACGAGAGCGAGGAGCAGTGCATCGGCTCGCTCGCTGCTTGGACTCGCAACGATGCAGCTCGTCGCGCAGCGAACGGCGAGAAGAAGCCTGGCTCGTGAGTTCAGCAGAGGGAGAGGGCGCGGAGAGCGTCGCAGCGAGGAAGACGTCGCTCGCCGCCGAGGAGGAGGTCCGAACGGGGCGGCTCGACTCGTCTCTGTGAACAGCCGTGCCGAGGCCCTCCATGGCCATACGAAGGTGTCACTGACTGCTCCAGACCGGTAGCACGCGCACAGAGAGGACAGCGAGCCGCCGTGGTCGGGGTCGCGCAAAGTCGCGCTCACGCGCGCCTCGGCTCATCAGGCTTCATCTCTCGCCTCGCTCACAGCAGCAGGACACGAGCAGCGCCCAGCAGCACCACCGCTCGCACTCTACACGACCAGCGACGCGCTCACCCGACCCGCAGCTCGCGCCACCGCCTCTCGCTCGTCCGCTCTCCACCCCGCGACCTCGCCCTCGCCATGGAGGCGCCGCCCCTCATCTACAAGGCCACCTACTCGGGCGTGCCTGTCTACGAGGTGCGCGCTCTCTCTCACTCCCCCGTGCGCGCACAGTGGGACAGCCCTGACCCTTGCCGCCCTCGTCCCTCGTCCCTCCTCATCACCTCCCTCCTCCCCGATTTCCCGCCTCTCGCCCGCCCGCTCGCCCGCACAGATGCCGTGTCACGGCGTCGCCGTCATGCGCCGTCAAGCCGACGCATGGGTCAACGCGACCCAGGTCCTCAAGGTCGCCGGCTTCGACAAGCCCCAGCGCACTCGCGTCCTCGAGCGCGAGGTCCAGCGCGGCACCCACGAGAAGGTCCAGGGCGGCTACGGCAAGTACCAAGGTGCGTCGCAGCTCTCTCTCTCCCTCTCACCCGAGCTCGAGCGCGCCGACGAGGAGCGCGACAGCCGCGGTCGGGGTCACCCTCCCGGTCCGGCTCTTCGAGGATTTGGCACAGGCGCAGGGCGCTGACGTCGAGCACGCCTCTCGCGCAACAGGTACCTGGATCCCTATGGACCGCGGCGTCGCCCTCGCCCGCCAGTACGGCGTCGACCGCCTCCTCGACCCCATCTTCCAGTTCGTCCCCTCGGCCACCTCGCCGCCTCTCGCCCCGCGCCACATCACGGCCGCGCCCAACCGCCCGCGCAAGAAGCACGACGTCGCCATCGACATGGAGGGCATGCCCACCCCGCCGCCGAAACCGCCCCGCGCGTCCATGGCCAAGGGCAAGGCGGCCGCCGCCCGGCGCGCGCTCGTCGCCCAGGACAGCGACGAGGACTACGGCGGCGGCGGGCGGAGCATGACGCCGGCGAGGGAGGACGCGAGCGAGACGAGCCAGACGCCGAGCCCGCTCGGCCTCGAGGGCGACGACGACGAGTACCACGAGGGCGGCGGCGGCGGCGCAGGGCGGGCGGGCCCCTCGTCGAGCAAGAAGCGCAAGGTCGCGCACCACGACCCGGCGGCGTCGATGGGCGCAGGGGGCGGCGGCGGCGGCGGCGGCGGCATGGCCATGGACGGCATGTCGGCGCACCAGCAGCTGCAGGGGCTCGGCCCGCTGCGGTACGCCCGCATGATCCTCGACTACTTCGTCAGCGAGTCGCAGCAGATCCCGCAATTCCTCCTCGCGCCGCCCAACGACTTCGACCCCAACGTCGTCATCGACGACGACGGCCACACGGCGCTCCACTGGGCGTGCGCCATGGGCCGCATGCGCATCGTCAAGCTCCTCCTCACGGCCGGCGCCGACATCTTCCGCGCCAACTCGATGGGCCAGACGGCCCTCATGCGCTCCGTCATGTTCACCAACAACTACGACCTGCGCAAGTTCCCCGAGCTGTTCGAGCTCCTGCACCGCTCGACCATCAACATCGACCGCCAGGACCGCACCGTGTTCCACTACATCGTCGACATTGCGCTCCAGAAGGGCAAGACGCACGCCGCGCGGTACTACATGGAGACGGTCCTCGGGCGCCTCGCCGAGTACCCGGACGAGGTGGCCGACATCCTCAACTTTCAAGACGAGGAGGGGGAGACGGCGCTCACGCTAGCCGCCCGTGCGCGCTCCAAGCGGCTCGTCAAGCTCCTCCTCGACCACGGCGCCGACCCCAAGATGGCTAACCGCGACGGCAAGACGGCCGAGGACTACATCCTCGAGGACGAGCGCTTCCGCGAGCAGGACGTCGCCAACGCCGCGGCGGCGGCAGCTGCGGCGGCGGCGGCGACCGTGTCGCAGCACCCGAACGGCAACGGCACGCTGTCGGGCATCATCTCGTCGGCGACCGCCGCCGCAGGAGGCGCCGGCGGCGGGTCTTCCTCGTCGGCAGCCGGCGCCGGCGCAGCGCGGCTGCACACGTCCGAGACGGGCCAGCGCGTCGCGAGCGACGTCATCCCGCACATCTCGACGCTCCTGTCGACCCTCGCGACCTCGTTCGACGCCGAGCTCGCCGACAAGGAGCGCGAGCTCGCCCAGGCCGACGCGCTCGCCGCCGCGCTCGAGGCCGAGATCGCCGACGCGCGCGCCCAGGCGCAGCAGCTCGAGCAGCATGCGGCGAACCGCGGCGCGATCGAGCACGAGGTCGGGCAGCTCGAGGGCGAGCTCGAGGCCAAGGTCGGCAAGCGGTTCCGGCTCGGGTGGGAGAAGTGGGTGCGCGACGAGGAGGGCCGCGAGCAGCAGTACGAGCGCGACGCGACCGAGGGGCAGCAGCACGAGCAGGAGGCCGACCTCGAGGCGTACCGCGACCTCGTCGCCAAGCCGCCCGCCGACGCCACCGAGCGCGCGCACGCCCTCGCGAGCCGCATCGCCGAGTTCCGCGACGAGCGCGCGCGCCTCTTTGCGCAGCTCGTCGACGCGCATGCGGCCGTCGGGACGGGCGCCAAGCTCGCCCAGTACCGCCAGCTCGTCGCGCTCGGGTGCGGCGTGCCGCTCGACCAGGTCGACGGCGCGATCGAGGCGCTCGTCGAGGACCTCGATCAGGGCGTCGGGCTGCCGATGCATCAGGGCGACATGGCGGGCGAGCTCGTCGCGGCGTGAGCGAGCTCCTCGTCGCCGTTCCCCTCCCTCCCTCCTCGTCTTCCTCCCTCTCCCTCTCCTGCATCCTCCCTCTTTGTCTCTCTCTGTGCCGTATCGGGTGCCTCGGTAGAGGCTCGGTGATCCGTCTGTACGTCTCAGTGTGTCGAGCGTTTTGCAGCGACGAGGGCCTTGATCTCTCTGCGGCTTTCGGCTCTCGGACGTCGGACAAGGAGAGCAAAGTCGAGGAAAGCTGAGGATCTATTGCAGCGTGTCGCTCGAGCTAGATATCGCCCTCATGGGCACTCCTCGCCTGGAGCCGACGCTGCGTTGTCGCCAACTCGAGCTTGGCCGGGGCAAAGACGGCGAAGAGCTGTTGCGGGAGAGGGTCAGTGCGCGAGCGAGACGAGTGCAGGAGAGGTGGGAGCGACGCACAGGAGCTCTCTCTTGACGTCGAGCAGGTGCTTGACGATGCCGAGTACGCCGCCGAGACGAGAAAATGCGGCGAGGAAGGCGAGCGCCGAACGAGAGGGCCGGGCCGATCCTTCCGGCCGCCGCAGCGCTCGCCGAGCTGCTCGAGCCGCAGGCGACGCCGTGCTCAGAGTCGACGGGCCTTCGTCCGAGCGACAGCGCCCGTCGAAGAAGAGGAGGGGCGCCTCAGGAGCGGGTCGGCGGGAGCGCGCCCTCGAGCCCGAACGCCCGCAGGACCTCGCCGAGGCGCCTCCTGCACTCGGCGACCTGCGCCTCGCCCGCCGTCTCGCCGCCCTTGGTCCTCGCCTCGTCGCCGCCGCCGCCACCGCCCTCGCCGCCGAGCCCGCTCATCATGTCCTCGACGGCGCGCATCTCGCGGCGCTCGCGCAGGACCTCGCTGATGCCCTCGTCGGCGTGCTCGCGGGCGTGGGCCTCGGCCTCCTCGTCGACGGGCATGACCTTGACGGCGTCGAGGCGGCCGAGGACGGTCACGACGTCGCGCAGCTCGGCGACGATGCGGTCGGCGGCGGGAGTTCCGCCGGCCGAGGCGAGGGCGGCGTCGACGAGGGCGGCCGAGTGCTTCTTGGCGGTGGCGGAGGGGACGGTGAGGAGGGCGAGGAGGGACGCAGCCAGGCCGCGCAGTGCGCCGAGCTCGCGGGCGTAAGGGGCGGCGAGTGCGAAGCCCTGGTCGAAGCCGGCTTGAAGGCGCTCGTTCTTGCCCTGGGTGATGCCGTCGCGGTAGCCAGCCTGTTGCAGGGGTGCACAGAGTCAGCTTGAGCAGTCTCGAGAGCTCAACGGAGCCACGCACATCCGAGAACCGCGTCGAGAGCTTGTCCCACTCTTGCTGAGAGATCAAGCTGGGCGGAGCTGCAGAGCCGCCGTGGGCCATGTAGGGCTCGTCGTCCATCCAGGGAGAGTCGTCGTCGGACATGCTGCTGCTCGGTAGCTGGCGGAGAGCGCTGAGAGCGGTGCAGGACGAGCAGAGCCGGCCGGCTGAGCGAAGTCGAGCTTCCCGCGGAGCCGCGGAGCTAGGCTCGCATTCCCTGCCTCTCGCTCAACGCTGCATGGACGTGACAAGCTACCAGAGTTGCACGTTCGAGCCTACGGCCAAAGCGCGGCAAAGGAGACTGACAAAGGAGAGTACGGCGAGTCGACTCGAGACCAGCTCGACGAGGAGGAGCGCGTGCGCGACGCTCACGACAGCGCCGCGAGGACGTTCTTGGCGAAGTAGTCGCCGCCGACGATATTGCCCGGCGCAGAGTACTCGCAGACCTGCGCGGCGAGAGAGCGAGCGTCAGAGAGGAGCGAGGGGAGGAGGACGAAGGAGCGTGCGCACGTAGAAGTAGCCGGCCTGCATCGTGCGCGCTCACGGATGTCAGTGGCTGAAGCCCAGGGAAGGGACTCAGAGGAGAGTGCACGCACCCAGCTAAAGCCGTCGCCCGTGAGCGGCGAGCACTTGGAGACGGCGCAGCCGACCTGGCTCGTCGACGCCCAGATCTGCGCGAGGAGCGAGTCAGCGCCGAAAGGGTGCGGCAGGTTAGAGCGAGAGAGGTCGACGCACCATCTGGGTGAAGTGGCCGGTGCTGGAAGAGAAGCCCGGGCGGCCGTAGTCGTACGCCGCCGCCTCGTCGTACCACATCTGGACGCCCTGCTCGACGTCGCCCGAGCCGCCGCTCCACGCCGCCAGGCTCTCGCCGGCACCGACGGCCTCGCCGCCGCCGTGCTCGAACACGCACCGGTCGGCCCACGCCTGGGCCGTGCTCGCGAGCTTGTCGCTCCACGAGAGGGCGGCGACGCCGTGCTTGGCGCGGAACGAGTTGTGCAGGTCGAGCGACACCTTTTGCACCGAGCCTGCGGCGGCAGAGGACGTCTTGGTCGCGGCGGAGGCGGACGAGGAGGAAGTGCGGGTCGTCGGGGCGGCGGTGGGCTTGTGCGTCTTGGTCTTGGTCTTGGTCGAGGCGGCCTTGTGGGTCGAGGTCGGGTGCGACTTGGTGAACTTCTTGGTCGCCGTCGACGGCTTCTGCTTGACGGGCGTGGCGGTGTGCTGGGCCGAGGTGCCGTACGTGATGGTCGTCGCCCACGACGAGGTCCAGCTCCACTCGTGCTTGCTCGACTGCTGACGGCTCGGGTGGGCGGTCTTGTTGCGGTGGTGCTTGTGCTTGCGCTGGCCCCAATTCTGTATGAGGGAGAGGGAGAGCGTCAGCGACCCAGGTGTGCAGGAGAGAGGGGAGGAGAGTGCGAGAGAGGACGGACCTTGGTTGCGGTCGCGGCTTGAGGGCAGTCGGCCTTGGCGAGGGCGGTGGCCTTGCTCGGCGATGCAGCGGCCATCAAGGCAGGTGCGAGGGTGAGGGTCGAGGCGAGGAAGAGGGCGAACGAGCGCATGGTCGGAAGATGAGCGAGTGTGGGGTGGACGGCGGTCGAGGAGGAGGACGAGGTGAGGGAGGGAGGGAGGAAGGCCGGCTTCCTGGTCGAGAGGCGGAGAGGGACAAAGAAGGAGCGTAGAGCGACAGGAGCAAGAGCAAGAGGCGCACAGCGAGGCTGTTCGCCAGCTCGAGGACCTCGCGCCAACGGAGCGGGTCCGGCGCGGGCGCACGTCGGCATGCGCGCGGCCTGTGCTGGCGGGCAAGCCGACGCCGGCTGAAACAGCGGGGCGAGCTGCACTGCGCGAGCGTGCGTGCGATCGAGATCGAGGATTGAGACGGACGAGCCAGGCTTGAGGAGGAGAGCGGAGAGCGAGCCCAGGACGAAGAGGCACAGCTCTCTCTCGGTGCTGGACAGAGCTCGCGGCAAGGTCGTGACAAAGTTCTGGTTCGCAACAGCCGAGAGGAAGCAGGATCGTCTACACAGAGCGCGCGGCGAGATCGAGAGGACGAGGCGAAGGTGGACGAGGGGAACAAAACGGACGACGCTCGACACAGGGGGTACACGGCGGCGGGGTGGGAGGTCTATTGACACAGACGGAACGACCGGGTAGAACGGCGGCGAAGCAGGTAGTCGAGGGCGGTCTTGGGGCGAGGGGAAGCCTCCCCTCGCGCCGGACCGGTTGCGGGCGAGGTGTTTTTGGCGCGGCGGCGGCCTGCGAGCATCTTGGATCGCCGTCGTCGGCGGCGAGAATACGGCTTGGTGACGAAGGGCGGTGGTATCGGACGGCGAGAGGCGGAGGGCGGGGAAAGGTATCGGGGAAGGGGGATGTCGAGGAGGAACGAGCGGCGGCGAGCGACGTCGACGCCGTCCGTGCGCATCTGCCGCTCTAGTGCGACTCGCCGACGCTCGCGTGCACGTCGGCGCCGGTCGTCGACGACAGCCCTCGCGCGAGGGGAGGCGACATGGGCGCCGAGTGCTGCGACAGCGTCGGGCTCGGCTGCGGCGCGCCCGAGACAAGGCGCTGCTGCTGCTGCTGCTTGAGCGTGACGGTGCCGAGTGCGGGCGAGATCTGGCCGGCGTACGACGAGCGCGACGAGGGCCGCTGCGGCGGGTGCTGCGGCTGCTGCCACTGGTGCTGCGGCGTCGAGCCCGGCGCGCCCGGCGGCGGCGGCTGCTGCTGCATCGCCACGAGGCTCTGCTGCGACTGCGACGGCGACATGTTGTTACCGGCGGGCGGCGGCGCGGCAAAGTCCATGCCCGTCGGCGCGGTGCCGGCCGTCGGCGCCGGGCTCGCCTCGTGCGACGTGCCGCCGACCTGCGACGAGTCCTGCGACGAGTCAACCGGGCCTCTCGGCGTCTCGTCGCGTGCGTCGGGCGCGTCGGCAGGAGGAGCGGTGGGGCCGGGCGGGAGGTTGAAGTGCTCGCGCAGGGCGCGGTTGTCGTTGATGAGCTCCTCGGTGAACGCCTTGAGCGAGGCGACGTACTCGTTGGCTGCGGGCGGCGGGAAAAGGAGTCAGTACGCGGTCCGCGAAGGCGAGAGAGGAGCGAGGGAGAGGAAGGACGAGACGCACCCTTGCTCAGGATCTCCCACTTGCTCGCCTTGAGCCCTCGGTCGAACGGCAGCTGCTCGCGCAGGTCGTCGAAGAGCTGCGCCATCTCCTTGCGCCGCTTGCGCTCGGCGAGCTTGTGGCTGACGCGCAGCTCGGGGCTGCGCGAGTACGGCGTCTCCTTGGACGGCGGGCCCTGGCCGGGCGCGTACGCCGACGACGGGTCGAGGTTGACCGAGCCCGACGAGTTGTGCCGCGAGACGTTGAGCCCGGGAGGCGGTATCGGCGGACCGCCTCTCGCCCAAGGTGCGGGAGGCCCAGGAGGAGGGCCCGACGTGTGCGGCTGGTGCGGCTGCTGCAGCGGCGGAGGGTACGACGACGAGGTGTGCGGGCGCGAGTTAGGGTCGTCGAGCTCGTTGACGGGGGTTGGAGGCTCGGACGAGACGGTGAGGGAAGGATGAGGCGTAGGGCGAGCGTGTGGAGGAGGGGGAGGCCACGTCGGCGGCGGGCCGGGGTGCGAGGGGCGGGCGGTGCGCCGCCGACCGGGTAGAACGGCTGCTGGCCCTGCATCATCTGGCTTACGCTCGGGATGCTCGGGCGCCGAGCGAACGAGCTCGGCTCGTCGCCGTACATGCCGCGCGCGATCGAGCCGCGAGGCCCGACCTGCTGCGCGTCCCACGCCGGCCCGTGCTGCATGCCGTGGTGCGGCGGCGGCGGCGCCGATGACGGCGGCGGGGCGCGCAGCTCGTAGCCCTGCACGCTCGGGTGCACGTGCTGGTACGCTGGGACCGGGTAGCCGTGGCTGCTGTGGCTGCCGTAGCTCTCGTCGCTGCCGCGCCGGTCCTCCTCCCACGGGCTGATCGGGCCGAACGACGAGTCGCGCCGCTGCTGCTCGGCGAGGCTCAGGCCGTTGAGCTTCTCGTACGTGAGCGTCGACGTGCGCCGCTTCGGGTGCGGCGGCGCGCCGGCCGAGGGGGGACCGCGCAGGTAGGGCGAGTTGGCCGGGTACGAGCCGTAGCCCTCCTCGTGGGCGGCCGACTCGTCCGACGTCTTGCGCTTGAGGCTCGGCGTCGGGCTGTGTCGGGCGAGTTGGTCGAGCGGTCGAGGCGGTTGAGGCGGCGGAGGATGAGGGAGGGAGGGACGGCCGGGCGAGCTGTTGCCGCTGCCGCGGTGCGACAAGGGCGGGCGGCTCATCGGGTAGTCGTGGTAGGCCGCGCCGTTGGGTGGAGGCGGTGGTGGGAGCGGCGCGTTCGAGCCCTGGGACGGCCCGCCGAAGCGGTAGCTCGCGGCGGGGACGACGGGGCCAGGCTCGTACGCCATGCCCGGGTGCGGGTGCGGGTGCTGCTCGTCGTAGTGCTGCGCGCCGTACTCGTAGCCGTCGTGCGACGGTCCCGCCGAGCCGGGCGGGTGCGGGTAGGGCGCGTCGTGCATGGCGTGGTGGTCGCGCGGCGAGGGTGCGCGCAGCACTTCCATCGGCATGGCGCCGGGCTGAGGGGCGACGGGCGGCGGGTGCGGGAGGTCGTCTCGGCGAGGGTGGTGGTCGGGTGCGAGTGCTGGCGAGAACGACTCGTTGAGGTGCGAGGGCGGGGGAGGGTGGTGCGCTCCCGAGAAGGCGTGCAGGAACGGATCCGAGTTGACGCTCTGCCGGCGGCCCGGGTTGAAGCCCTGCGAGGTGGGGCGAGAGCGTCCATCAGCTTGCTGTGCTTGCCCTGCACGACTCGTCTGCAAGCCCGGGGGCGCAGCCGACGCGGGGCCAGAGGTGCCGGTCGCCCCGCCCGCCCGCCCGCCCGCCGAGCGCACCGCAGAGAGCGAGAGAAGGACGACGCACAGGGGCCTCGAGGAAGTCTGCAGGCGGCAGGGACACTGGCGGCAGGCGCACAGGGACGACCCCAGACCCAGACGAGCTTGACGGCGCCGAGCCAGGCGCGGCGAACGGCGGTGGAGGTGGGCCGACGCTGCCGACCGAGTGCGAGTGCGCGTGCTGGTGCCGCTGACCGTGTGCTGGGCCGTCGTGCTGCTGCTGAGGGGCAAGAGGCGGAGCAGCTGGCGCCTCCATGGCCGTCGGGCGGGCGGGAAGGAGGATTCGCTCGCTCTCCCACGCGAGCGCGGCGAGGGGACGGCGCTCAGCCGAATGCGCGCCAGCGCACCCGAGCCCTGAGGCCCAGACTCGCCGATCGGCGCCGTGCAGAACGTTTCGAAGGGCCGGCGGAAACGCGGGGAATTTGGGCGGCCAAGGGAGCACGGACCTGCTCGACTCGCTCGTCGTGACCTTTGCCAGCTCACCGTGCAGCTTGCTCGCTTGCGCCCAGGCTCGAGCTCGCGCTGCACACGGTGCTACAGCTCGACGTAGAGAACGAACGGCGACCTGCGCCAGAGCCCGGGTGCAGCTTGCTTCGACGGCGCGAGTCCCGAGTTGGGAAGGTCCGAACGCAACGCAGCTCCGCCGGCGCTCGTTTCGCTCGCGTGGCCGTCGCTCCTGGCCTCGCGCCCTCTCGCGCGTGCTCTTCGCTCGTGCAGGTCGGCCTGCGCGCCCTTCATTTCTCATGCGGAGCGTCGGCCCCCTTTCGCGAGGTCTGACTTTCTCTCGCGGTCCGTGCAGGCCCTGACGCTCGTCGAAGCATCTGCTTTTCTCTCCCGCCCTGAGCTCCGGCGTTGCGGGTCCAGCGTCCGGCTCGTTACGTACGGCGAGCTCTGCGAAGAGATGCTTAGCGCCGCCCGCCTCTCGTCCGTGCCAGTCCCGGAGAGCAGCGCGCAGGGCAGCGATCGACGGCTTGTCGGCGGCCCGAGCCGTCCTCGCCCGCTCTGCGGCCATGGAAGTGCGCGACGGCGGGGCGACGGGCACGAGGAGGCTCGCTGCAGGCCGCCTGCAGTGCCAAGCTGAGGAGCGGGCGGGAGCCGGACGAGAGCACGAGGAGGCAGCTGCACGACCGAGACGCGGCACCGAGATTCTCATGGACGACGACGCGCACGTTGATGAACAGATAACAGACTCGGGTGCATTAAGCATGTGGGAGAAGGATGAGGGCGGAACTACAAGGCGAGAAGGAGGAGGGGAAAGGCGGGAGGGATGGAAGCCGGGGAGGCTGCGAGGGCTCGAGGAAGAGGGAAGCGTATCTACTCAGGAGGGGCAGTGGAGGGAGGAACGAGTTGAGTCGAGCCCGGCGAGCCGACGAAGGTCACCGTGACGAACCTCCCTGCGAGCGGCGAGGAGAGAAGGCCGTGGACCTGACTTAGGCGCGAGCTGCCGCCTGGGGTGCGTCGACGACCTTGTCGGCCGCACCTGACGCGGTCGAGCCCGTCGCCGTCTCGGCGTTCGCCGTAGTCGGGACGACGCCCTCGCCGGCATCGTGGATGCGCTTGAGCTCGCGCCGGGCGAGCCACATCGACTCGGGCACGATCCACCACGATACGGCGCCGCCGACGGTGACAAAGGCGAAGATTGCGAACGCGTAGTTGAGGTTCTCGCCCTGACGAGGTGCCAGCGTGCAGGTCGAGGTCGACGAGGAAGAGGTTGAGCAGGAGGAAGAGGTGAAGGTCCGAGCGGCGTCGGCGACGATGGCGGAGGAGGGCAGGGGCAGGTAGAAAGGTGAGGAGTGAGGAGCGGGAGTCAGCGACCGGCGTTAACTAGAGAGACAGGGAGAGGGGGAGCGCACCGTGACGGGGAACTCGAGCGGCGAGAAGAGGACGGCGAGGAGGTAGGCTGCGCGTGCGAGGCATGTCAGCGACACGGTCGGGTTCAAGCTACGGCGTAGGAGAGGGCGAGGAAAGGGGACGCACTGTTCCACACGGCGGCGATGACCGAGAACGGGATCGAGAACCGCCCGTTCGACCACTTGGCGTTGGCAAAGTGCCCGCGAGTGAAGATGAGGCGCAGCGCCGGGATGAGGGCGTACGCCGCGATGGTCGGGACGGCGCCGCACGAGACGAGCGACGTGAAGGCGACCGACGAAGGGAGGATCGTGAGGAGGAGGACGCCGGCGACGATGCCGATGAAGATGATGGCGTTCTTGGGCTGCCCGTTCTTGTCGACCTTGCCGATCCATCCCGAGCCGGGAAGGATGCCGTCGCGCGCGATGGCAAAGATGAGGCGCGAGGCGGCCGTGACGGCGAGCGACGTGTTGATGAGGAGGCCGGCGATGGCGACGAGCGTCATGACCATCTGCCCGCCGCGGCCGAGGGCGAGCTGGTAGATCGTGACGAAGGGCTGGGGCGTGTAGATGTCGAACAGGACGTCGAGGTCGGGCGAGCAGAAGAGGAACAGGATGAGGAGGGGGAAGGCGAGGATGCCCGAGATGGCGCACGACCAGAACATGCCGCGCGCCGATGCGAGCGAGGCGTTCTTGGTCTCCTCGGCGATGTGGCCTGCGAGCGTAGGAGAGAGGAGGAGCGCGAGTCAGCTGGCCGAACCGAGGAGCAGGAAGAAGCTCTCGTCCCGCGCTCGCGCGGAAGAGGAGGGGACTCGAGCGCACCTGAAGCGTCCCACCCGGTCAACACGCCCGACGTCGAGAGGAACGACAGCTGCCACGTCCAGGCATCGTCGGCGCCGGCGCCGTTGTAGAACTTCTTGAAGACGAACTCGGCCGACTGGAAGCCGTACGTCTGGCTGACGCCGATCGGGAGCCAGATGACGGTGAGGAGGAAGTCGAGCGCGATGATGATGGCCGACGCCTTGAAGATCCACGCAAACCGGCGCGGCGACATGAGGTTGGACAGGATCGTGATGAGGAGGAACACCTCGGCGACGGCCCACTCGATGGCGCGGAACTTGACGTTGGTCTTGTCGAGGCCGCCGGGGAAGTAGGCGTTGAAGACAGCGAGCTCGCTGAACATGAAGTCGGCCGTGCCGATCGTGTTGCTCGCGACGAAGGACGTCCAGGCGGTGGCGGCCCACCACGCGACGACGAAGCCGCAGAAGCGGCCGTACTTCTTGCCGCCGGCCTCGGCCGCCCAGACGTAGATCGACCCGCTCAAGGGGATCGACGAGCAGATCTCGGCGAGCGATGCGGCTGCGGGGAGGGCGAGAGAGGGCGAGAGGAGGGTCCGAGTCAGCTCCTCGACCTTCTCGAGACGCAGAGCGAGGGGAGCGTCTGCTGCAGCGCACCGGTGACGGTCATGAGGACGACGGTGATGAGCATGCTGCGGGGGGTGAGGCGAGTCAGCGTGTGCGCAAGAGTGAGGAAGGGACGAGCGAGTCGAGCGAGCGCACCTGGACCAGAGGGCGACCGGGCCGCCGTTGTACAAGCCGTAGGCGTAGAGCAGCCTGGAGCCGCCGACGACGTAGAGGGCGCCGAAGCCCGCCATGAAGGCCTCGAACTGGGCCCATGTGCGATGAAGAACCTGCGCGCAGGGAGCGAGAGTCAGCGGGTCCGTTCGACGGGGATGGGCGAGGGAGGGAGAGGGACGAGACGCACCTGCTTGTAGCCAAAGGCGGCCTTTGCACCGAGAGCCACACGCTCGAGTCAGTTCTTTCCGCTCCTCGCAGATCCTCGAGCTCGCCCGGGCGAGAGAGACTCGAGGGGGGGAAGGGGGAGAGGGAGGGGAACGACGCCGCGACTCGGAGGAGCCGGGCCAGGTCACGATCCTTTCGCACGTGTTGACGTGATCAAGTTCGTACGGTGTAATCTCAGCTCCCAAGGGCTCCAACCGCTCTTTCGCCCCCTCGAGAGGGGGCGAGGCAGATGCGGGAGGAAGGACCTCGTCTCGCCCCGCACGAGGAGGGACGAGACGAGCCGCGCACACCGTCAGCCCCTGGTAGAGGGCGTCGGGACAGCAACGGCTTGGAGAGCACCCGCGGTGACCTAAACAAGGGGGGAGAGGGAGGACGACCTCGCGAGCGAGGAGCGGCACACCCGCTCGCCGCCCCGGGGAAGGAAGAGAGGGGTCTGGCGCGGTTGCCACGCAGGACAAGGGCGTACACGTAGACGGGCGCTTGATATCGAGAGGAGGTCGCGACCGTGGGCCGCTCATCGCAAGTTGCGCGCCTCGTCGAGGCTCACGAGCTGCTCCTCGTCGCCGTAGCTGCTGAGGCTGCGCTTGTCGGTGTTGTCGTCGCTCATGGTCGGCGTGTAGGCGAGTCTGCTGGTGCAAGAGCGAGACGGTCGAGACGGAGCGGGCGCAACCCTGCGAGCCCTCCGCCTCGAGCCGAGGTCCGGCAGCTGGATCGACAGAGCTTGGACCAGCTCGTGAGCTCTCTGCACAGCGACTCTTTGCAGGTCTGCTCGAGTCGGCGAAGCACGCTGTCGGCCCCAGAACGAGCGCTTTCGAGGACCCGAGCGAGGAGAAAATCCGAGTCGCGGCGGTTGCGGGCGGCCTTCTCAAACTGCGCGCTCTCTCTCGCGTCGTCGAGGTGAGGTACGACGATGTTGCAGGTTGCAGAACAGTAGGGATGACACAGAGGGAGCGCAACAGCCTTGAGAACCCACATCTCATCCTCGAGGCGGCCATCTCGGCTCTCGTCGAGACCGACAGCGGTGGCGAGGGAAGGGATGGCGACGGTGCGACGTTTAAGAGTACTCCTTGGTCAAGAACTTGCCTGCGAGGTGGACAAGGAGGAGAGGGGAAGACGAGGCGAGCGTCAGCGTGCCGTGCGCAGGGGGAGGAAGCGCTTGAAGGGCGAGAGAACGCTGTAGCGAGCGCCGGGCCCATCGAGGGGGGCGAGGACGCACCGATCGTGATCTGCTGGATGTTGCTGTGAGGGTGGTAGAGAGGGGAGGAAAGTGGCGAGTCAGCAAGAGGGCGCCGAGCAGACGAGCGAGTGCGAGACGAGGCGGGGGCGAGACGAGGCGAGAGCGAGAGCGAGAGCGCGTACCTGGTACCCTCGTACAGCGCGCCGACTGCGGAAAGACAAAGAGAACGTCAGCACGCTGTGCGTGAGAGGGCGAGGCAAGAGGAGGAGGGCTGAGCGCCCTCGGGAAGAAAACGGACGACGCACTCTTCGAGTCGCGCCAGTACTTCTCGATGCCGGTCTCGCTGCGGGACGATGAGCGCGAGTCAGCATCATCAACGAGAAGCCCGAGCGCGCCGAGGGAAGAGAGAGAGAGAGAGCCGACGCACCGAGTGTAGCCGACGCCGCCCGCCCACTCGATCGCACTGCCGGCCGCCTTCTGCGCGACGACCGACGAGTACCACTTGGCCATGGCGGCCTGCTTAGTGAAGACGTGCCCCTGCTCCTTGAGGCGCGCGGCGTTGTACGTGAGGAGACGGGCCGCCTCGATCTCGGTCGCGACGTCGGCGAACTGCATCTGCATGCCCTGGAACTGCGGGCGCGAGAGCGATGAGCTGCGTCAGCGAGGCACTCGTTGAGACGTATGGTTCGAGATGGGAGAGAAAGAAGGACGCACGAGGCCGACGGCCTGGCCGAACTGCTTGCGCTGGAACGCGTACGAGACCGACTTGTCGAACGCGCCCTGGGCGAGGCCGACCATCTGCGCAGCGATGCCGACGCGGCCCTCGTTCAAGATCTCGATGGCGTACCTGTCGCGGAGGAATGAATCAGCTTGGGAGCGAGGGAGGAAGGAGGAGAGGGACGGAGGAGAGGGGACGCACTTGTACCCCTGGCCCTCAACGCCGAGCAGGTTCTCGGCCGGGATCTTGAGGTCGTCAAAGTTGAGCGTGCAGGTCGACGAGGCGCGGATGCCGAGCTGCGGGCGAGGGAGGACACGCAGGTCAGCACGAGTCCTCCTGCCGAGCAAGGCCGAGGAGACGAGGAGAGAGCGCACCTTCTTCTCCTTCTTGGCGATCTCGACGCCCATCTCCTTCTCGACGACGAAGCACGAGATGCCCTTGTAGCCCTTGCTCGGGTCGAGCGTCGCAAAGACCTGCACGCAGAGGGAGGGGCGTGAGCGCGCGCTCAACGAGAGGGCGCGGCGGCGACGACGAGAAGGGGACGCACGAGGAAGATGTCGGCCTCTGCCGAGTTGGTAATCCACATCTTGGAGCCGTTGAGCGTGTAGTACGAGCCGTCCTCGCTCTTCTTGGCCGTCGTCTTGAGCGCGAACGCGTCCGAGCCGGATGCGGGCTCGGACAGGGCGAACGAGCCGAGCTGCAGCGAGAGGGTGCGAGAGGGAGGGGCAGTCGAGTCAGCTTCTGATCGGTGAGCAGTCGGAACGAGGTGGACGAGAACCGGCGAGAGGAGACGCACCTTCTCGGAGGAGAGCTGAGGGAGGTACTTGTTCTTGAGGTGGTCGCTCGCGTACTTGCGGAAGACGGTGTTGACGAGCGTGTTGTGCACGTCGCAGCACACGCTGACGGACGGGTCGACCTTGGCGAGCTCCTCGATGGCGAGGATCGCAGAGGTGAACGAGGCGCCGGCGCCGCCGTGCTCCGGGTCCGTCTCGATGCCCATCAGCTGCGCGCAGGCGTCACCATCAGCGAGGGATCGTCGTGCAGTGTAGGAGAGGGAGAGGGACGCACGCCCTGCTCGAAGAGACCCTTGATGATGGCCGGGTCCATCTTCTCGTTCTCGTCCATGTCGTACACTCGCGGCGCGACGACCTCCTCCGAGAACTTCTTGACTGCGCGCACGGGAGCGTTCGTCAGGATCGTGTCGCGATGGACTGAGCCAACCCTGCCGAGGAAAGCCTCGGCATCGGCAGCGAAAAGGGCGAGGGAAAGGGGGGAGCGCACCAGCTTCCTTGAGCATGACCTCCTCCTCGGTGAGGCTGTAGAGCGAGGTCGGGGCCTCGGCCTCGATGTAGGACGAGAATGCCCTGCGAGCGCGGCGATGGTCAGCTTCTCGAGGTGCGGCGGCGGGCGCGTGAAAGTGGGGGGCGGGTGGACGCACCTCGAGGGGGCGGCGAGGGGCGCAGGGCGAGCGCAGTTGGCGAGAGATCGCGAGGCGGTGCGGGCGGTGCGGCTGAGCATGGTGGTGGTCGTCGCTGTGCGGTCGGGGGGTGAGGAGGAGGAGCAAGAGAGAGCGAGACGGGCTGCCGGCGACCACGCCGCCCGGCTCCGACCAAGCCCTCGCGAAAATCGCTGGCGCCCATTCAGACACTGCTTGCTGTGTACGAAAGCGTCTTTAGGTTGCCGCGCCAGCTGTATAGCCCGCACGAGCCGTGGCCGAGGAGCGAGGAGCGGCCGCCCTCACCTGCGAGCGGCCATCGCCTCTTGCTCTCCCGCGGATGCCGGCTTCCGACTACCAGCACAAGCCAGGCGGATCCCTCAAGCTCAAGGGCGCTGGAGGCGCAGTAGACCCGTCGTGCGTCCCTTCCCACAGCCCTCCCTCCTCTCCCCGTTCTCCCTCGTTCCAGCCTCATCACCCTCGCTCGCTCGCCCCCGCCCCGCGGCACCTGCTGAAGCTGTCTTGCCTCCCCACGACACAGGAAGAAGAAGAAGAAGAAGTCGAGCGCGAGCAAGAAGGCGCGCGACGAGGATCGCGAGGCGCCGGCCTCGGCGAGTGGGAGCGCGCAGGAGCGCAGCGAGAGCCCGGCCGTCGGCGGCAGCAGCGGCAGCACGAGCGTCGCCGCCTCGGGCAAGACCGAGGCACAGCGTCGCTTCGAGGAGGTCCAGCGCAAGCGGGTGCGTCCTCCCCCTCCTCTCTCTCTCTCGAGCCCCTCCCCCTCGACCTCGGCTGACGACCTGCTCGGCGCAACAGCTCCTCGAAAAGGCGGCAAAGGCGGCCGTCAAGTCGCACAAGGAGCGTGTCGCAGAGTTCAACGAGAAGCTCGAGAACCTCTCGGAGCACTACGACATCCCCAAGGTGCGTCTTCGTCCTCGCCCCTCCTCGCCCTCCTCCCTCTCCTCTTGCGCACTCGCTGACCCTCTCTCGCGCTCCCACAGGTCGGTCCCGGCTGAGCGTCCTTCTGTGCCACTCGTGCGCCGTGTCGTGTTCTGCAATGCCTTCGTTCCTCGTCTCGTCGAGCGTGCTCTTCGTCCTTTTCGTCGCTCTCGTGCTCGCTCGCTGGCTTGTCGCTCGCCGTCGCTCTCGTCGCTCGTCTCTCAGCCGGTGCAGTCGCTGTACTGCTCGCTCTGAGCTCTAGAAGATGTTGCACTGCTCGCTCAGCTACGCTGCCGCCTCGACCTCCTGCGCCGGGTCCTTTTTAATGTACGTCTCGGCGAGCCGCTGCTCGACATAGTCGCCCGCCTTGATGGGCTCGTACAGCGCTGGCCGATCGGGCGTGACGCACGAGGGGATGACGGCGACCTCGGCGTCGTAGTCGAGGCCGAAAAAGAAGGGGAGCGAGTAGCGCGAGACGCCCGAACGGTTGATGGCGCGGTGCACGGTCGAGCGGAAGAGGCCGTTCGACATGCGCTGCAGCATGTCGGCGATGTTAAGCACGAAGGTCCCGGGGACAGGCGGCGCCATGACCCACTCGCCGGCCGTGTTGAGGACCTGGAGCGCCTGGGTGTCGCCGTGCTGGAGGAGGAGCGTGAAGCACTCGTAGTCCCTGCGCGCCGAGTACATCGAGTCAGCTTCTACGCCGCAGCAGGACCGAGAAGGTAGGAGAGGGTCAGGGAGAAAGGAGAGAGCGTGAGGGAGAGCGAAAGCGCCGACGCACGTGTGCGCACCGATGCCGAGTTCTCGCGCGTCGATCTCGCCGTACTGCGGCGGGTAGTACAGGACGCGCATCGTGTGCCCAGGTCGTCGCAGCTTGTCGTCAAAGTAGTGCTCGTCGAGGCCGAGGGCGAGGGCGAAGAGCGGGAAGAGGCGCTTGCCGAGCGCCATGATCTCGTTCCTGCAATGAGAGACAGCGAGCGAGAGTCAGCCGAGCGCTCGAGCGAGCGGGTTCCGGTCGAGCGCTCGAGCCCAGAGGGAGGAGGAGGAGGAGGAGGGCGAAGGGACGCACCAGGTCTTCTGGAGCGTCGGCTTGAAGTCGGGCAGGTCGTCTGCCGGCGGCCACATGTTGCCGTGGTTCGAGCCCTCCTTCATGACCTGCGAGTCGTCGCCCATGTCCCAAGCCTCGTGTATGTCGCCCCGTGACGCCGGGTCGACGTTCTCGCCCTTGAGCGGCGCGAACCCGCGGAACGACTCGGCGTCGCGCACGAGCATCTTCTTGTCGGTCGGCTGGGCGAAGAACTGCTTGGCCTGGTCGAACGCGGCGTCGATAACCTCCTGGTCCGCGCCGTGGTCCGAGATGTACATGAAGCCGGTGTTGACGGCGGCGTCCTGGATCTGTGGGCGGTGGGCTCGAGTCAGTTTGGTCCCCGCTCGCAGGAGAGAGGGGGAGACGAGACGCACCTCGGCTGCGAGGGCTTTGCGGTCGTCGAGCGAGCCGTTCAAGCGGGCGAGGGAGATGATGGGCAACTGGGTGAAGGCGGCGGCGTCTAAGGACGCCGAGACGAGGCGTTCGCCCAGGCCGGTCTTGATAGCGCTCATCCTGGCAGCGAGCTGGTCGCGTAAGAGCAAGGAGCAGAGGTGGGAGCGAGCGAAGGAGGAGGAGAGCGTCGCTGCTGAGCGTCGGCCGAGCTTCCGCCCGTGGGCAGCTCTCGCGTCCGGGGTGCGACTCCGCGAGGTCCGCTGTTGCGCCCGGGGCTCGCGTGCGCGTTCTGCGACACCTCCTCGTCGAGGCAAGAGCGGGCACAGAGAGCGAGCGAGGCGGTGCTCGTCCCAAGGCGGCCCCACCTCGTCAGCCCGCTCTCCTCGTCGTCCTCGTCGCCACTCGCACTTCCAGCACGCGCACTACGGCACCAGCATGCACGGCCTCGTGTGCCTCGTCGACGGCCTCACCCATGCGCTCCCCCTCGTCCGCGTCGCCGTCCATGCCTCCCTCGTCGACGTGTCGGCCCAAGTCGTCGTCCGCCAGCAGTACAAGAACGACGGCACCGCGCGCGCAGACTGCAGCTACCAGTTCCCCGTCCCGGCGAGGGCAGCCGTCACCGCCTTCGCGCTCGTCAAGGAGGACGGCTCCCGGGTCGTCGGCATCGTCCAGGAGAAGCACGAGGCGCGCATCACGTACGACGAGGCCGTCAAGGAGGGCAAGCTCTCGTCCCTGATGGAGCAGGCCTCGCCAGACAGTGCGTCCCCTCCCTCCCTCGCGCTGCGCTCACTCCCGAGCGGACGCCGACCCTCCACCCGCCGCTCGCAGCCTTCACGACCTCGGTCGGCAACATCCTCCCCGACGAGCTCGTCACCGTCGAGTTCACGTACGTGACAGAGCTCACCGAGGGCGACTCGAACGACTCGATCCGCTTCCACGTTCCCGCCCACGTCGGCTGCCGGTACGGCGACTCACCCTCGACGAGCACCGTCGCCCCGTCAGCGACGACGACGGCCGCCTTCTTCTCGGTCGACGCCAAGATCGAGAGCGTCGCCGCCATCACCAAGGTCAACTGCCCTTCGCACGCCGTCTCGACCGAGCTGGGCCCGGACCCCTCGCTCCCCGACGCCGACCTCCTCCCGTTCAGCAACTACGCGCACGTCACCTGCACGAGCAAGCTCGCCCTGTCGTCCGACTTCGTCCTCGAGATCACGTCGGCCGGCCTCGACCGCCCTCGGTGCGTCGTCGAGCACGACCCGACGAGCGACTCGGCCGCCTTCTCGCTCACGGTCGTCCCGCGGTTCGAGCTCCCCGAGCTCAAGGGCCAGGAGTTCATCTTCGTCGTGGATCGGAGCGGCTCGATGGGCAGTTGGGGCGCACCGGCCGGCGACGGCGGCAGGATCAGCCTCGCGCGCAAGGCGCTCGTCGTCCTCCTCAGGTCGCTCCCGAGCCGGGGCTCGCTCTTCAACATTGTCTCGTTCGGCTCGTCGCACAGTATCCTGTGGAGCTCTGGCAGTCGTGCCTACAACCAGGTGCGTCCGCTTCCCCCAACTCTTGCTCCTCCTCCTCATCAACCTCCAGGCTGACTCGCTCGTGCTGTCGCGCGCAGGGCACGCTCGACGAGGCGACCAAGCTCGTCGACTCGATGGAGGCGGACATGGGCGGGACCGAGATCTGCGCAGCTCTCGAGTCGGTCTTCAAGATGCGCGACAAGGAGCGGCCGACGAGCGTGTTCGTTCTCACCGACGGCGACGTGCGTCCCTTCCCGCTCTTGGGCTCTCTCCTCCCTCTTCTACTTGAGGCTGATGCACAAACTCCTGCTCGCAGGTGTGGGACCTCGACGGCGTCCTCGACTCGGTCAAGACCGCCGTGTCCTCCTCGACCGACGCACCCCTGCGGGTCTTCTCGCTCGGCATCGGCGAGTCGGCGTCGACGGCCATGGTCGACGGCCTCGCTCGTGTCGGGCGCGGCATCGCGCAGTACGTGAGCGACGGCGAGAGCTTCACGGGCAAGTCGGCGCGGCTGCTGCGCGCGGCACGGTCGCCGCCCATCCTCAACGCACGCCTCGACTTCGGCGCCGCCGCACAAGCCGCAGCGGCTGCCACTGCTACTTCTGCGCGGTGCGCACGAGGCGGCGACGACGACAACGACGACTTCGAGCTCGTCGAGCCAGTCAAGGCGGCCGGCGACGAGGTCCTCGACAAGGTCCAGTCGCTCAACCTGTTCGACGAGGCGGTCGACCCGCTCGAGGTCGAAAAGCAGCACGCCCCGCCCGTCGAGCCCGTCACCCTTCCTCCGCCTGCGCCCGTCCAGCTCGCCCCGTCGACCCTCCAGAGCCTGTACTCGGGCTCGCGCCTGCACGCCTACGGCATTGTCACGCCGGCCTCGCTCCTCCTCGACAAGGTCGTCCTGCGCGGCGAGCTCGCAACGGGCCAGCAGCTCAAGCTCGACGTCCCGCTCGTCAAGGTCCGCCCGAGCGCGTCGCCCAACTCGCCGCCGCTCCTGCACGCCCTCGCGGCGCGCAAGCTCATCCAGGAGCTCGAGGACGGCTCGCACGTCATCGCGCCGCCAGGCACGGAAGGCGACCTCGCCGCACGTACGCTCAAGGCGGCCGTCGTCCGCCTCGGCAAGCGGTACTCGCTCGCGACGACCCACACGTCGTTCGTCGCCGTCGACGAGGACGACGCCAAGCGGGGCAAGGTGCCCAAGGCCATCGTGCACGTCGTCGAGGGCGGCGGCATGGCGCGCTTCGGCGGCGGCGGCCCAGGAGGAGGGTTCGGCGGCGCGATGCCGCTCATGGGCATGGCGGCGCCGGCGCCGGCGTCAGGCGGAGCTCCTGCGGGCGGGCTCCTCCGCTCGCGAGCGGCTCCTCTGGCGACCTTTTCTGCACCTCCCGCACCGGCGGCGGCAATGGCGTACGGGTCGCCCGTCCCACCGCCGCCCTCAGCGCCGTCCTCTCGCCGTCGCTCCCTCTTCAGCACGACCGCCGCCGCCCAGTCGTCCCAAGACCTCGACACGGCCGCTTTCGCGCCCCCAGCACCCTCCTCGCCCCTCGCCGCGCCCTCTCTCCCCTCGACCGGCGCCTCCCCGGACCATGCCGCCGCCGCTTCTGCCGACGAGGTCGCTCCGCATCCCGGACCGACAGCCAACATCGTCGCGGCGGCCGACCGCCTCGAGCACCTCGCTCGGTCGCAGGCCTTCGACGGCTCGTTCGGCTCATCGGCGCTCGCAGCCCTGCCCGAGCCGCCGACCTTCGACGCTCTCCCCGAGCAGGTCCGAGCGCGCGCGAGCGAGAGCGTGAAGGTGACGCTCGCCGTGCTCGGCTTCTTCGAGCGAGGTCTTGCTGGCGAGGAGAAGGAGGCGTGGGAGGGCATGGCGGAGAAGGCGAGGGCGTGGATCGCAGGCGAGCTCGGCGAGAGCGAGGAGGAGGTCCAGAGGTGGGTCGAGGCGCTGCGGTGAGCGCGGTCCGGGTGCGGTAGCTTGCTCTTTGCATCGCAGTGACTTTTCTTGCGCAAGTCGAGCGGCCGGGCGGTCGCTTTCAGCTGCTCTCGCCGCCGTCGCAAGCTCTGCGCAACTTGGGAAGGTCGATCTCGACCTCGTCTCGTTCGCTTCTTTTGCGCACCAGTGCCTGCCGTAGCACAGGACAAGGTCCGGCACTCGATGCTGTGAAGGCTGGCCGACCGACCAGGCCCTGGTTCTGCGTCTCGCTATCGGACCTTGAAAGGTGGGCTCGCGCTCGAGCCTCTTGCGCTCGCGCTCTCCCTCGAACCGTTCGCGCACCTCCTGTCCGTTCGGCGAGCTCTCTCCGCAGCGCCGCTTCTCCTGTCTCATTCCGCAGCTGAATGCCCGGGCCGGCGCTGCGGTATCGTCGCCGAGCTGCGTCAGCGCGGAGGTTGAAGCGAGGCCGGACCAGCGGCCGAATCGGCTCGCTCTCCCTCTCTCGCTTTCGGTGCTCTCTCGCTGTCGAGCTACTGCTACACCCTTGACGACTCGCTGTCGCCATCCGCCAAGCTCTTGCTCCCTGCTCTCCCCGAACCTCGACATGCGTGCGTCCTCCTTCCTCCTGCCATGCTTCGTTGCGCTCGCTGATATCCCTCAGCACTGCAGCTTTCCACGGCGCACTACAAGGTAAGTCACTGTGTATCTGCAGCCTGAGGAGGACGAGCGCACTGACGATACCGCTCGCCCTGCACGCAGTCAAGTCGGCGGCGCTCAACGCCAAACTCGCCGCCGAGATGAGTCTGCGCACGAGGCAGCACCCCGTCTCGTGCCAGACGAGCATCACGGTGCGCTCGTCGACCGGCAACTCCGAGAAGCGTGAGTCGCTCCCTCACTGACCGTCGCAACGAGCGCACGAGCCCGTCTCCTTCTCGAGGCGCACGCGCTGACTCGATTCAATCTTCCTCACCCAGTCGTCGCTGCGGGCCTCACGCACCCCGAGACGGTCAGAATCATGATCGCAGGCCTGCAGAGCCTCCTCGAGAAGCTGCGCGCGTCGGGCGCCGACCTCGGCACCGACTTCTGGGCTTTCAAGGTGGTCCCGCAGCCAGCCGGTCCGTCCTTCTCCTCGTCGCCCATCTGTATCATCGACTAACCCATCGTCAATACGCAGGCAAGCCGACGAGCCACCTGCGCGACTTGATTCGTATCGACCTCTCGCCGTCGACCCGCTCGAGCCCCTCCGTGCTATCGAGCGCGCTCGCCGGTCCAGCGCGCACGACCAAGTTCGACCGTGCGCTCCTCTCGCAGCATCCACGAGGCACGAGTCGGCGATGCAGAGCTGACTCACGTTCCCGCAGCTGACCGGGGCAACCCGGGCTGGTTCGCCGCGACCTGGGAGCAAGTCGTCGAGGAGCAGCCCGACGACGACGGCCGTATCTTGGCGCAGGTAACATGGAGCTGGTACATCCGGGAGCAAGGAGGAGAGCGCAGCGTCGAGCAGGGGAAGAAGGCGCTCGTGACGACGTTCGAAGAGTACGACGTCTTTCCTCCTCCTGCGCACCTCGCCGTCGACGACCAGCTCCTCGTCAGCATTTGCGCGTCCTCGTAGCGCATGCAGAGCTCGATATGTATCCTTGTATGCTATGCAGCCCCGCTCGGTCGTCGAGAGCCGACTCTGCGAGCGAGGGAGCGAGAGAAGAGCGAAGGAGCTTCATTTCTCGAGCTCGCCCTGCTACAGCTCGCCTCCTGCCCGCCTGCCCGTCAGCGGGAACGACCGCAGCTCCTGCAGCACGTCCCACCTGCGCATCTTCCACGCCTCGAGCACGACCCAGGCCGCGTCCTCGCCCGCTCGCTCCCAGACCGCGGCCGGCTCCTTGATGCCGTGCACGAGCCACTCGGGCGCACTCCGCCCCGTCACGCCGACGAGCACACGCCCGAGATCCCGCCCGACAAGCGTGCTCCACCCCTCGAGCCCGAGCCACAGGCTCATCCACCCGAGCGCGATGAGCGAGCCGAGGCTCGCGCCGGCGACGACCTGCGCGCGCGTGTGGTGCCCGAGCCGAACGCGGCTCCAGCAGACGCTCGCTGTGCCGGCGAGGAACAGGCCGGCGAGGGCGACGCGCGTGATGCGCTGCCCCCACGCGCCGGCGGCGTACCGCCAGAACGAGGCCTGGGCGGCGCCGGGCCCGCCGAGGGTCGTCTCGGCGACGGCGGCGAAGCGGTCCCAGAAGGGGAGGAGCGAGGTGACGCGCGGGTGGAGGGGCAGGAGGAGGGACGAGAGGGAGAGGTAGGTGCCGAAGAAGGCGATCGAGGACGAGTGGGTCGAGGGCATGCCGTACGTCTTGTCGAACTTCTTGGCGCCGACCGGTCGGGGCTGCTTGATGCACCGCTTGAGGGCTTTTGCTGCAGGTCCAGGAAGAGTCAGCTGTGTAGTACGAGGCAGGAGAGCGAGAGGGAACGCACCGGAAAAGGCGGCGACGAGGGTGCCGGCACCGAAGTAGAGCGAGTGGGCGGTGCGGATGCGCAGGATGAAGTAGGCGGTGAGGGTCGTGACGACGAACTGCGTGTGCTGGAGCGTGTAGAGCCACAGTTGGCGGAACATGGCTGCGTCGTTGTCGTTGTCGTCGTCGTCGCTGAGCGGTCGTCGAGGCGGGGGAGTTCGAGGATGTGAGGGTGCGGCGGGGCGAGGCGGTCGCTGGTCGTGGCGGGTGTAGCAGCCTTCTCGAGCGCACTGAAGGGCTCTAAGCGCTTGTCGGTGCTAGCGTGAGAGCTGAACGAGAGTCGAGCTGGTTCTCATCTCTCGTTCGCTCAGGTTCGCTTCGACCACGACCTCGCGCTCGCACCGATCAGCCAGGATGCAGCGGGCACCGACTCTCGTACTCTGCAGCTACCGCCAGCTCGCCGCCCCGTCCACCCGCGCCTTCTCCACCCGCTCCCCCCTCCTCTCCCGAGCGTCCAAGGACCGCCGCGTCAAGTGGACCCCGCCCGCGTCCCAGGCCACTGCCAGCCCCGGCCAAGCAGGCACCGACGCCGCACGGTCCGGCGCATCGAGTGGCGGGCTCTTCGAGGGCGAGCCGGTCGAGGACAAGGTCGGCGAGGTCACGCCCGAGGTCATCGAGCGCGAGATGCTCGCCGCCCAGGACGAGGTGCGGCAGCAGGTCGGCGGGCCCGACCGCGAGAACCCCGCCGGCACCGACGTCGCCGGAGGAGGCGGGCCCTCGGCCTCGTCCTCGTCGTCGTCGTCGTCGAGCAGGCGCGCCGAGCAGGAGCCGGCCGTCGAGGGCGAGGGCGAGGTCGTCTACACGGCGACGCCGCCGTTCAACGTCCCGCTCATGCTCTCGGTGTCGTTCGTCATGTCGGTCTTCTGCCTGGCGTGCGCCGACTTTGCGCGCGTCGGCGTCGAGCAGTACGACGAGGAGACGGGCACGTACGAGGTGACGCCGGCGTGGAAGCGGTACACGCTCGCCGGCGGCGCCGCGAGCGTCGGCGTCGGCATCGCCGTCTGGGGCTCGCTCGCGCCGACTCGGCTCATCAGCAAGATGACGCTGCACCGCACGGCGTCGTCGCTCCACTCGCCCCTTCCGTTCCCTCGCGACTCGCTCATCGTCCTCGAGGTGCGTCTCGTCTTCCTTCTCCTCCCTCTCGAGCGCTCGACGCTGACGACAACTTCCTGCGCGCAGAACCCGCTCAGCCCACTCCTGCGCAAGCTCGGCCAAAAGCCGCGAGCCGTCCCGCTCGCGCGCATCCGCCTTCTCGGGCCCATCTCGGCGTCGGCCAAGCCCTATCACCCGCTCATGCAGGCTCCAAAGGACAAGCGCCCCGGTGTGCGTCCCTCCCTCGCTCGTCGTGCGCGCGCGCGCGACCGTCACTGACGCAGCCTTTGACCCCGACAGCGCATCGCAACCCTCCTCGCCCCTCTCCGCGACAAGTTCATCGCGCCCTCGTCCCCGACCAAGGCCCAGCCGACGCCGTGGAACAACAAGCGCCTGTCGCACTCGCCGTTCGTCATCGAGGGCGACCGCGCGAGCTACTCGCTCGCCGTCAAGCGTGCGCCCGAGCCGTTCAGCGACAAGGGCGCGTGGTGCAAGGACTGGGACGCGCTCGAGAGGGCGCTGCTCGGAGTCGACGAGGCCAAGTGGACCAAGCGGTAGAGCTGTAGCTTGTAGACAGGAGCAACGACTCGTTCGCCGTCGCGATTGACTTTGCGCGAGCGAGAGCGGGAGGCGGTGCCCCACCGGACTATTGGCCAGATCTGGTTCGGCGTGCCGGCTTGCGAGGGTCGAGATTTCGCCATCAGTCAATCTCGCCCTCGCTCCGCTCGCCTCCTCGTCCCAACGAGCAAGCAACCCAGCGCGTCCTCTACTCGGCTCGACAGGCTCCCGCGCACCACAATCGCTCGCCACTGCACTCGCCTCGTCTCGCCAGCCATGTCGTTCGTGTTCCGCGGGTACCGTGCGTCGCTCTCTCCTCGTCCCTCCTCCCTCGGTCGTCGTCGAGTGCGCGGCGGGAAAAGCTGACGTCTCGCTCGCTCGTGCAGTGCGGCTGCTGCAGCGGTACACGCTCGCGACCCAGATGGGCACGAGCGCCGTCACGGCCTCGGTGGGCGACCTGATCTACCAGAGCCAGTTCGAGGGCAAGCGGTTGAGCGAGGTCGAGGTGCGTTCGCTCTCTCTCCCCTCTTTCCTTGCGAGCGACCGTGCAGAGCTGACTCGTACTGTCCACACCGAACAGTGGTACCGCACGCGCCGCATGTGCATCTACGGCGGGCTCGTCTGGGCGCCTATCTCGGTCCGTCCCCTCTCCCCTCCCTCTCTCAGCGCTTCGCCTCGCACTACAGGGCTGACCGACTGCACGTTCCCCTCGAACAGAACCGGTGGCACACGCTCGTCCTCAACCGCATCAACCTGCAGGGCCGAGTCAAGAGTCAGTCGCTGCCGCTTCCCTCTTCCTCGACCGCCGCGGTCAACTCGTTGGAGCGCGTCGCTGGGCTCGCAGCAGGGCGAGCCGGCCCGAGAACGTGCTGGGAGCGCGCGCAAGGAGCAAGGGCCCCGAGGAGGAACCGTTGAGCGCCTCGCTGACCCCCACCTCTCCTTGCCCCGCAGCCGTCCTCGCGCGAACAGCCATCGACCTCTCGTTCTTCTCGCCTTTCGCCACCTGCCTCTTCTACACGTCGCAGGGCGCGTTCGAGGGCCGACCACTGCGCACGCCCGCCGTCCCCAACGCGCCGCAAGGCATCTACGAGCGCCTCGAGGAGCGCCTGCTGCCGACCGTGCAGAAGCAGTGGGCCGTTTGGGGCCCGGTCAACCGTGCGTCCCGCTCTCTCTCGTGCGTCTCGCCGTCGAGCTTGTCGAGCTCGTCCAGCTGACGCTCCTCCCCATCCCTCGCAGTGATCAACCTGAGCGTCATCCCCGTCTACGGCCGCCCGCCTTTCGCAAACGTGGTGAGCATCGGCTGGAACGCGTTCCTGGCCGCCGGCGCCGCCCGAGGCGGCATCCCTCCAGGCGGCACGACGATCGACCTCGAGATGTCGCTCGCAGCTGCCGAGGCCATGGAGTGAAGCACCCTCCTCCTGCGCTTGATACCCCCTCGCCGTCCCTCGCACATAGAACAGACACTGTCTCCTCCCTCCTTACCGTCAAGAGGCGGGCTGTAGGGATGTCGCCGCTCCCCCTCCTTTCGTTCCTCTCGCACTTGCATCGTCAGTCACTTTCGTTCGTTCTCGACGCTCTCGAGCTCGTCGCACAGACAGAGTGAGAGAATCATGATCTCTATGCATAGCGAGGGACTAGATCTACGCTCGAATGAGGAGGAGAGGGTCCGTGCGAGGGAGCGAAAGGAGCGACGAAGGGAGGTGACGAGCCCGAGCCAGCGGGTCGACAGGGGAAAAGGGCGAAGGAGGGCGACGATAAAGAGAGGGAGAGAGAGCAAGTGCTCTAGGCGAGGTTGGCGAACCCGACCGAGCTCTCACCGGCGTTGAAGACGGTGTAGACGTTGCGGAGGAAGCTGTCGCCGACGATCCACGCCTCGACGCCGACGTCCTGGCCGACGATGGATGCGACGCACATCGAGCTCTGCGCGAGGAAGAGACCGTTAGTCGGTCGATGCGCTCAGAACGAGAGAAAGGGAGGAGGAAGACGCACGCCGAGCTCTGTGAGGCCGAGGTTGAGGTCTGCGAGGGTCCGTGCGCGGTCGAGGTGAGCCGAGCTGCTCTCCCAGGTGGTGCACGACCGAAGCTGAGAGAGTGAGTGACGTACACTTGCTCGGGATCTCGTACCTGACGCCGCCAAACTCGAGCGCAGCCTTGAACGCCACCGCGCAGGGGTAGCTCCAGTAGCCGTTCTGGAACGGCTTTGCGCCGCGCACCTTCTTGAAGAACTTGGCGACCGACGCTGGAGGACCCTGCGAGAGAGAGAGAGAGAAAGTCGTGAGCGTGGTGTGAGAGGAAAAGGAGGAGAGCGGCGGCTCGAGGAAAGGGAAGGGCGAGGTGGAAGAGGAGGGACGCACGAGGACGAGCGTCGTGCCGGTGTCGATGATCATCTGCTCACTTGCGAGCTTGATGCCGTTGACGATTGCGGCGCCCTCGACCTGCCAGTCTGCGAGAGAGGGAGGCGGGCGAAAGTCAGCTCGAGCCGCTCGCGAGAACGAGGACGACGAGAGAACCGGCAGGACGCACAGCCAGCTTGAGTGACGGGCGTGTAGGTGAGCTCGCCCGAGTACTTGGCGTTGTCGAGGCCGCCGAGATACAGCTCGCCGTCGTCGGCGTCGCCGAGGACGAACGAGAAGAGGTTCTGCGAGACGTGACCCTCCTCCCACAGCGTCTTGAAGAACGGCCGCTCGCCGAGGTTTGAGATCGTCTCGAAGCCCAGCCCGAGGATTCCGTCGACGGGCGTCGCACCAAAGTCGGTGCCCATGTTGGACACCGCGCTGAAATGCTGAGCGACCGCGCTCAGGCCGGCGACCGTGACCGTGTCGGTGTAGACCGGGCCCGAGACGGACGAGCCGTCGCCGTACGAGATCTGGAACGAGTCGGTCGAGTTCTCGACGGTGGACGACTGGCTCGAGTCGAACGTCGTGAAGCCCGAAACGCCCTTGCCCGGCACCCAGAGGTCGGACGAGCCCGTGTCGAAGTCCTGCAGGTGCAGGGGCCCCGAGTCAGCTCGGCTCGTCTCGGGATCGACGACGAGGAGAAGTAGAAGTAGAGCGACGACGAGGAGAAGGAGAAGTAGAGGAAGAAGGGCGGCGGCCAGAGGATGAGAAGGAGGGAGGGAGAAGAGAAGGTCGAACGCACGATCGTGAACTCCTGCGGCGGCGTGCCGATCGAGAGCTTGCCGGCCCACAGGTTGCCGTCGAGGTAGTTGGTGAGCGGGTTGCGCTGGCGCTTGTTGAGCCCAATGAGGTCGGCGACGACGCCCGGCCTCGCGAGCGCGAGCTTGGCCCACTTCTCGTACGCCTCGAGCGAGAAGCCGGGCAAGCGCTTGCCCGTGCGCCAGTGATAGCGCGACGCGCCGGCGTAGTACTTATCCTCGGTACGCGCGACGGCGCTCCTGAGGTTGTCGAAGTCGACGACGCCGTTCTCGAGGCGCAGTCCCCCCCAAGGGACCCGCCGGCTCGTGCGCTTCGAGAGCGCGATACGCACGCCGTCGTCCTTGCGCGAGTAGGGGAGGCGCTCGTCGAGGCGAGCTGGGCCGCTCGCTGCGTCGGGTGCTGACGATGCCGAGGAAGATGCGAAGGCGGAGGTTGAAAGAGCGACGAGGGCGCCGAGGGCGCAGGTGGGGAGGAGCATCGGGGGACGGCTCGCTCGAGAGGACGAGGACAGAGAGCACACACGCAGAAGTGAAGAGAGAGCAGCCAAGCAGGAGCGCAGAGCTGTTGTGCGAGGTTGACGGACCCTCTTTCGCGCTACGGACCGGACGCGTCGCTAGCTCGTCGGCGACGCGGGGAGCGCGCAGACGCAAGCTGCCGAGCTTCAACCGAGCCCGCAGCAGCGGGTCACAGGTCGGCGAACAGTGCGAGCGTGCCGCAGCGCCTGCGCCCTCGCGAGGCGGAGTGGCGCGAGTGAGAAGGAGGGCGAGCCGCGGCCGCCGACCATTGGACGAGGCGGACTTGGCTGGAGCAACGACGACGCAAACTGATTCTTGCTCGTGCTCTTTCTGAGCGGCTCCGTTCTGTCGAGAACGAACTCGACAGCACAGCCGGAAAGGAAAGCACGGCTTTGACCAAGTCGAGCGGAAGGCTTTCGCGCGCTCGAGGAGCTCCTCTCGTCGGCGCGTCGCTCTCGGTGCGGACGCAGGAAAGAAGAAAAGATGCAGGTGCTCTAGAGCTTCTACGGAGCGCCGGCGCTGCCGTCTGTGGAGGACGGCGCGAGGAGAGCGCTCGGCTGGCGCGGAGACGAGGTCCGAAACGTCGCTCAAGCCGGTCGTCGTTCGCCGCCGGCTCGATCGTCCGGCTCGAGAGGCTCGACGGTCGAGGCGATAAATGACGAGGGGTAGAGCCTGCGCGAACGAGACGGTCAAGGCTCAGGAAGAGGAGCTCGAAGGAAGGGTCCAGGGACGCACCTCGTTGACCTCGCTCTCGCCGTCCTGCGAACGCTCCTGCTCCTTCTGCAGTGGCCCGCGCCGTGAATCGACGAGTGTGACGCCGCACCCCTCACATGGCGACCTTGAGCGCGACCGTCGACGTGACGAGGCGGTCGAGCGTCGCCCTCGCCTCGTCCGAGCCCGCCTGCAAGCCCTTGAGCGCCGTGTCCTGGTTGAGCTTGTACACCTGCGTGCAGAGACACCAGATGGAGGGTATGCGGAACGTCAGCACGTGTGCGAGCCGTGAGAGCCGAGAGCGCCGAGGAAGACGGGGGAGGAAGAGCGAGAGGGACGGACCTTGCGCACCGCCTTGTCGTCGAGCGCGCCGCCCTCAACTCGTCCGAGCGCATCGAGCGACACCAGTCCACCCTCGACGGCCGCCTGCATGCGCCGCAGGACGTCCTCGCTCGCCGTGCGCGCGCCCTCGGCGGACGGCTCGGCGGTCTGGGCGATGTGGACGAGGACGAGCGACGAAGTGGACGGCGAGAGGCCAAAGTGCTTGAGCGAGTCGGTGATCTGTGTCGTGCAGTGCGGACAGGGTTAGCTCTGACGTCGCAGCAAAGGCTCGAGGTCCAGGTCGAGGGTCGGGAGGAGGAGGACGAGGAGGGGAAGAAGAGAGGCAGCTCACGTTGGTGCCCGGCTCGAGCATCCACAGTACCTCGGAGTGGAGCGTCTTGGTCTTGAGCGCGCCGTCGGCCTGGGCGAGGAGCGCCTGCTGCACCGCCGTGAGGAGATGGAGCCTCGAGGTGATCTGCGAGCGCGGACGCGAGGGTCAGCGTGTGCGGTCCGGCGGGGCAGGGGGCTGGAGGACTGGGACGCACCATACGGGCGTCGACAAAGGCAAAGTCGACTGCGCTGCGCTCGCGGTTGCCGACTTCATCTTGAGGGAGCGTCGAGGCCGAGACGAGGCGAGAGCGGAGCGCTGCGGCGTTGTGGATCGGGTGGAAGAGGGCGAGGTGCACTGTTGCACCGTGATGCGGCAGCGGGTACGACTCCATGGCGACGAGAGCGGGCGAGAGAGGGTCAGCGAGAGAGAGCTGCTCTCGAACGAGGAGGCGGTGCCGCAACTTGCTCTCTCGCTCTCGCAGGAAAGCCTGCTCAGACGGTCTTCGAGGAAAGCTCTGCATTGCGAGCAGCTCACCCCCGCTCCTCCTTGACTCCAAAATCCTCGTCGCCGCTGTCCTCGTTGTACGTCTTCCTGCCCTTCCTCGACGCCGCCGCCCTGCGCGTCGGCCTCCTCCCGCCCGCCCCGCTGCTGACGACGCTCACGAGCGCCGCGTCGTCGTCGAGGCCGAGCGGGCCGGGCGAGCCGGCAAGCGACGAGGGCCCGGGCGAGGCCGTCGGCGAGCCGGCGAGGTTCGACACGGACCGGGCGTTGGACGCTCGAGGACCTGCGGGCAAGATAAGGAGGGTACGTCATCTCCCTGACGAGCGGCGAGAGAGGCGACGACGAGGCAAGGCCGTGCAGACGCACCTTTCTTGCCTCCTCCGCCCAGCTTGGCCTTCTTCCCTCCGCCCGGCCCCTCTTTGGGCGTCCCTCCCCTCTTCTGCCCCGCCGCACCTCCCGCACTCGCCGACGCTGAGCCGGGCGTGCCCGGACCGAGCTGGCTCGCCGTCCGACTGAGCGCCGCCGACGCCGGGTGCCCGTGCGCCGCGGCCGAGTCGAGCGCGCCGTCGGGCGGGGTCGCGTCGCGCGCAGAGGGGAGCGGCGGAGGGACGAAGAGGACGTGGGTGCGAGAGGGGACCGAGCTGATCTGCGGGCGAGGGAGATCGGCATGAGCGCTCGAGCGCGAGCACGAGAGAGAGAGGGGGGGAGGAGAGGAACGAGGGGGACGCACCATCTGGCGCCACCACATCTCGACCTGGTCGTCCTTCTTCCTGCCGTTGCGCGCCGCGCGGAACATGCAGTCGCGCGCGTACTCGCCGCAGCCCTGCACGATCATGTCGACGGGCACGGGCGCGTCCTGGTCGATCCCGCCCGCCTCGAGCGCTTGGCCCGGCGCGCCCGCTGCGCCTGCTCGGTAGCGCCCGCGCTTGAACATGGAGGGCGTCGAGGCGCGCTCCGAGGGGAAGACGAAGAAGGAGAGGAGGACGTCCTGGGCGCCGAGCGGCTGCGGGACGTGCGAGTGGAGGGGCGAGTAGATGTAGTGCGCGGGGAGGATGAACTGCTCGCCGCCGCTCAGCTCGCGAAACTCGAGGACGAGCGAGGGGTGCGTCGGGAGGGGTGCGCCGGTCGAGTCGGCGGGTGCGGGTGCAGGTGCTGGAGGTGCTGGTGGAGGAGGAGCGCCTTCCTCCTCTTGGCGCATCTCGTCGATGTAGCGCGCGAGGCCGCTGAGCTCGTCGGGCGAGGCCTGGCCGGACGCAGCCTTCTGGAGGATGGCGGCGAGGGCGAGGTCGGTCTGGGACGCGGCGTTGAGCCTCGCGATGAGGGCGGGCGTGATGGCTGCCGGGTTGAGGGTCGGTGCGGGCGGTGCGGGCGGTGCGGCCGATGCGGACTGGGCCCACTCGCACAGGTAGAGGCGCGTGTCGGGGAACGAGTGGGGCCCGATGGCGAGGTTGGCGGTCGCGATGTGCTCGAGCGAGTGGGGCTGCTCCGAGATGGTGCCGGTGCGCGGGCGCGAGGGGGAGCGGAAGATGGCGAACGTGTCGAAGAGGAGGGTCTGGCGGCTCTGGTACAGCGAGTCGATGAGGGACAAGGTCGGGACGGGCTCGAAGGCGACCGGGGGAGGAGGGGCGGCTGCGGGCGGCGAGTGGGCGTCAGTGGGGGTTCAGTGGGTTGCCGCATTGCTGTCTGAGTGGCCGCTGAGGGTGTAGCGAGGTCTGGCTGCGTCGCTCGTCGCGCACGAGAGGGGACCGGGGTGGTCGCTCGCGCGAACTGATGAGGTTGGACAGATCGTGCTCGAGGGCACGAGTGGCGCGGGATAGTCGCTCGAGAGAAGCTTGAGACTGACCCTGCATGGTGCGAGCAGTCGGCTTGTAGCCTTGTCGAGGCTGGAGCGAGTCTAGGTCGAGGCGGAGGGCGAGAGGGAGGAGGACGAGGAGGGCGAGGTCGAGGGTGGCTCGCGGGGCGGGGTGCGCGCTCCCTGGTAGGTCGCAGGTCGTAGTAGAATAGCTGTAGCCCTCTGTGTGTGGCTCTGCGGTGGTGGGAGCAGCACAGTCGTGTCGGGTCGCGGCGAGCCTCCTGTTTGGCTCGCTCCTCGTCGCCTCGCTCTTCCCTCTCCCCTTCGTACAGCTGCTCGACCAGGACTGCACTCGAGCAACATGAGCTGGTCCAACGCCGGCGCGGGCGTGCGTCCCTCTTCCCTCCCGCCCCCCCTCCCCCCTCTCCTCGTCCCGCTCCACGCCACTGACCTCACCCCACCGCTCCTCGCCCACACAGTTCGACCTCGACAAGCCTCCTGCCACCTCGACAAGGCGCACGCAGCCACCCTCTCGCTCGGCAGCAGCGCCCCGCAAGTCGCAGCAGCCCAGGCAGCGCCTCCTTCGCCCCGTCGACTCGGTCCCCCTCGTCACCCCTCGCGCCTCATCATCTACCGCACCGAGACCGACCCACACCCAGTCCAAGCTCTCCCTCGCACCCCCGCAACGCCCTCCCCTCGCCGACAAGCGCAACCGCCGCGACTCGCCCCCTCCCTCGACCCGCAATCCCGACCTCAAGGGCAAACGCCGCGCCCTCGTCGTCCCCGACAGCGACGAGCCGCCCGTCGAGCCGGCACGCAAGCCCAGCTGGCTCGCCTCCATGTTCGGCCGGGCTTCTGGGCCGCGCCCTCCCGCCTCGTCGTCGTCCTCCTCGTCGACCACCTCGTCCGCCTCTCGCCCGAACAACCTTGGCCGCGCCATCCTCCACCCTCCTCACCCTCGCCGCGGCCCGACCATCGACTTCGACGGGCCCGACCTCCCCGCCGACGACGACGAGCTCGTCGACGAGGACGCGCGCCACAAGCGCCGCAGGACCGAGGACCGCGGCGGGTTCGGCCGCCTCGACATGTGCGACGAGGACGTCCACGCCGGGTTCGGCACGCAGGGCGTCAACGACGATGACGAGCGTGCGCGGCGCACCAAGCGCTCGCTCGAGATGGACGGCTTCGAGGGCGAGGTCGATGTCAAGCCGTGCACGGCCCGCGCCCAGGGTCGGCGCGACGGGCACGTCGACGCCCCGCCGCAGCACATCACGCTCGCCTCGTCGTCCTCGCCGACCGCGAGCGCCGTCGACGTCGCCGCCGACGACGGCAGCGAGCTCGAGCCCGAGCCCTCGACCGCCTCGTCCGGCTCGAGCGCCGAGCGCGACCTCCAGGCGCAGCTCGTCCCGCCGCCGCCGCTCAAGCGCGCGCCGCGCGTCCTCGTGCCCGACTCGGACCCGCCGAGTGGGCCGGACGACGAGGGCGACGACGACGAGGCCAAGACGGTGTCGGACGACGACCGCGAGGACGAGCTCGACGCGCTCGTGGAGCGGTTCGGCGGCAGGCGCAAGGGCGGCGCAGGCGCAGCGGTGGGCGTCGACGACTCGGGCTTCGCCGAGGTGAGCGGCATGGACGGCGAGCCCGGCGAGGGCGCCGACGTCGACGAGCGCGACGAGACGCCGAGCCCGCGGGACGTGCACGGGGCCGACGCGGTCATGGACCTCACCGTCGTCCCGAGCTCGTCGCCCCTCGTCTCGAACGCGCACGAGCTTCTCGGTCCGCCGCCGCAGTCGGCGCGCCCGCCGCTGCGCCACGACGCCGACTCGTCGACCTCGAGCGGGAGCGGCGGCTCGTCGCTCGGCCGGACCGCCTCGGGCATCCTCATGCCGCCTCCCGCGCTCCCGCTCAAGCGTCTGCGCCGCGGCGCGCCGTCGACTCGCGCCGCCGAGCTCGAGGCCGAAGCCGAGGCCGAGGCGCAGGCTCGAGCGCACGTCCTCGTCGAGGACACGCAGGTGCGCTCGCCGAACAAGGTCGGCGCGCCTCGCGAGCGAGCTGCGCCGAGGCCGTACATGGTCGT
>Ga0308169_10000467_pt1 | contig 59934 bp, 72 predicted proteins | sample PhyBR1_2_FD_202139 | JGI IMG/M metagenome (GOLD analysis project Ga0308169, IMG submission 202139) | Phyllosphere microbial communities from UC Gill Tract Community Farm, Albany, California, United States - DLSLSB.R1 | ecosystem: Host-associated > Plants > Phyllosphere > Unclassified | place... | reverse complement strand
GCCGTTGGGTACCACCTAGCCGCCCTCACCGAGGCCGGCATGATCCACGAACGACGCGCCACTCACCCCCGCGGCCGCGGCCCGATCATTTACTGGTCCGCGGATCGCGAAGCCATCCACGACCTCAGAGACACCCTGAATAAGCACCTGACTTGACCCCCGTCCGGGTGCCAACGATACATAATTCCTACGACAGTTGATTCACACCGTGCACTAGTCCCCCCAAGGGACGACTGCTCCGTACCCCGCCCGTGAGTCCCAGGAAAGGAGGGCCCGTGTCCGTAGCGGCCGCCGCTTTCAAGCACTGGGCGAGCACTGTCGACCTCCCCTCCGGAGCCCTCCCCCTCGCACGAGCGATCGGCGTTAATCGCACGACCGTGCAGGCGCAGCTCCTCCGCGGCCGCGTCCGTGAGGCGGTCGTCATCGCCGCCGCGCGCGCGGTCGGAGTCGAGCCCGTCGTCGCCTTGTCGAGCTTCGACGAGTACGACGAGCTGCACCGGGAAATGCGCCCACCGCTACCGGTCGAGATCCTGTCCCAGGTCACACTCACGGACGCGTCGATCGAGCTGCTGCGCCGCCGGAACACTGAATACGGCGACGCGATCGCTGCGGTGCACACCTGGGAGGACCCGCCCCAGCCGGACGGGCTCAGAACGTGGATCGACGCCGTAGACCCCGGCCACATTCGGCGTGACCTTGCCGAACGCCTCGGGATCGCTCCCCCCAATCTCTCTGCGCAGATCACCTCCAACAAGATGCGGCCCCGCCACCTCGTCGAGGCTGCCCGCATCGCCAACACTTCCTTGACGAGCGGGCTCGCTGTGGGCGGGGTGATTACTCTTCAAGAGGCCGGCTGGCCGGACGGTGCCCGCTCCCACGCGGTCACGCACCTGTCAGACGTTGCACTGAACGACCTCGTTCAGGCGCGCCTCGCGGCCGCGCAACGCGGGGCCCGACGCCTTGCCGCAGATAGCGCTGAGGCGCGACGAATCGAAGAAACGCTGGGCTGACATGCTGACCGGATACCTCATCGCCGTAGTCCTCGCCGCCTTGGCCCTGACCCGCCTTCCCGGCGCAATCCGCGGCAGGAACATGCTCATCGCCTTGTCGGCTGCCGCGATCGTGCTCGCCTTCGCCCTTATTACCCCGGACGTCTACGCCGCCCTAGACCGCTTCTCCCCCATCCCAAACCTGGTCGACCTGGTGGCCAAGCTCGCCCTGTTCACCGGCCTGCTCCTCGCAGGGACACAGGTCGCCCGGGCATGGAGGACCCCCGAGACGCAGCGCCGCATCTCAGGCCTGCCCGGCGTCCTCGTCTTCCTCGGCGTCTTCGTCGCGGAAGTCGTCATCTTCGCCGTCGTGCACACCACCAGCTCGGCCCCCGACCTCGCAGACAACCTCTCGAGCCCGCTCGTGCGGCTCTACTCGACCCTCGCAACGGCCTATCCGGCCTACATCGCCGCACTGCTCCTCCCCCACGTCCGCAAGGGCCTTAGCTCCTCGCAGGGCGCGACTAAGGCGACATCGCGCTTCCTGTTCGTCGGCTTCGTTCTGGCCGGCGTGCGCTTCGTGCTCGGACTCGTGACATTGCTTCTGCCGGCGACGTACTACGTCGGCCAGGTCGTCAGCGGCGTGGCCGCGATCTTCGTCGCACTAGGCCTCGCTACAGCGTTCTTCGCCCGCATCGGCCGCCAGCGGGCCGCCCAACGTCAGTACAGCTAGACACCCGGGTACAAACTCTGCGACGACACGCCGCCACAGTTGCCACTTAAGTTGAGGCTTACGGTTAACTGATCCGCATGGCCACTAGACGCCGCCGACGAGGCGAGGTCCTGGACCCCAAGCAGCTCGGCTACTTGGTCTCCGGGTCCACAAAAGACCGTTTCGACGCGGTGGCAGACCTGGCCGACATCGGCAGCTCTGAATTGATCGAGCTGCTGATCCTTCGGATGCTCGACAACGAGCTGACCGATCAGGGCATCCCCTCATGGCTGCCTCAGAAAGACCGTAGCGAGGAGCTGCCCATCAACACGGCTTAACGAGAAAGGCCCCCGCTTTCGCGAGGGCCTAAAGCTCTTAGCTCGAACCTGGATTTGTTTGGCGACAGACAGGTTTCGAGCTCCTAGGTAAAGAACCGGCTTCTCAGGGCCGGGCCTTTGACGTACCCACTTGGGCGACCAAGTGAGAACGGACTCATCATAACTCCCGTTTCTGCGCCTGCGCATCCCCATGTCTCCGGCGTGTCCGAGCGCTCTATGTCCCCAGAACGCCCGACACGTCCCGAGCGGTCCCACCACGTCGGCCGGCGACGCCCGGCGCGACCCTCACAGGCTTTCTCCCGTCCGGGCGGCTCGTACCCGCTGCCAGTGCCCGACAGCGCCTACAAGGGCCTCTGCCTGCCGACCTCGCGCCGCGCATGGCTCAACCGGCTCTTGGCCGTCGTCATGTCACCTGCCGGGGACTCCCACCGCCGCCGCGTCTCCATTCGGCTGAGCACGTTCATGAAGTTCGCAGAGGCCGAAGCATCTATGGCCGGCGCCCGAGACGGCCAAGGCATCACCACCTCGCACGACACCCTCGCCCGCATGGTGGGCATGAGCAAGATCACCGCCCGCCGAGCCCGAGCCCTCATGGAGGCCCTGGGCTGCCTGGCGACCGTCGAGCCCGGCCGCTACCTCACCCGCGTGGAACGCCTCGCAGCCACCGCCCGACACGGCGGGAAGCAGCTACGCGCCGCATCCGTCCGTGCCCTTACGATGCCGGAAATCAAGGATGCTGCTCTAAATGAGCACCTAGCTACCGCTTCACGGTTTAACCCCTCCCCCCACTCACTTAAATCCAATCCAAGGAGCGGCAAGCCGCGCTCGGAGCCCGCTCCGCGGGCACAGCAACAACGAAAGCGGCCAAAATTCGTCCCCGGGGCCGACCAACCTCGACCACTTCCCCTGCAACGCCTCGCCGCCCGACTTGTGAGCAGCATCCCGTGGCTGCCCGACGACCTCTCCACGCTCCGCGTGCAGCGCATCGTCCACCGATCCGGCTTCGACGCCAACCGGTACTCCTACGGGGACCTCATTACCATCTGGCAAGCAGTAGACGAGGGCATGGGTCAGACCCCGAAGAGCACCGGCGAGGTTAACGATCCCGAGGCCTACCTGGTCGTCAGGATGAAACTCGCAGCCCTCCACGCCCGCTGGCACGGTCTCCGGCCCTGAGCTTCCCGCTCTTAGCTGCCGTCGACGACCGTGGCCAACGCCCACGGATGCTCCGGTGGTTGGGCCACACCGTCAGGAAGGTCCTCGCCGGCGGCCGCGGCCGCCAGCTCGAGGTCGTGAGCCTGGCAGAACGCGACCGCAGCACCCACCGACTCGAGACTCCCCCGCCACAATCGATCCTGCAGCTGCTCGGCATGCGTGTACACGTCGACATGGTTGACCTCGTGGCTAGCGCCCGCGTACGACGCTGGCAACCACGCCAACGGTCGGAGATCCCCGACGTCCTCGCGGCGGATACGGGCGGTTCGAGAGTCGTCCCACCTGAACTGGTACCGGGTCATCATTTGAGCTTCGCACGCGACGGCAGAGCGTGAAGTCATAGGCGGGCCGTCGCGTGCGCTTCGCTTCCCCTTGCTCACGAATGCGATAGACGGCTCAATCTACTGACTTCCGTAATTACGCGTATACGTAGTCACTCAATTGCGCGGCCCCTTAGTTCCGTGACTACGCGTGTACGGGTTTACTGAAACAAGTAAGTCCGTATATACTCGTTTTATGCAGATAATCACCGTTACCAACTTCAAGGGTGGTTCCGGCAAGACGACGACGAGCGCGTACCTCGCTCACGCCTTCGCCGCTAAGGGCCGCAGTGTCGTGGTCGTTGACGCCGACCCGCAAGGCTCAGCGCTCCGATGGAGCGAGCAGGGGGAGTGGAGCATCCCGACGCTGGCGCTCCCCGTGAAAGATCTCCACAAGCGTCTCGCCGGCATCTTGTCGGCCTCGACCGACATCGTCGTCATTGACACGCCCCCGCTCGAGGACCAGGCCGGCATCGTGTCCTCAGCCCTTCGGATCGCCGACGTCGCGATCGTGTCCATGGCCCCCACCATGGGCGAGTACGAGCGTCTGCCCGAGGTGTGGGCCGCGATCGACGACGTGGAGCCGCTGCGCGCGACGCCACTTGTCGCGGCTGTGCTGATGAACCGCACCGTCACCAACGCCAACAGCACGCCGATGTTCCGCGAGCTGATGACCGAGGAAGGCCACACGGTCCTGTCAACGACCATTCCTCGGAGAGAGCCCATCGCGCAGGCCTTCGGTGGCCCGGTCACCGACCTCGGCAAGTACGCCGACGCCGCAGAAGAAATCGAGACGCTGGGAGCAGGACGATGACCAAGGCCGAGGAGCTGCGAGCACGAGCTGCCCGCGCGACGCAGAGAGCCGCGTCGACGACGCCCGAGCAGAACGAGCCCGGGGCACCCGCCGCAGAGGCGACACCGGCACGCCGGCCGGGCGTCATCCGCGCGAAGCCCGTACGCATCACCGCCGACCTGTCGCCCCAGGTCTACCGAGGGCTCATCGACTACGCCGCGGGCCTTGCAGAGGCTCAGGGTCGCGTCCGCGTCGCGCACGTGCACGTCACCCGCGCCCTCGTTGCAGAGCTGCTGGAAAACGACGAGCTGCAGGGAGCCATCGCCCGCCGCGTTCGCGCTCAACTCGATGACTAGACCGTCCGTATTTCAGTAACTACGGACTTACGCTATTGGCCGTCTCTGCCTCAAGATCCGTAGCCCAGCGCTCTGCGCCGCTCGAGTGCCACGCGACGGACCGGTAGCCCTCGGCTCTCAGGTGCTCGTCTGCTTCTAGGACGGGGTCGTAGTGAAGATCGGGGGGCGGCAAGACGACAATGGTGGATTCGCCGGTTTCTGGTGCGAGAGTCAACAGCCATGCACCGCCTCCGCCGGATGAATTGACCGGCACGTCGCGGTGGATATAGGCACTTTCGGCCAGCGAGGTCATGGCCAGCACAGTATGGCCTCACCGGCCCTCGTTCTTGGAATACGGCTGTGCGATCAGGCGTCGGCCCGGGGGAGTGTCATGGCCGAATCGGTGGCTGCCGGGGACGGCCTGTCGGCCGGAGATCCGGGGGAGTGGTCTCGGCCGTCGATCGTCCAGTGAGCGATCCCAATAAGGTATTACGGCGTCTACGCCTCGGGATCGATCAAGTCCACGGCGAGTTCACCGCGCGAAATCATTGGGAGGTGAAGGGGCTGGTGAAAGACCCTGCCGGTGAGAGAAGCCATCGCTTCCCGGAGGTAGGGAAAGACAGTCATCACGGCGACTTCGCTAGCAAACAACTGGAGTGCTCGAGCGGTCAGAGTTGCCGGGTCTGCAAGTGCATACTCGCCTGCGACGCTGACCTCGGCCTCGCCAACGGACACCACGATCCGGGCATTCAGGCGGACGCCAAAGCTGTCCTCGTCTCGGCGCTGCTGAACACCAATCGTGAGCTGTCCCTGGTCAGAGGCGTCTTCTTCGCTCAGAGGAGTGTCGTAGCGGCGCGCCGTCATCTCGTAGTACTCAATGGAGTTGAGGTTTGACGAGGCAATAAGAGCTTGAAGGGCGTTGACGTCCTCGTCAGAGAGATTTTCGCTCACGCGACGATTCCGACCTGCAGCTGGACGTGTGATGTGCCGGCCCATGCCGACGTCGAGCCCGAGCGAATCGCGGCGGGCATGACGATGGTTGTCTGAGGCAGCGTGGCGACAGACTTCCAGCGGGCAGCGACAGCGAGGTGCTCGGACTGACCGAGGTCGGGGGTGACGGAGTGCTCGACGAGGGCGCCGACAGCGTTGGCGTAACGGCGAAGGGTCGACATCTTCGGGTCGGAGTCGTACCGCTCGAGCTTGTTGATGGCCTGCTGGCTGATGCCGAGCATGTCGGCGACATCCTTCTGGCTAAGTCCGGCACGCTGACGCAAGTCGATCAGGTCTGCCTTCATTTGGCGGTCCTCGCGGGCGAGGAGCTTTGCGCGTGCCTTGGCTAGGTGGACGTTCAAGGCAGGCAAAAGAGAATCGGTCCGAGGCGACATGGTTCTGAGCATAGACGCACAACCTGGAGGTTGTGCAAGGCGGGTTACGCCACCCAGAACGAGGGTCGTCCATCGGTGTAGCGCTTCGCTGCATGCACGATCTCCGTCTGCTGCGACGCGTTCCCGGTCTTGATGTGCCGGTGAAGGGCGACGAGCATGAGCGGTAGTTCAGCAGGCTCGCCGTGATAGAACCGGAGCTTCTTGCTCAACGCCGTGCGCCGCAACTCGTATATGTCGGGGTTGGTGACGATGGGCTTGATGGGAGTGGTTTCGTCACCGCTGTCCCAAAGTTCTCCGCGGGCGGCGGCCTCATGAAGTTCTTCAACTTCGCCTTCCTCGTGAAACCGCGCGAACTGGGGCAACCCTCCAAGCCAGGAGTCGTAGTCCTTGACAGTGTCGCGGGAGTCATCGAGGTAGTCGCGCCAAACGTATGGAACCTGCGCGGGTGTACAGCACCGTGAGTCGGACCCGTTTCGCCGCTTTCTCCCCATGGACGCATCGTAATGGCACCCACCGACAGCACCGCCAGAGGTCGCGGTCTACGGTCTCCGCATGCCCGTTAGGCGGTCGTTCATCGGGACACCTTCCCGAGCCTGTCTTGGCGGACCGAGGGCAAGTGGCGCCTGGCCTGCGGATTCGCGTATGCCTGTCCCGCGAAAATGCCCGGTGAGGGGGGTCTAAACGCTACAGTCTTAAGATGCTCATCGGATACGCCCGCGTCTCGACCTCGGGGCAGGATCTCGCAGCACAACGTGATGGTCTTGCAGCACTCGGTGTTGACGATCAACACGTGCATGTTGACCACGGCCTCTCCGGCACAACTCGAGCCCGACCCGGCCTCCGAGAAGCTCTTGCCGCGTGCCGGGTTGGCGACGTCTTGGTCGTGACAAAGCTCGACCGCCTCGCCCGCTCGCTCCGTGACGCGACCGACATCGCCGATGAGCTGACCAAGAAGGGTGTCGCGTTGAACCTCGGGGGAGCGGTCTACGACCCCACCGACCCCGTCGGCCGGCTCCTGTTCAACGTCCTCGGCATGGTGGCCGAGTTCGAGGCCGACCTCATCCGTGCCCGAACTCGTGAGGGCATGGCGATCGCGAAGGCTGCCGGCAAGCTCCGCGGACGCAAGCCCAAGCTGACTCCCTCGCAGGAGAAGCACCTCGTGCAGCTGCACCGCACCGGCGCCCACACTACGAGCGAGATCGCGGAGCTCTTCGGTGTCGCCCGCTCAACCGTTTACCGCGCCATCCAGCGAGCGGAGCAGACGTAGATACGGCCAGGGAGCCGACCCGACGCCGCAAGAGTGGCAAAGGTGCCTGAACTCAGGCGCATTCTTGGGTGTGCGTTGCGGCCCTATTGTCGTCAATTTAGAGACAGGGAGAACGATGCTTTACCTTGAGATCGACCCGCCCGCCGGCCTATTTGCACCTCGACGCCTGCGAGACGATGAGCGTCAGCTGGTTTTTACGCATGTGGGCACTTTTGACAGAGCCACCGTCGATGCTTTCGAGTTGCAGTGGGGCGAGCTTCATATTCCATTTACTGCGCGCTACGAGCGACGGAGTCGAGCCGATGGCACCACTTTCCTTGTCTACCGGGAGCTCCAGAACGATGGCATGGCGGCCAGCGCTCCGGGCTTCTCTGGTGTCTCGGCCAACCTCGGAGGGGCAGATCGAGTGTTTGCCACGCGACTGGCGACGGAGTGCGTCCTGGCCTTTGGTCAGGCGTACGACGGTCTCGAAGCGCCAGCCGGTGCCTACGCAGTGGAGACGTCCGACGGGTTGTTCTCGCTGACGAACTTCGGCTACTGAACTCGGGACGAACTGCCGACCACCTAGCGCGGAAGCGCTCTCATCACCTCGGAGCTGACCCCGCCCGGCAAGCGATAGGCCACCGGGCCTGGACACGATCTATTCGCGGCGAGAATGCCTTCGCGAGAAGAACGCGACGAGCCAAGCGAAGAGACAGATTGCCGCGAGGGCTATGACGATGACACCGACGATGATCGCGATGTGCCATCCCGTGAGGTTTCCCAGCATCGTTCCAAGCTATCGACCTCGTAGCGAACCGCAAGCGGAAATCGCAGCCAGTGACTTCCCTTCGACGTGCCCCATAGACGATCGCTCAGCGGTTGTCCTCATTGGAATGCGCCGCTTCGCGCATGCCGAGGGGCGCGGGTTCCCCGCTTCTCGACTGACGGACCCCCGACAGCGACGGCGACACCGACGATCATGGCTGTGCCCGCGGTTGGGTCATGCGAAACTATGGGCGGAGGGCCCTCACCGGATCCACCAAAGGGGGTTAACGCTAGAAGCTCTCTCCGTCCTGGGGCTCGGCGTAGCGTCGCGGACATGGAGAACAAACCCGAGGTTCGCGACTTCCTCACGTCGCGTCGCGGTCGCGTGTCACCCGAGCAAGCAGGGCTTCCCTCATTCGGCAACCGCCGTGTGCCAGGCCTGCGCCGAAACGAAGCCGCCGCCCTTGCCGGCGTCAGCGTCGAGTACTACACCCGAGTCGAGCGCGGCAACCTCCATGGCGTCTCGGACTCTGTCCTAGACGCCATCGCCTCGGCCCTGCGCATGGACGACACCGAGCGAGCACACCTTCACGACCTCGCCCGCCTCTCCAACGCGTCACCCGTCCGAGCGCCTCGGAGGGCAGCAAAGCCAGTCGTCCCGGCCGTAGCCACGCGTATGGTCGACGCAATGCCAGGCCTGCCCGCTTTCATCCAGAACAACCGATTCGACATCCTCTACACAAACCCCCTCGGACGTGCCCTGTTCTCCGAGATGTTCGATGACCCCAGCTGCGGCGACAACACAGTTCAGTTCGTCTTCTTCAGTCCCGCAGCGCGCAGGTTCTACCTCGATTGGGAACGCATCGCACGTACTGCTGTCGGTGCCCTCCGAGTGGAGGCCGCCCGAAACCCCTACGACACCGCCCTGTCGAACCTGATCGGCGGGCTCTCCACACGGAGCGACGCATTCCGGGTTCTCTGGGGCGCCAACGACGTCGGCGCTTTCGGTGATGGCACCAAGAACATCAACCACCCCCTGGTCGGCCCGCTCCAACTCGAGCACTCCGCCATGGCACTTGCCGGCGACGCCGGGCTCTCGATGACGGTCTACAGCGCTGCACCAGGCTCCGCCACCGGTGACGGCTTGACCCTGCTGGCGAGCTGGGCCGCGACGAACCTCGTCGACTCGCAGGCCGCGTCCACAGAGCCATAGAAGAACGCGACGAGATCACCAGGCGTCTGCAGCCCTGCCCCTTGGCTAGTGCGCCGGACGCCTCCCTCAACCATGCCCGCAACAGCCGATGCAGGCCGCTGGGCACCCGACGTAACCGCTGATAGCCGGTCTCTCCCGACTCCGGATGCGGCGGTTACATCCAACGAAATGAGACCACGAATGCTCCAGCCAGAACAGACCCGTGACGCCGAAGCGGCCATCACTCGCCTCATCTACACGTACTGCCACCGCCTGGACGGTGCCGATCTTGCGGGCGCCGCCGAACTCTTCGAGCATGCACGCTGGCAGCTGTCACCGGACGTGATCTGCCAGGGCGCGAAGGAGCACCTCGACGCTCTTCAGGTCATTCGCGTCTACGGAGACCGGTTGGGCACCAGGCACGTCGTCAGCAACCTCCTGATCGATGTCGCCGACGACGGCCTCTCGGCAACGAGCGTCTCCTACGTCGACTCGATCCAGGTGACTGCGGAGTTCCCGCTCCAGCTGATCTTCCAGGGCCGCTACCTCGACTCGTTCACTTTCGAGGACGGAGCGTGGCGGTTCCAGGACCGCATTGTCGACGCCGATGGAGTGGGGGACATGAGCGCCCACCACAAGCCGGCCGCCGGCATCTGGAACGACGCCTCTTAGCGCCTAACACCCGACGCCCTCAGGGCCCCTCGCAGGGCCCTGAGGGTTAAGGGCAGAACCCCTCGCAACCCACTCTCTCTGTTCTCTCGCGTTCCTCGAAGACTGGTGATGGCCCGCTTCCCGGCCGTTCCTCGATCAAAGGTTTTCTTCATGTCCGCATCACCCACGAGAACTAAGTTGCCGTTCGTCGTGCTGCTCCTGGCAGTCGGCACCTTCCTGATGAGCACGACGGAGTTCGTGATCGCGGGCCTGCTGCCCGAGATGGCTGCCGACCTGAACGTGAGCGTCGCCCAGACGGGCCTCCTGATCACGGCCTTCGCCGTTGGCATGATCATCGGCGCACCTACGATCTCGATGGCAACCGTCGGTCTGCCCAAGCGCACGACCCTCGTCGTCGCGCTGGTCGTTTTCGCTATCGGACACGTCATCGCCGCAGCTAGCCCCTCGTTCGGTGTCGTCATGGGTGCTCGAGTCGTCACCGCCTTGGCCACCGGCGCCTTCCTCTCAGTCGCTGCCATCGTTGCCACATCGGCCGCTGGCCCCACGAACGCGTCGCGGGCCATGGGCGTGATGATGTCCGGGATGGGCCTCGCCATCGTCGCCGGTGTCCCGCTCGGCTCCTTCGTCGGCCAGGCAATCGGATGGCGCGGAATCTTCTGGGCTCTCGCTGCCCTGGCCGTCCTCGCCGCCATCGTCATCGGCATACTGGCCCCCAAGGAAGACAAGCGCGAGGCGGTCTCGATCCGCTCCCAGCTCGGCGTCCTCCGACAGGGCCGCATGTGGCTCGTCCTCGTCACCACGGCATTCGTGTCCGGCGGGTTCCTGGCTGCTTACAGCTACATCTCTCCGCTCCTCACCGAACGCACCGGCATCTCCGACGCCGCTGTCCCGCTGCTCCTCGTCGGCTTCGGCGTGGGCGCCTTCATCGGCACCAACGTCACCGGCCGTGTCGCCGACAAGAGGCCCCTGACCACGTTCTTCGCCATCGCCGCCGGGTCAGCCCTCGTCGTCCTGCTTCTCATCCCACTGTCCACCTTCGTCGTCCCGACCATCGTCCTCGTCGTCCTTCTCGGCTTCACGGGCATGGGCGTCACCGCGATCGCCACTCCTCTGGCCGTTCGGTTCGGACACGCAGGCCCGGCCCTCGCCGCAGCGCTGACGGTGGCCGCGTTCAACGTCGGAATCGCCGCGGCGTCCTGGCTCGCCGGCGTCGCCCTCGAGTCTTCCTTGGGCGTCACCGGCCCCGAAGTCGTCGGCGCCGCCATGGTCGCCCTCGGCATCGTTCCCCTCGTCATCCTCGCCGCCCTCCGCGCCACCAAGACCACACCCGCCCATGCCGCCGAGGCAACGCCCGAGCGCGACCTGGTGGCCTGACCACACAACCGGCTCCACACGAAAGGACACACCATGGACTACACACGCCTAGGTCAATCCGGCCTCAAGGTCAGCCGCATCGCCATGGGCTGCATGAGCTTCGGGGACACCTCGCGAGGATTCTCGCAGTGGGCCCTCGATGACGACGGTGCCGCCCCGATCTTCCGGCAGGCCGTCGAGCTCGGTGTCAACTTCTGGGACACCGCGAACGTCTACGGCTACGGCTCCTCAGAAGAAATCGTGGGTCGCGCCATCCAGAAGTACACCCGCCGGGAGGACATCGTCCTCGCCACCAAGCTGCGCCTGAAGATGCACGACGGCCCCGGCGGTGAGGGGCTGTCCCGCAAGGCGATCCTCGAGCAGATCGATGCGTCCCTCACGCGACTCGGCACCGACTACGTCGACCTGTACCAGATCCACCGTTTCGACCCCGAGACCCCGGTCGAAGAGACGATGGAGGCCCTCCACGACGTCGTCAAGGCGGGCAAGGTGCGCTACATCGGAGCCTCCAGCATGTGGGCATGGCAGTTCGCCTCGATGCAGCACGCCGCCGACCTGAACGGATGGACCCGTTTCGTGTCGATGCAGGACCAGTACAGCCTCATGATGCGCGAGGAAGAACGAGAGATGTTCGGCCTGCTCGAAGCGCAAGGCGTCGGGGGCATCCCCTGGAGCCCCCTCGCCAAGGGCCGCGTCGCACGGCCCTGGGGTGAGCAGACCACCCGCTCCTCCAACGACCCAGTCGGCGACGCAGCCTTCAGCGATGCCGACAAGCCCATCGCTGACGCCGTCGAGAAGATCGCCGTCGCTCGTGGCATTCCCATGGCCCAGGTGGGCCTCGCATGGGTCCTGCAGAACCCGATCGTCAGCGCACCCATCGTCGGCGCCACCAAGGAAAAGCACCTCGCGGATGCCGTCGCGGCGCTCGACGTCCACCTCACCGACGACGAGATCCAGGCCCTCGAAGCCCCCTACTCACCCAAGAAGCCGACGGGATTCCAGTGACCACCAAGCCTGCCGAAGAAACGCCTACCGAGGCCACCGAGTCGGAGAAGTCCTTCATGGACCAGCTCTTGGGCGACTTCTCGCCCAAGTTCGTCTCCCTCACCGACGACACCCTGTACGGAGACGTCTGGGCCCGCCCCGACTTGGGCGGTCGAGACCGCAGCATCATCGCCGTCTCGGCCTTCGTCTCCAGCGGCAACGCTGCCTCCGTTGAGGGATACCTCCGCTTCGCCCAAGCGAACGGTGTGACGCGTGACGAGATGGTCGAACTGCTCACCCACACGGCGTTCTACAGCGGATGGCCGCAGGCCGTCACAGCCCTCCGCATCGCCAAAGACATCTTCACCGACTGACCGGCACGGTGCAGGAGCCACCTTCCCTGCTGGGCCCAGCTCAGCACTGAGGAAGGGACCGCTCCTGTCACCGCAACCGCCCAAGGAGGCACCCATGACCGACAACAACACCGAGTCCGATATCAGCAAAATGTTCGGCGACTTCGCCCCGAAGCTCGTCTCCCTCACCGACGACGTCCTCTTCGGAGATGTCTGGGAACGCGACGGGCTCTCTCCCCGCGACCGCAGCCTCGCCACCATCGCGAGCCTCGTGTCGGCCGGAAACATCGACCAGCTGAACTGGCACATCCCCTACGGCATCCGTAACGGCCTCACCGAGACCGAGATCAAGGAAGCCATCATCCAGCTCGCGTTCTACGCCGGCTGGCCCAAGGCAGTCTCCGCGATGAACGTCGCCAAGCGCATCTTCGACCAGCAGTCCTGACCCCAAGGAGCACCAACTCATGACAAGCACCTACCCGCACGTCACCCTCAACAACGGCGTCGACATGCCAGCCCTCGGCCTGGGTGTCTACCAGTCGAAGCCGGAAGAGACCACCGACGCAGTTGTCACCGCGCTGAACGCCGGCTACCGCCACATCGACACCGCCGCCGCCTACTTCAACGAAGCCGAAGTCGGAGAAGGCCTCCGCCGTGCCGACGTCGACCGCGCCGACGTGTTCGTTGAGACGAAGCTCTGGATCAGCGACTACGGCTACGACGAGGCCCTCCACGGCTTCGAGAAGAGCATCCGCAAGCTCGGTGTCGACACCATCGACCTGCTGCTGCTCCACCAGCCGCTGCCTTCCCAGTTCGACAAGACCATCGCCGCCTACAAGGCACTCGAGACCCTTCTCGCCGACGGCCGCGTGCGCTCCATCGGCGTCTCCAACCAGAGCCCCGAGGAACTCGACCGGCTCCTCGCCGAGACCAGCATCGTCCCGGCCGTGAACCAGATTCAGCTCCACCCCTACTACACCCAGCCAGAGTGGCGAGCAGTCAACGACAAGCACGGCATCATCACGCAGTGCTGGTCGCCCATCGCCGGCGCCTACACCTACAACGGCAACGAGAAGAACCCCTTCACCGAGCCCACCCTCGTAGAGCTGGGCCAGAAGTACGGCAAGACGCCTGCACAGGTCATGCTCCGCTGGCACCTCGACCACGGCTTCTCCGCGATCCCCAAGTCCGTGAAGCCTGAGCGCATCCGCGAGAACCTCGACGTCTTCGACTTCACCCTCACGGCCGACGAGGTCGCCAGCATCGACGCACTGAACACCGGTGTCAGCGGCTCCATCGACCCTGACTCCCTCACCCTCGAGTCCCACGGCATGCCCATCCCCGAGTAGGACGCCCACCCGCCTCCCTCGCCCTCCCCCTTAGAAAGGCAGGACCACCATCGCTGAGACACTGAACGACCTTGCAGGCAAGAACGCCCTGGTCACCGGAGCGTCCAGAGGTATCGGCCGAGCCATCGCGGAAGGTCTCGCCGCTCGCGGCGCCGCCGTCGCTGTCAACTACGTCAGCAACAAAGCTGCCGCAGACAGCGTCGTCGCAACCATCACCGCAGCCGGCGGCCGTGCCATCGCAATCGGTGGCGATGTCTCGTCGGAAGACCACGTCGCAGCCATGTTCCAGCACGCCGAGAGCGAGCTGGGACAGCTGGACATCGTCGTCTCGAACGCGGGCATCGTCATCAACAAGCCCTTCGCCGAGCACACCGCCGAGGACTTCGACAAAACCTTCGAGACGAACGCTCGCGGCGCGTTCCTTGTGCTCCATCAGGCCGCGGCACGCATCCGAGACAACGGCCGGATCATCGCCATCTCGTCCGGCGGAACCCGCATGCTGCTTCCGGGAACGACGCTCTACCTCGCCTCCAAGGGCGCGCTCGAACAGCTCGTTCGCGGTGCGGCACTAGAAGTAGGCCACCGCGGTATCACCGTCAACACCGTCTCTCCCGGATTCACCGACACCGACGCACTCACCGACGACTTCCGTGCGACCGCCGCCGCCATGTCACCCCTCGGCCGCGTCGGGACCCCGGACGAGGTCGCAGCCGTCGTCACGTTCGTCGCATCGCCCGCCGCATCGTGGGTCACGGCGCAGAACATCGGCGCAGGCGGCGGCGTCGTCTGACCCGCACCCATCCGCGAGGACGCCGAGGCAACCCAGCACTCGGCGTCCTCCGGGTCGCCCGACACGACAAGGAGCCACCCATGGCCCGCATCTTCATCACCGGCTCCGCTGATGGTCTCGGACTGTTCAACGCCCACACGCTCCTGGACCAAGGCCACCAAGTCCTCCTCCACGCCCGCTCTGAAGAACGAGCCCGAGACCTCCGCGACCTCGCTCCCCGCACCCTCGGGATCGCCATCGGCGATCTCAGTAGCGACACCGAAACCCGGTCTCTGGCCCAACAGGTCAACACAATCGGGGGCATCGACGCGATCATCCACAACGCCGGCGTCTACACCTCCGACCATCGAGTCGAAACCGCCGACGGGCACTCCCGCACGTTCGCGGTCAACGTCCTGGCCCCCTACCTCCTGACGGCGCTCATCGAACGCCCGAAGCGTCTCGTCTACGTCAGCAGCGGCATGCACCTGAGCGTCACCGGGAACCTCGACGACGTCGAGTGGACCGCGCGCCACTGGAACGGCGGGCAGGCGTACTCCGAAAGCAAACTGCTCGTATCCACCCTTGCCGCAGCCGTCGCGCGGCTTTGGCCCGACATCCTCAGCAATTCCGTTGATCCCGGGTGGGTGCCCACCAAGATGGGCGGCCCCGGAGCCTCCGACGACCTCCAACTTGGCCACCTGACCCAGTCGTGGCTTGCCGTCAGCCCAGACCGAGCGGCCCTTGTCTCGGGCCAGTACTGGCACCACCAACGAACTCAAAGACCCGCCGCCGACGTCACAGACGTCGACTTTCAGAACCGACTCCTCGACACCCTTTCCTCCATGACGGGCGCCGCTCTCGAGTAAAGAAACGGAGCAACCAATGGGCGCTGACCACAGCACCGAAACCCGTCCCACCGCCGTCATCGTGGGCGCATCCCTCGCAGGCCTCATGACGGCACTAGCCCTGTCCCGCATCGGCATGCAGGTCACGCTCCTCGAACGATCCGACGACACCGGCCGCACCGGAGCCGCCCTCCACGTCCCATACGACCTCATCGCCCGCGTCACCGGAGAACACACCGCACCCGACGACGAAGTGCCCGCGGGCATCCAGTCCTGGACCACCGTCCACAACCGGCTCCTCGCCGCAACGACATCCGACCCGCGCATCCACCTGCACACGAACACTTCCGCTGTGTCCGTGGGGCAGAACCCTCGCGGGGCGTGGGTATCAACTCAAGACGGCGCAACGCACCGAGGCGACCTCGTCATCGGTGCGGACGGACACCGAAGCATCGTCCGCTCGGGTGTCGCCCCGCAGCACCCGGACGCCAGCTTCGCCGGCTACGTCATCTGGATCGGTGTCGCACCAGAGTCCGCAATCAAGACAAGCCACGGATGGCCAGGCGGCACCACCTTCCGATCCAGCGGACACGACCACCTGCTCGGGTACTCCCTTCCGGGAACCGACGGCTCCACCGCTAGGGGCACCCGCCAGCTCGGATGGGCCTGGTACGACGCCAGCCGCAACGACCTCCTCCGAAAGGCCGGAAGCGTGCGAGGAAACATCGTCCACCATTCCCTGACCGGCCCGAACATCCCCAAGGCCACCCTTGCCGACCTCGCCGCCCAAGCCCACCGCCAGTGGGACGGGCCCTGGCGAGAAGCGATACTCGACTGCATCGCCCGCGGCTCTGTCATCGGTACCCCCATCGCCGAGTACATCCCCGACCACCTGGTCAACGGCCGACTCGCACTTGTCGGCGATGCAGCCCACGTGCCCACTCCCATGACCGGTAACGGGTTCAGCGCCTCACTCGAGGACGCGGAAGCCCTTGCAGACGCGCTCACCGGAGCCACCACCGATGACATCGACAACGCGCTGTCGAACTACGAGATGAGTCGCCTCCGGGAGGTTCGCGACCTTGTGCGCTCGGGCCAAGACTTCAGCCGCTCATTCTCGCGAGAACGAGCACACGCCTGACCCCGGAAACGCGTCTCGACGGGACACCATCTCTCGACCCCCAGCCCTCTCGCCACCACACACCTCAAGAAGAACGGACACCACCATGCCTCGCCTCCTCAACAAGACCGTCCTCATCACCGGCGGCACGTCCGGTATCGGCTTCGGCACCGCCAAGCGAATGATCGAGGAAGGAGCCTTCGTCTACGTCACCGGCCGCAACCAGGAGCGTCTCGACACGGCCGTCAACAGCCTCGGAAGCAACGCTCGCGGCATCCAGGCCGACGCCACCGACCGCTCCAGCATGCTCGAAGTAGCGGCCACCATCAAAGCTGAGCGCGGCACCCTCGACATCGTCTTCGCCAACGCCGGCGCCGCGTTCTACAACCCCATCGACAAGCTGACCGAAGAGCAGATCGACGCAGGGCTCGCAGTCGACATCAAGGGAACCATCTTCACCGTCCAGGCTGCCCTTCCCCTCCTGCCGGACAACACCGGCGTCATCATTGTCAACACCTCCATCACCCAAGACATGGGGCTCCCCACCTTCGGCGTCTACGCTGCCGCGAAGGCAGGACTTCGGAGCCTCGTCCGGACGTGGATGAACGAGCTGCGCGAACGCCGCATCCGCGTCAACGCCGTCAGCCCTGGAACGACCCAGACCGAGGTGTTCGAGAAGGACATGGGCAAGGAGGAAGGCGAGGCCTACCTCAAGCGCGTCGTCGAAGAGATCCCGTCTGGCCGCGTGGGCCAGCCCGAAGATATCGGCAACGCCGTCGTCTTCCTCGCTTCCGACGAAGCCAGCTTCATCAACGGTGCGGAGTTGACCGTGGACGGCGGCCAGGTCCAGGTCTACGCGGGCCACAACTAACTCGACTCGTTCCCCGAGCAACCCCGTCCTCATCCTCGACCGCTTGGGTGCACGAGCTAGCTACCAGCCGTAGGACTTAAACCTGAACTGCGAGCTCGTGAGAGCGACTTGAGGAGGAACCATGATCGGCCTAGAGATTGTCGTCGTGCTCGGCGTCGCCATCTTGATCTGCACCGGTCTGGCGAGCAGGATCGGCGTCGCCCCGCCGATCTTGCTCTTGGTCAGCGGCATCCTGATCGGCTTCGTGCCCGCACTTCGACAAGTGCAGCTTCCGCCGGAGGTTGTCCTGTTCCTCTTTCTCCCCGCCCTGCTGTTCTGGGAGAGCCTGACCACTTCTCTGCGTGAGATCAAAGCGAACTTCCGAGGTGTTGTCCTGACCAGCACGGTCCTGGTCGTCGCCACGGCCGCCGCAGTGGCCTTGGTGGCTCACCTGCTCGGTATGCCCTGGGGTCCCGCGTGGGTTCTCGGGGCAGCGGTCGCCCCCACCGATGCCACAGCGGTGGGCTCATTCACGAAGGACCTTCCCCGCCGCACTGTGACCGCCCTGCGCGCAGAGAGTCTGGTCAATGACGGGACCGCCCTGGTCATCTACGGTCTCGCGGTCGCGGTTGTCGCGGGGGAGGACGAAGCCACCCCGCTCCGAATCACCTGGCTCGTGGTTCTGGCCTATGGCGGTGGAGCGCTCATCGGCTGGGGGCTGGCGTGGCTTGTGAAGACAACACGAAATCGGCTGGACGACCCTCTTCAGGAAACTGTCGTCACACTCCTCACGCCATTCCTCGCGTACCTCGCCGCGGAATCAGTCGAGTCGTCGGGTGTACTTGCAGTCGTGGTGGCTGGCCTCGTTCTCAGCCAAGTGTCTCCTCGGAAAGACCGAGGCGCGACACGACGAGAGTCCAGCTCGTTTTGGAGCCTGTCGACCTACCTGCTTAACGCTTCGCTGTTCGTCCTGGTCGGACTGGAGCTGCAGACCGCTGTGCGAGGTCTTGAGGGCAGCCTCATCCTCAGCGGTCTCGTGTCTGTGTTCACCATCAGCGTGACCTTGATCGGGGTTCGCATCGCCTTCATGTTCATCGCCGCCTTCACCATCCGAGCAATCGACCGGCGGCCTCAGCAGCGCCTCCGTCGAGTCAGCCACAGGGCCCGAATCCTTAGTGGCCTATCGGGATTCCGGGGCGCCGTCTCGCTCGCCGCCGCATTGGGCGTCCCGCTGGTCCTCGAGAGCGGAACCGCTTTCCCGGACCGCGACATGATCGTGTTCGTCACGTCCGGAGTCATCGTCGTCACAATCGTCGTGCAAGGTCTCATCCTGCCCGCAGTCGTCCGGTGGGCCGCGCTTCCGGCCGATACAGCAGTGGGTGAGGAACGGCGGCTCGCCGAAGTGACCGCCGTACGGGACGCCCTCGACGCCCTGCCCGCTATCGCCCGCGCCCTCCATGTGCACCCGAGCATCGAGGCCCAGGCTCGCGACGAGCACGCCGCTCGCCTGCGCGTCGTCGAGGCTGGCGACGTCACGGGACACGGCAACGAGGACGTCCAAAGGGACGAGGAGTACCGAGCCCTTCGGCGCGAGCTCGTGCACCTCAAGCGTCAAAGCGTTGTTCGTCTCCGCCATGAAGGGCGCATCGACGACATCGTCTTCCGGCAGGTGCAAGCCACCTTTGACTCCGAAGAAATACGCCTCAGCGCCGAACCGCCAACGGAATGACGACGCAGTAGCTCGCTGCTGCGCCCGATCGGTGCCCTTTGCCCGTCAACGCGGCAGAGCAGGGGATCACGACCAGTCGTAAGTGATCAGATCCAGTTCCTGGAACGAGGCGACCTCCGCCTCCCAGCGAGACGCCACGAAACCACGGTGGTCGGGGTGGGCGTCGTAGGCGTCGTATGCGGCCTGGTCGACGAACGACATTGCGAACTGGAACCCATGGTCGCTCTTCGCGCTGACCTGCCGGCTCACGACGAAATCGACCACACCGGGAATCGCAGTGAGCATCCCCGCTCCCGCCGACAAGAAGTCAGCCTCGGCGTCGGAGCCGGCGGGGTGAACAAGGGCGAAGCTGACGGTGTGACGGATCACGAGTCCTCCAGGTCAACGTCGGCAGACGGGGGGAGCGGGTAGTCGACAAACGCGAACGCGCTGCCGTCGGGCGACCAGCTCGGAACGTTGATCGTTCCCTGTCCGCCCGACAGCTCGACCAAGGTCAGGGGCGCCGTCCAGTCGTCGACTGACACCAGACGCAGCTCGACGGTGAGATCGGCCGGGTGCCCCTCGGTCCCGGGCGGGTAACTGAGGTAGGCGACCACGTCGCCCGTTGGGGCCACGTGCGGGAACCAGTTGACTCGCTCGTCGAAGGTGAGCTGCTCGAGGTCGCTACCGTCGGGGCGCACCCTGGCGAGTTGAGCGTGGCCGGGGGCGGTCGAGAACTGCTCGGTGTTGAAGAGGATCCAGGCGCTGTCGGGAGTCCATTCGCAGCCGTCGGCGGGCCCGGGGTGAGTGGTCACCGCGGCGTCGCCCAGCCCGTCCACGCCGATGGTGTGGATCGTCGCCGACGCCCACCAATCGTCGCCGTCGGGCTCGAGGCACACGTAGCCGAGCGTGCCGCCGTCGGGGCTGACGCCGTGGAGGAAGTGCAGGGCTCCGTCGTCGGGGGTGACGCGACGGGCTGTGCCGCCCGCAAGGGGCACCTCCCAGATGCGCCAGTCGTTCGCCGAGGCGAAGACGGTGCCGCCGTCGGGGGAGAGCACGTGGTCGTTGTTGACGTCGGGCAGCCCCGACGCCTCGATCGGCACAGGAGCGGCCGACCCGTCGACTGGCAGCGTCCAGAGCTGCCCGTCGCCGTTGAGCACGAGCCGGTCGTCACGCGTCCAGTTCGGGGCCTCGTAGAGGCGGGTGGTCGAGACGTGCACGGTCTTGACCGAGCCAGAGGTACGGTCCCAGATGCGCACCCGGCACGATTGACCGGGGCGCAGCTGGCGACCTCGCGCCTCCCGCGCGCGTCCCTCTGCGGTCAACGGGGGCCCCCGAGGGGACGCGCAGGGGCGACGGGTGAGGCGAGAAGACGACGCAGCCCCTCGACGACGAGGTCGTGGTCCTCGTCGGAGGTGAGACCGGAGGCGGTGACCGCGGCTACGACGCCCGTGCCGCGCACGCGTATCGGGAATGACCCGCCGGTGATCGCGTAGTCGCTGCCGAGCCAGCCAATGGCCGCGGCGTCGATGCCTGCAGCGGCGTGCTCGGTCGCGACCCGCGCACTGCTCTTCTCCATGCGTAGCACGAGGGCCGCCTTGCGCTCGATCCAGACCTGCTGGTCAGGGGTGATGCCCGGCAGTGCGGCGCGGAACAGAATGAACCCGGGCCGGCGGATGTCGATGCCGACGCCGTGGCCGGCATCGAGTGCTGCCTCGGCGATCAGCGAGCCGAGGCGCCAGGCGTCGGCGAGGTCGAACCAAGGCAGGACGAGCTCGTCCTCCTGCGCGGCCAGCTCGGCGAGCCGGGAGCGCTCGTCGACCGCGGTGAGGGCGCTCATGCGGACACCGCCACGCGCGCCGCGCTCTCGAGCTGCGCCCTTGCCGAGTCGATGGTCGCGAGGATCGACACCGTCTCGTCGAGGGTGTGCAAGGGCGACTCGGTGCGGCCCTCGCCGACGAAGCGCGCCAGCGCGGTGGCCTCCCACGAAAGGGCCGAGAACAGCTTGAGGCCAGTCGTATCGCTGAACTCGAGCGAGGTGCCGCCGTTCGGGTCATTGGGGTTATTCGCCAGCAGGCGGAACGACGACGGGGTGTAGAAGAACGACTCGAACTCGATCCGCGCGTCGCTGCCCGAGACGGAGGCCCGGGTCGGGGTGTTGGTCAGTATCGTCGTCGTCACGGTCGACTGCGCCTGCTCGCCGTGCGACAGCACGAGGGTCGAGTACGCGTCGACGCCGGTCTCCGTCATGCCGCCAGTAGCGGTGACGGCAGTCGGCGCGCCCAGGACCATGGAGTCGAACTGGACGGGGTAGATGCCGAGGTCGAGCAGGGCGCCGCCGCCGAGCTCGGGGCGGTACAACCGGTGTTGCGGGTCGGCCGGGATCGCTTGGCCGTGGTCGGCGTGCACCTGCTCGACGGTGCCGAGCGCCCCGTCGGCGATGAGCTGCCTCACGACCGAGGTCTGGGGCAGGTACCGACTCCACATCGCCTCCATCGCGAGGACGCCAGCGGCACGGGCGGCGTCTGCTAGCTGTTGGGCCTCGTCGGCCGTCAGGGCAAGGGGCTTCTCGATCAGAACATGCTTGCCAGAGGCGATCGCGAGCAGGCCGAGCTCGAGATGCTGGCTCTGAGGAGTGGCGACGTAGACGACGTCGACGCTCTCCTGGCCCACCAGGGCCTCATAACTGTCGTAGGCAGTATCGATGCCGAACTTCTTAGCAAACGAGGAGGCGCGCTCGAGCGAGCGGGATGCCACAGCCGTGAATCTCTGAGCTGTGTGAGCGTGTGCGGCCTCGACGAACTCGCCGGCGATCCAACCGGGACCGATCAGCCCCCAGCGCAGCGCCGGTTCCCCGGACCTGGCAAGGAAAAGCTCGGGATTGGGCAGATGGGTGGGCAGCATGCGGCCTCCAAAGGTTTCGGCACCACCGGGAGCAGCGGTGCTGACGTCACCGTAGCGGAAAAATTTGGCACGAGCTAAGCTCGCGCCACTCTTGCACTTGGCACGAGACAACGAAGTCCGCCGCACAGGCCCTGCCTGGCGGAGAACCCGACCACAGAGGAGAACGTCGATGTCGACGCGCCAGCCATTCGCCCATCCCTACACGGTGCCCGTCAGCACGAGACGAGTCGGGAAGGGCTACCTCGCCGCGCTCTTTGCAGGGCAGTTCGGCATCTTCCTCGCGATCTTGTCGCCGGTCGTCGTGAGCCTGCAGCTCAAGGCGACAGAGATGAACCCCGACGACCCCGCCTCGGTTGTCGGGTCGGTGCTCCCCTTCGGCGCGTTGGGCGCGATGATCGCTAACCCGCTCTTTGGCGCCCTGAGCGACCGCACCCGGACGCGCTGGGGGCGACGTAAGCCGTGGCTCGTCGGCGGGATCGTGGCGCTCACGCTCGGCCTCGCCTGGGTCGCCGCGTCCGAGACGGTGCTGATGCTGACGTTCGCGTGGCTGTTCTGCCAGCTGGCCAGCAACGCCGCGTATGCAGCCCTGGTCGCCAGCCTCGCCGACAACGTGCCCGAGGAGCAGCGTGGCCGCGCCTCCAGCGTCCTCGCCCTCGCTCAGAACGTGTCGATCCTCGCGGGCACCTACCTCGCCGTGTTCCTCGTCGCGAACCTGCCCCTGCTGTTCGTCGTGCCGGGCGTCGTCGGCATCGTGCTCGTGGTCATCTACGTGCTCGTGTCACCCGACGTGCTGCCGACCAACCCCGTGAAGCCGTTCTCCGTCTCGCAGATCGCCGGCACCTTCTGGACGAACCCGCTGAAGCACCCCGACTTCGGCTTCGCCTGGTGGTCGCGGTTCCTGGTGACCTTCGCCTCATTCATGTTCACCACCTACCGCCTCCTGTACATGCAGGACCAGATCGGGCTGTCGGCCGCCGACGCCGTCGGAGCCGTGGCGTTCGGCGTGCTGCTCTACACGATCGCCCTCTTCGTCAGCCTCACCTTCTCGGGCTGGCTCTCGGACAAGCTGCGTCGGCGCAAGGTGTTCGTGGCCGGCTCGACTCTGCTCTTCGCGGTGGGGCTCATCATCCTTGCTCACGCTGAGACCGTGAGCACCTTCTATGTGGCCGAAGTCGTGCTCGGTTTTGCCTTCGGTATCTACGCTGCGGTGGACACCGCCCTCACGATCGACGTGCTTCCCGACCCCGAGCGTCCAGGCAAGGACCTCGGCGTGATCAACATCGCCAACTCGCTGCCGCAGTCGCTCGCCCCCGCGTTCGGGCTGCTGTTGCTCGGTATCGGGGCCGGCACGGGAGCGGGCGACAACTACACAGCGCTGCTCTGGGGCGCCGGGATCATCTCGCTGGTCGGGGCCGTCGTGGTCCTGCCGATCAAAAAGGTCCGCTAGCGGACAACAGCGACTCAGCTTGAGGAGGTGCAGTGCAGCAAGACCTGCACTGCACCTCCCTGGCATCTCAGCCCGCTTGTGGTCCGCGGCGAGCTCGGCCTGTGGAGCCTCGTGTCACGAGGGTTGTCGGCGTCAACACGTTGTGTGGGTCGGCCGTCCGGTCAGTGAGGCGGGCGATCACGGTCTCGAGCGCGGCCTCGACGGTGGCCTCGACGTCCTGACGCACGGAGGTCAGGTCGTTGTACGAGAGGGCGCAGACGTAGCTGTCGTCGAAGCCGACCACCGAGACGTCGCCCGGCACGGCGACGCCGGCCCGGGCGAACGCCGAGAGCACCCCGACGGCGGACAGGTCGCCACAGGTGAGGACGGCCGTCGGCCGGTCGGCCACGGGGCGGGCGGCGATCTTGCGGGCGGCGGTGGCGCCGTCCTCCTCGCCGAAGTCGCCCGGCACGACCTCGATGCGGTCGTCCAGCCCGGCGCCGGCCATCGCGGCGCGGTAGGCCTCGGCGCGGTCTCGGCCGACGATGCCTGCGTCGCCCCCGACGTACGCGATGTCGCGGTGGCCGAGCTCGACGAGGTGCTCGACGGCGAGGCGCAGGCCGGTCACCTCGTCGACGCGCACGTTGTCCGCGCGAGCCTCGGGCGACTTCTCGCCGAGCCAGACGACGGGGATGCGGTCGAGCGCGTCCTGCAGCGCGGGGGAGCCCGGGTCCGGGTTGAAGGCGACCAGCGCCTCCACCCTCTGGGCCATCAAGTCGGACACGACGACGTCGGTCGGCCGCTCATCGGAGTGCGCGCCCAGCACGACCCCGAAGCCCTCCTCGGCGGCACGCTCGACGAAGCGCTCGACAAAGCGGACCTCGAACGGGTTGCGCAGCACGAACATCGCACCGATGAGGCGCGTGCGGCGCTGACGGAGCAGGCGCGCGGAGGCGTTCGGGCGGTAGCCAAGCTCCTCAGCCGCTAGGAGGATGCGCTCGCGTGACTCGGCGCTCGGCCCGGCCGCACCGCGCAAGACGAGAGAGACGAGCTGACGCGAGACCCCAAGGTGCTTGGCGATATCCCGCATCGTGGGCAGCTGTTGTGAGCGGCCTACATCCAAGGGAAGACGCTCGTCACCTAATTGCCCCATGGGAGCACTCTGCCACGTTTGGCGCGTGCCAAAGTCACCTACCAGTATCAAGGCTTCTTCGGTGTGGGTCGCCTGACGGCCAATGCCTTAGTAGGCCACCATCAAGGGTCTTCTGCATGGCCATGACTCTCACAGCCTTGCCGGTCTTCCAGTCAGAGATGTTCGCCTGGTAGCACGCGAACCAGCTCGCGTGCTGCCTGCACAGAGCGGCCCCTCATGGCGGAGCTTGCTGGCGGTTGGGACTAGCGATTTCGGCCCGTGACATCCGCGGCGGCACGGTAGTTCCTACGAAAACAACGGCCAGCTTCAGGCGTGAGTCGCGAACCCTGTGTCCCGAATCTCCCAGGCGCAGGTCGCATGAATCATGCGCTCAGCTCGTTGACTGTCTGCTTGGCGTTTTGCGCGCGATGCACCGCCCAGACCACCAACGCGAATCCGATGAGGCAGGACGCCACGACCATCAGGCCTGACCAACCGCTGACACCCCACAGCATCCCCGCCACGGTCGAGCCAAACGCGCCTCCAACGAAGTTGCCAACGACAAACGCCGTGTTGAGCCGGCTCCGCGCACTTGGCTCAAGGCTCAACATTCGGGTCTGCAGCAGAACCTGCACCGACTGGATACCGACCGACAGCAGGCCAACGGCGACCACGACACCGGCTAATGATGCGCCTCCGACTCCGGCGATGACTAGGGAAACGAGAGTGAGGGCCAGCCCGACCCCGATAGTTGGAAGGGCGAGGCCCCGGTCAAAAAGGCGTCCGACACGCTGAGCAGCCAGGGCGCCAACGACAGCCACCAAGCTGACCAGTCCAATTTGACTTACTGAGAAATAGAACGGCCCAGCCGAGAGCAGAAAGGTCAGGCCTGTCCAGAAAATCGTGAAAACACTCATCACTGCCGCGCCAAGGACCATTGTCACGCGAACTGTCGCTGAGCGACGGACCGTGGTGAGAACGGACAACAGAAGCTCGCCGTACGGGACCGCAGCCCGCGTCTTCAAACTGGGCAAACGCCAGGCGAGCAAGGTGCCAAGGACGAATGTCAGCAGGGCTGCAATGACAAAGACTGATCGCCAGCCGAAGGCATCTGCAACAAAACCGCTGACAACCCTAGAAATGAGGATTCCAAGGATCAGGCCCGACGCCACAGTGCCAAGTATTTGGCCGCGATGGGCATCGTCAGCCAGGTCGCCTGCTAACGGGGTAAGCATCTGTCCGGCCACGGTCGTTACCCCGACAGCCGCAACGGCGCCGATGAGAACACCGAACCCTGGGGCGAAGGCCGTCGCAAGGAGCGCCAGTGTGCACAAGCCCATCATCGTCGGAATCAACTTTCGACGATTGACCGAGTCTCCGAGCGGTACAACGAAGAAGACGCCCAAGGCATAACCGACTTGCGTCACTGTGACCAGAAGGCCTGTCGCGCCAGCTGAAGCCTGGACGTCATCGCCGATGTCACCAAGAAGCGGTTGTGCCCAATACAAGTTGCCAACCGCAGAACCGCCGGCAATTGCGAAAAGTACAGTGAGACCTCGCCCCATGGGGCCATCCAGGTGGGATTCTCTCGTCATCTTGAGCACTGGTTGACAGTACGGCTGCCGGTCCTGACGAGGGAGGCTCTAGCAGAGACCCCCAAAGAACAACTCATCGTCCACTGCGCAAACCGCCTGGCGAATGGCTCCTAGTCCGAGGGTTAACAACGCGGACCCCCTTATAACGGTCGCCGTGCCTAGCCTAAAAGGCGATCTGAGTAGGAGAAAAAATGCCAAAGAACGTCCTCATCACGGGTGCCTCGTCTGGATTTGGCGAGGCCCTTTCGCTCGCGTTTCATGCCGCCGGCTGGAACGTGACGGCGACTATGCGCAACCCGGAGAAGCGCCCGTCTTCCCTAACCGAGCGTCCGCAGATAGCGGTGCTCCAGCTGGACGTGACAGATAGCGATTCCATTCGGTCCGCAATTGCAGAGAGCGAGGAAAGCTTCGGGCCGGTTGATGTTCTCCTGAACGTGGCGGCATATGGGTTGGGTGGAACACTTGAAGAGCACTCCATCGCACAGATCCGCGACGAGTTTGAGACGAACGTATTCGGCCTCCTCGCGGTGACTAAGGCGGTTCTGCCTGGCATGCGACAGCGCGGAGTTGGGCACATCATCAACTTCTCCTCCGCGTCGGGGCTCATGGGGATGGCGGGGTCAAGCGCATACTCCAGCTCAAAGTTCGCCGTAGAGGGCTACAGCGAAGCCATGTCCTACGACCTCACAGGGACCGGAGTGAGTGTGACGATTGTCGAGCCTGGGGTGTTCGAGACAAATCTTGAATCATCTCTCGTGCGGCCAGAGGTGACCATTCCCGCTTACAGCGAGGCCGCGTCAAACCTCCCATCCACGTTCGACTACACCCCGGGTGACCTGCAGGCTGCCAGTGTCGCTATTGCGACAATCGCGGGCCAGCCGGACGCACCTCTCCGTCTTTACGTAGGTCACGGGCTTGACTCCGTGCGTCGCCGCTACCAGGACCGACTTCACACCTGGGCTTCTTACGACGAGGTCACGGAAAGCACCAAATAGGAAGCTCGGAGTCTCTGCGCCGGACTGGACAATGGAATACGGCGCCGTCACTCCGGCACCACCAACACGGTCCCCGGGTACCGTTCGACGTTCGATGACTTTGCCGCTGATCTGCAGGCGGGTTCTTCGCTGGGTGCTGTTCGCCAACTGATTCGGCGGTTCCAAGAGTGATGTTCATCGAGTACAGCGACAATCGCATTCTTAACGGCGACGCTACCGCTCAAGCGGTGATCGCCTGGGCGGCCGCTCTCGGGCAGAACGGCACCACAGACATCATCCGTGTGCCGACGTACGACGAGCACGGTGTGGAGACGACGAGCGAGCTGATTCTCAGTCTGGTCAGCCATCTGATGCTCGAGTCAGCCCCGACGAAGACCTCGAGCCCGAAGACGCGGACGTGATCGCGGAGCTCACTCGTTGCGCTGAGGCAGTGGGCGGGGCACGGTTTCTTGACGCCGCCTCCGTGCACCCCCAAGACCAACTGCACGGCGTCCACAGCGCCTGGACGGCGGCGCCCGTGATGAGGGTCGCGGTTGCTGCTCCGACGAGGGTGAGGGAGGCGATGATGCTGTGGCGGGTGCGAATGGTGGTCATGGGATGCTGCTTGCGACGTGGGTGGAGGGGCCGGTTCTCGCCCCTCGCCACCACGTGTCCCGGAGCAGCTCCGGCTTTCACACACGACCTCTCTCGCCGGCTAGTTCACAGGCTTTCCGCGACGTGAAAGATGGTGGGCGGTGCCGGACATGAAGGGGTGTGAGCGTGTCAGAGAGAAGTCACCGTGCCCGGTTCGACGAGCTCGCCGGTGCTGTCATCGAACCGGTCCGTCGGTATCTGTACCGGCGGGTAGATCAGGCGACGGCGGACGATGTCCTCAGCGAGGTACTGGTCGTGCTGTGGCGCCGCTGGGCAGAGGTCCCGGCAGGGGATGAGATCCCGTACGCCATCGGGGTTGCCCGGTTGCAGCTACAGAACGCGCTCCGGTCGATGCGCCGCCAAGATCGGCTCATCGCCCGCATCATTACCGTCGACCCACCACCCGAAGCAGTCCCCGAACACGACACCGGGGACCCGCGGGCAGGCCTTGTGCGGCAAGCCCTTAGTCAGCTGGGCGAGCTGGACGCGGAGATCTTGCGGCTCCACGTCTGGGAACAGCTCGCCGTCTCCGAAATCGCCGAGGTGCTGACGATGACCCCGAACGCGGTCTCTATCCGGCTGCACCGGGCGAAGAAAAAACTCGGCGACAAGATCCGAAAGATGGCCCCGGGTGTGGGACATGCAGCAGTGAAGGAAGGAGACCCGTCATGACCCGCAACCACAATGACGAGCACGACGACAATCAGGTCATCGCCTGGATGCGCGACGCGGACCCGGTCTCGGACCTGACCCCACTGCCGGCCTGGCAGCTCGAGCGTCTGAAAGAAACCGCCATGACTCCCACCACCAGCACCACTCCCGCCCCAGCCCGGAACCGACGTCGCCTGTTCGCCGTCGCCGGCATCTCCGCAGCAGCCGCGGCCGCAATCATCGGCGGTGTCGTCCTCACCGGCCCGGGAAGCACTGGAGGCGGGGTCACCGCGCTCTCTGCACCGGCTGCGGGTGGGCCGACGGCGATGTGCGCCGAGGCCACCCCGGAAGCGTTGTCGTCGTCCACGCTTGCGTTCCGGGGCACGGTCACCTCCACCGACGACGGCCTTGTGACCTTCCGCGTCGACGACGTCTTCACCGGAGACGTCGAGCAGACCGTCACCGTCCCCCAGGGCGACTCGGACGTGCCGGTCGACGGTGCCGCACCGGTTTTCAAGGACGGTGTCACGTACCTGGTGTCGACGACGGAGGACTTCATCAAGTCCTGCGGTCTCACAGGGGAAGACAGCCCCGAGCTGAGCAGCCTCTACGACCAGGCGTTCTAAGCACCACCCACACCGCCACCATGCCTCCGTCATCCCGGAAGAAACCTCATCGTCGCGCGTCCTACAAGCCTCCCGAGCACACGAGCCGCGAAGCAGTGACCTTCGTCGTCCTCGGCGTCGTCGTCGCCATCGGGGCGATGCTCCTGGCGCTGTCCCTCAGCAGCTAGGACCACCAGGCTTCGCTTTGCTGCTCGTACGGCAGGCGAGGACCGCCGCTCTAAACCCCCGAATGACTCAGGCGGCGGGGCGCGCCCTCACGACACGCACACCACACTATGCACTTCAGGCACTAGCTCGACCCGTCCACGACTGGCTCTCTCCTCCCCGAGGAGGCGGCCAGTCGTGTCGGTGGTTGCTCGTACAGTCTGCCGGCATGGGCGTTCGGGGATCAGGTGAGACAGCAGCCAGCATCCTGCGCCGGCCGATCCCGACGCACCCGTTCGCGGTGCCGCCGGCACCGGGACAGTTCGGTGTCTGGCAAGTCCGCCGCGTGCGCTCTGCGCCCCTTGGCTACGTCCTCTCGCGCCCCGAGCTGGGCGGGATCGTCTACCACTGCTACGCCCACGGCCGAGACGATGCCGGCGGCCGGCCCTGGCTACGCCGAGAGGGCAGCCTGAACAGCGCCGTCGCGTGGGTGATCCAGCACGAGCCCGAGCTGTCGGCCCTCACGGGCCGGCTACACCCCGAGCCGGACGAGTGGCCGTCGTGACCGTCATAACCGCGAGTAGCGTCGAGGCATGAGCTGGTTCGTCAGGCACCGCCTCAAGGGCGACACGAGCGGCGAGGCCGTCGCCGTCGAGGTGAACGCCCCGACGCCGGCCGACGCGATCGACCAGGTGCGCGCCACGCTCCCTGAGGATCGCATCGTGACCTCGGTCGCTCCCTACTGAGCCCGAGAGAGCCGCCAGGAGTCGCGCGTAGCTTGGCCCCGGTCAGCTTCCCCCCAAGCTGGCCGAGAGCTGCCGGGCGGTCCCTAACCCGCTAGGCAGCAGCAGCCCCCGCATTCCGGCTCCCCCCAGCCGGGCGGGGGCTTCTTCGTGCGCGCAGACCGTTCTCGAGTCCGGTGCCGGCCCAGGGGCACGGCCCGCTGCGCGTTCCGGGGGAGTCGCTGCGCTCCCGGGGAGCCGCTGCGCTGCGCTGGGTGCCCTTCGGGCACGTCTTTTTGCCGTGAAGCCTTCGGCGGCTCGGTCGCTGCGCTCCCTCGTAGCCACCTCCGGGTCTCCGTTCAAGTGGCTACGCCACCGGCTCCTCCGAGATTCTCGGCACGCGGTCGCAGGCTCCCTTATTTCGCGCCGAAATTCTCTCCTCCGCCGCCCTTCGGGTTGCACTGCGCCCTCCGGTCGCTAAGGCGGAAAACCGCCTTCACGGCAAAAAAACGAGAGGGAGAGGAAGCAAATGCAGAAGCAGCAGATCACCACCGTGACCACGTTTGTTCCGGTCGCAGGTGTGGGCGAGTTGCAGCGCCAGCTCCGCAAGTTGGGCGAGCGCGACTCGGACCTTTCGACGTTCGCGCGGAATGGGTGGGAACTCGCCCACACGGCGACCATCACCGGCCCCGAGGTCATGACGTTCGTCGACACCTTCACCCGCACCGACAGCGAGTGACACAGGACGGGAGGGACCTATTCGAACTAGGTCCCTCCCGCTCCACCCATCATCACCGATCGACTCAGGAGCAGGAACCATGACCACCACCGCTACCAAGACCCGCCGCCCCGCTAAGACCGCCGCGCCCCGCAAGAGCATGGAGGAGAAGAAGGCCCAGGCCGCCGCCCTCCACGAGTCGATCGCGACGCAGGTCGAGGCCCTCCGCGACTCGGACCGCTGGACGGCGTTCCTCGACTTCGCGGCCGCGTTTCACTCGTACAGCCTCAACAACGTGTTGTTGATTCTCAGTCAGCGCCCCGACGCCGAGCGCGTCGCGGGGTTCCGCAAGTGGCAGGGCCTCGGCCGCCAGGTCCGCAAGGGCGAGAAGGCCGTGCGGATCTTTGGCTACAGCACCAAGAAGGTGACCGGGGAGGACGAGAACGGTGACGAGGTGGAGAAGCGCATCGCCCGGTTCCCCATCCTTTCCGTGTTCGACATCGCCCAAACCGACGTGATCGAGGGGGAGACGGATCGAACGATCGTCGACCAGCTCACGGGTGCCGAGGACCAAGGGATCGTGGACGCGCTCAGCGCCTACCTCGAGGCTGCGGGGTGGACGGTCGAGCGCCAGGACCTCAGCGGCGGCCGCAACGGCTACAGCGACCCTGATGGGCAGCGCGTCGTGATCGGGAACCACCTCAGCCCTGAGCACGCCGCAAAAACGATGATCCACGAGACGGCGCACGTGCTCATGGGCCACGTCGACGACCTCGCGGAGTACGCCGCGCACCGCGGCCTCATGGAGACAGAGGCCGAGAGCGTCGCCTACGTCGTCGCCGGGCTCGTCGGGTTCGACACCAGCGCCTACAGCGTCGGCTACGTCGCCGGATGGGCAGACGCCGACGTCGAGTTGATCCGCGGGGCCGCCGCCCGCGTGCTCGCCACCGCGCACCAGATCGCCGCGATTCTCGACCCCGAGGACCAGGACGAGGACGCCGACGAGGCCGACGCCGCCTGATAGCGGCAGGGGCCGCGGCTAGCGCCGCGGCCCCTCACCCCGGCGGCCCAGCCGCCACCAGAGCCCCAAGACCCCGCAGGAGAACCGCCGTGCTCATCACCTATAGCCGTTCCCAGGACTTCGACCCCCAGCAGCTCGACCCCGAAGCGCCCGCCGCCGACCTCGATCCCGCCGGGTACGAGTGCGCGGCCGAGACGGTCGACGTGGGCGGCACCCCGTGGAGCTGCACCCGCCGCCGAGCTCACACCGACGACGAGCACCGCGCCGTGTTCGGCCAGCTCGGAGACGGCCCCGCCAAAGCCGTCGCGATCGCGTGGGCGTACGAGCACGGAGGGGCCGGTTACGGCCCAGCCTCTCCCGAGGTCGTGCGCACCATCACTGTGACCGTGACGTTCCCCGAGTCGGCCTCGACCGGCGTCGCGGCCGACCGGATCGCGGCCGACGTGCTGTCGAGCTTCTGGGAGTGCGACCACGACCACGTGCGCGTGGCCGTCACCAGCTCGACCCGCCCGGCCTGACCCAGCGGTGCCCGGCCGCCCGCGAGCGGCCGGGCGAGGGGCCGGCCCCTCGCGCACCCCAGCCAGCAAGCTCCGAAAGGAGCCGGCGTGAACGCCGGCACTGCTGGGCCCCGTGCCGGGGCCGTTTCTTTGGTCGTGGAGCCCGGGGCAGCGTACGGACGATCGGGCTCCGCGCAACCGGCTTTCGCGGCATATCCTCCCTCGCTTCGCTCAGTCCGGTATTCCACGACCAGTTGCACTGCACCCGCTCGTCCTGCCGGCGATTCCATCGCCTCCACGGCCAAAAAAACGTGGGGGAGAGAGGGAAGAAGCCATGACCCAGACCATCGACACCAGCACTCCCGACGTCGTTCGGTTCCTCGACGTATTCGACGACCAGATGCTCGCCGGGGACGTCGGCCCCCGATTCACCTGCGGCGAGGTCGAGGCCCTAGCCGGGATGCTCCAAGCAGCCGGGGCCGAGGGTGCAGTCGCTACTTGGATCGAGGGGCACTCATGGGGAGACGACGATATCGACGACCTCCACCGCCGACCCAAAGTTGAAGCGAAATAACATTATCCCCCCTAGTGTTTACAGTGCTATGGGGGGTATAATTTTAAGTACGGACAGCAACCGAGGGGGTTGAAATCGTGATTACCGTCTACAGCAAGCCGGACTGTCAGCAGTGCCGCATGACCTACCTGGCGCTCGACGCCAAAGGGCTCGACTATCAGGTGGTCGACGTCACCGAGAGCACCAACGCCCTCGAATTCGTCAAGGAGCTGGGCTACCTCGCCGCACCCGTGATCGTCGTCTCCGAACATGACCACTGGACAGGCTTCCGGCCCGACAACATCGCCCGAGTCGCCGCCGGGGGAGCGACCGAGAGCGAAGCGGTCGAGGCCTAACCGTGGACCTGGATGGATGGGCCGAGGAGGAGGTGCCTCCTCCCACCGACGCTGACGCACCGCCCCAGTACGACGACCCCGCCAACGAGGTCGAGCCGTGGGAGGTGACCCCAGCCGAAAAGCGCATCTACGAGGCCGGGTTCACGACGGCGTACCTGATGCGAACCAACGAGATTGAAGGCCTCACCCAGGCAGTCGACCGCCTCAACAATGAAGCCGACCGTCTCTACCGGATCGCCTTCGACCACCGCCACTGCTCGTGCTGGAAGGGCCGCCACCACGACCTGACCACCAGCCCCGTGTGAAACCCCCACAGCCCCCAGACCGCCACCAGCCCGAGCAACCAACGAAGAGGAGACACCATGACTGACAGCACCCCCGAAGCGCGCTCCGCGACTGTGACACTCGACCTCGCCAGCGACGCCTATGCCGTCCTTGTGAGCTCACTCCGAGAGGCAGCGCGAGCGGCTACCGCGCGTGCCGATCAGGAGGGTGAAAGCTACGCTCCCGACGCAGAGTGGGCGGAGGAGCAGGAACGCCTCGCTCAGATCGCCCATGACCTCGTGCAGGACATCGAGAAGCAGCGCGACCAGCAGCTGGCCGCCAATACGGACCGCCCGTGACCGCACCACGCCAGCTGGCCGCCACCGCCAGGCGCGATGGCCGTTGGTGGCTGGTCAGTGTCCCCGAGCTCGACGTCGTGGGCCAGGCGCGCACTGTCCGGGACATCTCATCGGTTGCAGCCGTGGTCGCCGCTCTCCACTTGAACCTTCCCCGGGAGGACGTCGACGTGCACGTGACCGTCCATGTTTCCGAGGAAGCGGAGCGTCTCTGGGCGGAGGCTCGGCAGCTCGAGGACGAGGCGCGCGCCGTCCAGCAGCACGCCGCCCAGCTGCGCCGAGAAGCCGTCCGCTTATCCCGAACGGACGGTTACAAGCTCGACGCCGTCGCGGCCGCTTTCAGCGTCACACCCGGGCGCATCCAACAGCTCGCCGCCGACTCGGCCGCCTCGTAGCCGGCGATCAGGCTCGAGCAGGCGCCCAGGCCGCGGCTGGAGCATCGCCTGAATGGGTCGTAGTTGGTAGAATCGATGACAGAACAGGGGAGTCCTCATGGTCACCAAGATCGTTCACAGCACCACCCGACACCTCGACGTCGACCAGGAAATGGCGATGATCGAAAAGGGCCAGCAGCTCGCCGGCCATTTCCCCGACGCGGACGCACTCGGCCGCGCCCGCCGCGTCCTCGACGGCACCCTCAGCGAGGCCGATGCCTACGCCGAGCTCGACGCCAAGTACGGACCGACGGCCCACTAACCGTGAGCCCGTCGCCGACCCCGGCGCCCACTCTGTGAGCGAGGACGACAAGTACACCTACCCCGGCAGCGGGGGAGTACTCATCAACTCCCGAAACATCAGGGACCAAGCGGGCCTTGACGAGGCCATGAACGGCTACGCCTCAGTGGCAATGGCAGCCCTCCGTGCCGAACCGGTCCCCGACCGGCTCGACGCCGACTACCTCCGGGCCATCCACGAGCGCATGTTCCACCGCCTCGTCCCCGGAATCGCCGGACGCATCCGCGACGTCGACGTCCAAGCCACCGGAACCGGGATCCCGTACTGCCGCCCCGACTACATCGAGGCCAACCTCTCCACCTTGTTCCGCAAGCTCGAGCGCGAGGACTACCTCACCGGCCTCGACGCGGACATCTTCACTGAGCGCCTTGCAGACCGCTGGGGCGAGCTCTCCGCCATTCACCCCTACCGCGACGGCAACACCCGCTCCCAGAGCGCCTACATCACGGCCCTTGCTGAACGAGCAGCCCATCCCATCGACTGGGAAAGCGTCGACGTCGACACCCTCCGCATCCACCGGCTGCAAGCCGTCGCCGGAAACGACCGGCCCCTCGCGGCCTACCTCCGCAACCACCTGGTCGACACCGGCCGTCCAGCATCTCCGCTCCAAGTCCAGCCGCAGGCTCTCTCCGCCGACCGCAACCACGCAGCCTCGCGTGCCGCCCGAACCGACGCGGATAAGCCCAGTGTTGCCGACGCCAGCCCCAAGAAGCTTCGTGCCCCCGACTCGGATCTCGGGCGTGCGCAAGCGTCTAGCACGAGCGAGGAAAGGGATCGGCGGGCAGAGCGGCGCCGAGCCGAGTCTCGCCAGCGTGGCCGCTCACGTGACGACCGCGGCGTCGAAAGGTAAGAGCGGCGGACGGGGTGGGCTGCTAGCTCTCGATAGCTTCCGCTAGCTCATCGGCCACAGCAACCAGCGCATCCCAGTCGTAAGCGGCAGCATCCCGAGGGCGCAAGAAGTTCACCCGGATACGCAACGCCTCTTCCGTACCGACGAATAAGGCATTTCCGGACGCCTTCGCCAATTCGCCCTGCACGTCGAGGAGGGCGCCAGGTCCTTCGAGGTCGTGAGCTGCGAGCTGCTTCCGGGCGGCAGCAAGAGACGCCAACACGGTCTTTCGCGTTGACGCGTCGAGGTTGCTCGTTCCCCATTCCCGCGCCAGGGTGTGCAGGCCGGCCAGGAACTGCGCTGCCTCGGCATAGACGACGTCGTCCCGAGCGGCGACCTTCGTGAACCGGTTCGCCTCGATCTCCACGAGACCGTAGGTGTGCAGCTGCGCGATCGCCTCCCGTACCGGAGTTCGCGATACCCCGAGCCACTTCACCAGCTCGTCATCACTCAAACGCTCACCAGGCTCGAGGGTCCCGTCGATGATCGCGGCAAGCATCTTCTCAAAGACAACGTCGCGGAGAAGCCGACGAGGGGAAGACGTGATCTCAGCAGAAGGAATAGGCATATGTTGATCGTACTATGTTAAGTATAGAAATACCAACTTTTTAGCAGCACCAAAGAGGGGCCCTGCCTATGCCAGGGCCCCTCTTTGGTTGCTGCTACTTCTTTCGCTCTGGGCGTCCAGGAATGAAAGAGCTGCGGTCTGCGATTCCCGCCTGAACCTGCGTGAGGATTTCGGGCTGGGACTGCAGTTCGTGATCGTGCAGGGACATGATGACTGCCGGCTCAAGCACAACCGTGCCATTGCTTTCCACGTTCACGATGTACTGGCGGTCACTGAGGGCGTTCCCCAGAGTGACCCGGCCGCGGCTGTCCTTTTGAACAAGCGTTATAGACATGTGTGGGCTTCTCCTTTGACACCCTCGAAGGACCGTTCGCCATGTCGGCGGTTCACCTGGCGCCGTGGCGGCGCGGCGGTGGCAGCGGGTCTTTTGTCGTCATTCAGTGCTGCGGCATCGGGGGTGGTGTGTTCCACACTACCCCCAATGCCCCAGCTCTGCCAATACCCACAGAACCCATTTTCCCCCATTCTAGGGTGTTGGTCCTGGAGTGCTGTATACTGGGTCAATGACACAACCCAACTTCGCGCCGGAAGCGCGCGCAACCCTGCTCAAGATCTACGAGAGCGACGACGAGCCCCTGTCCAACATGTACGACTACTGGTTCGACATCCTCCAGGCGAACCCCGCCGACCCCCGAGTGCGCCGACACCGACACGGCATCGTCGACGCATGGCTCATCTACGTCGAGATCCCCGGGCGCCCCGGGCGGCACGCCATCGAGTGGCGGGAGGTAAACGGCACCGTCGATGTCCTCTACGTCGGCCCCTGGAAGAACTAGGCACGTCCACGCGGCGGGCTGTTCAAAACGAGAAGTTGAACAGTCCGCCGCGTCGACGTGCCTTCTGAGCTTGTGAAAAGACCTTGGAAACTACAACGACGTAACTAGTTAATGGTCACGGCAAGTCCAAACAATGCCTGAATGACCCAAAAACGGGCCCTGGGGGACCAAGCGGGCAGTCGCCTGATAGGCAATCCATTTGATCAATCCGGGCCCTTAGATCGCCGATGACGGTCCCTGTCGGTAGAATGGAGGACATACAGAAAGGCCCCGACTGCGGTAACGCAGAAGGGGCGTCACAGCAGGTCGGGGCCAGGTGTCTTTGGTCGGACACCCTGACTTTACGGGCTCCAACGCCCGGACGCGAGTCGCACGCGCCATCGCGACAACGTGGATCTGCTGCACAGAAGGTGAGTGAGGGAAGAGAAGAGCCTCGTCGGCTGACGTGAAGAACAGGATCGCGGTTGCTGACGTGGTGAACGTGTGATGAACGCTCTGCCCTCGCTGACCAGATGCCCTTTGGGGCAGAACGGCACAGCCCATGACCCATATAGCTGACCTCCTGAACGAGGTCCGAGAGCAAATTGAAGCCGAAGACTTCGCCCTGACCGAAACTCGGTCTCGTCTACAGCTCGTCCGCACAAGTGGCGAGAGCTTCTACGGCGCCCTGCGGTCATACCGCAGCGGCTCTCTGGCCGTGCATTCCATGAACGCCCCCGTAACCGACGGCGACGGTGGACTAGTGCTGAACCGCAACTACTACCCCGGACTGGGCCCGGAAGGCACCGGCGAGGAAGCACCAGCCGACATCGTCGAGGAGCTTCGCGGTCACCTCGGACCGCTCATCCGCGAGACCTACCCCAATGCGTGGGTAGGCACATCTAAGCGGGGACCGAAGATTTACTTCGGCGAGCCCCTGGCCGATGGAACCGACCCGACCGTCGACCTCGTGCTGGCGCTGACCCGAAAAGAAGGCGAAGGCATCTGGATCCCCGACCTCAGCAATGACTCATGGGACCCTTCACATCCGGAGAAGCATCGCGACCTGTTCAACTCCGGAGCTACTGCGTTTCGATCAACTCGTCGCAAGATCACTCGGCTCGCAAAAGCCTGGAACAAACAATTTGCCGTTCCTGGGGCCTCTTCCTTCGAAATCTCAACCTGGGCATACGAGTTCGTCACCCCGGGCCTCGGCATGGCTAGGGGTCTCGCAACCGTCTTCGATAGCGCCGCGTCGCGCCTTGAGGCCGGCGAACCGACCCCCGACCCTGCCGGCGTCTCTGCAGACCTTCACCTTGAAATTGAAAGTCATCGCGTGGCCAAGCGGCTGCGGAAGGCTGCCACCAACATGCAAGCCGCGCTCGATGCCACTGACAATGACGACGTCCAAGATGCTCTCAGCAAAGTGTTCTGGAAGTACCTCGACAGCCCCTACCCGGCGAGCTCGAGCCTTGCCGCAGCCGCGGAGAAGCTGCGCACACCCTCGACCGCAGCTGCGATCGGCGTGCCAGTCCTCGCGACCACAGCAGGCGCAAGCACTGCTCGCGCCTATGGCGGGAACCGCTAGCCGTGCGGGGTCGTTGGCGCCCGCCGCCGTGGTTCGCTCCGCCAGCTCCCCGGATTCGATTTGTCCGCGATCTCGCCTCACTCGGTGCCGTCGCCGCCCCACGCAGCAAGAGCTACCCTGACGGCTTCCAAGTTGACTTGACCATCAACCCCGAAGGCATCGAAGCACGACAGGTCCGCATTCAGTTCGCTCGCAGCACGCCGGAGGTGCCGCGCGTGCGCGTCGATGGACCCGTAGATTCGCCGCACCGATACTCCGACAACACCCTCTGTATGTGGTACCCAGATGATCCCCGTGAACGCCGATGGGTGCCCGCCTACGGCAGTGCAGACCTTGTGACCCGGATCGCAGCTCACCTCATTCGGGAAGCCTGGTGGCGAGAAACTGCTGAGTGGATCGGCCCGGAGGTAACCCACGGCAGAACCGATCGCCACAACGATCCAACACCACCCAATCGCGACAACGGAGTTTCCGATGTGTCATGACACCCAGATCGTTTGCGTAATCCATTGGTTCGGGGGAAGTGGTGTAGCGACAATTCTGGCTGCCGTCCTCGCCGCTGTCGTAGTTGTCCTTGGGTACTGGTGGCAACAGCGAGCTGCGCGCCACGAACGACGCGCTGGCATCTACAGCGAAGCTATCCGCGCAGTGGAGGACTACCTCGAAGCACCTTTCCTTGTGCTCCGCCGGGAAGAGTCCAAGCCCGCAATTCGTGAGCTCACAACGCATATAAGCGATGTCCAGTCGCGGATCGCCTACTACCGGGCGATGCTCCAGGTCTACGCACCAAAGAGCGTTTCGAAGGCGTACGACGAGTTCATTGCTGCAGCCCGTAAGGAGTCCGGCTCTGCAATGACGGTGGCTTGGAACGCGGCACCTGTGCGCCGTGGCGAGGATGTTCCATTGGGTAGTCGGTTCAGTCGAGCTGGGAGTAACTCCGCGCTAGATCAGCTCATTGCGCAGATGCGCTGACCCGCAGGGAACGCGTGCAATCGCCCCGAGTTTTGCCTTAAACGCTGAATTCGCCGCTTGGCAATCTGACATAATAGATATTATCGGCTAGGTTGGCGGGGCAGGGCCCTGCACGTAAAAATGCCGAAAGGCCCGACAATTGCCGGGCCTTTCGAAGCGTGCAAACTACATCAGAACAAGTTCACGGACGTCCTTGCGGTCCGCGTCCACGGTCTGGATCTTGCGGCCTTCTTCGATCTCGTCTTCGACGAACTTGGCGATTGAAATGGCTCGACGAACTGCCTCCGTGTACGAGAGGCCACGTTCGTCTGCGATTTCCTTAAGTGCCGCCGCGGTCTCGGCGTTCATGTTCACGCTCAATCTGACCAGCTTCTGACCGGCACTCTTCGTGCTTTCTGTCCCGGTAGCGGTTCGGCTTGCCATGGGGTGCTCCTTACTCATAAGGCACGATTTCACCTCGCGGACCATGGTCCGACGAGTGCTCCACCACTCCTTGGTGGTGGAAAGCCGCGTGAATATTCAGTGGCGGCTGCGGGCTTCTATGGGGGTCCTTCCCCCAGATGCCGGCGGTGGTGCCTTGCTCTTGTTGTGTTTCCAGTAAATCACTGAACGGGCACGATTGCCACACGATCAGGTAACGATCGTACACACAGCGTGTGGGTTGTCGGTGGTCGTTGCTACCATGTGAGGTGTGATGTCGATCGCGAAGTGACCCTGCTACCCCTCCGGAAGGAGACCCCATGAACCAGCCCGCCGAACCGCCCCATTCCGATCTCGACGACCTCGAGCCCGTCCTCGCACCCGTCCTTGACTACATGGACGAACACAACGTCGCGGACTTGCGTCTCCAGGCCAAGACCGTGCCTCGGGGCGACGAGAAAAGGCCCCGCCGATCGAGCGAGGAAGAGTTCTGCTCTTCTGCAGAGCCTGATGGGATCGGGCTGACGGGGATCTACGCGATCTGCCCCGAGGGGGGTGAGACGCGCCTGATGGGACCAACGGCCGTTCCGCAGGCCCTTCTGTTGCCTCTCGTCCGACGACTTGATGCCCTTCGCATCACCGAGCTCGTGATCGAAGCGACGTCGACGCTGCCGGATCAAGCCGGCACCGTCGAGGCCGCTTCAGCACCAGCACCCACCCTCGTCTTGGAGCGAACGCAGCTTGCCGACATTGACGAGACCAAGGTGGTCCTGCCTGCCGCGACAGGTCTGAACGGCCACCTCATCGTCCTCAGCGTCGAGGAGTCGACATCGTGAACGCATCCACGCCACCCGAAGACACGCGATCCGAACCCGTCGAGCCCGACGAGGGGATCTTCGAGGATGACGTCCCCAAGGACAACCCGATTGCCAAGTCGCGCAAGGTCGACCTATCGGTCCACCTCGCCAACACCCGACGAAACATGGCCTACGGCATCGTCGGAGTCACCCTGTTGCTCTACTGCGTGGCAACAGCGGTTGCCATCGCCGGTGGACTCGAACTGGCCACGTTCGTGCAGATCGTGGCCACCCTCTCTCCGCTCCAAGCCCTTGCAGCGGCCACCGTTGGCTTCTTCTTCGGGAGCCACCGCGAAGGCAACTAAGGCTCCGCGCCCCGCTCGCCTTCACTTTCCCATCCACGCCTAACCACCTGGAGGACACCATGGACCAGGCACAGCACATCCCATCCCTCGCACACCTCCGCGACTTCGCACGCGCTCGAAACAGCGGCCGCGCGACACACGTAGCCGCCGACCGCCAGCAAGTCACCGCTCCCAAGGACGACAAATTCTTCGCTTTCGCCTACGAGAAGTTCCTGACGGCCGTCATCGAGTACGTGAACAACGGCTGCCGCGGCGGCGCACTCGAACGCGCCGTCGAGAACTCCTCGAGCAAGATGCACGACAGCTACGCAGCCGCCGCACGAGGCCTTACCAAGCTCCTCGCCGAGGTACAGCCCATTTCTGCCCGACGCCGGCAGCGGAACATCGTCGCAGTGGACGACGACGGAGAAGAACTCGTCAGCCTCCGCGTGCACCTCATCTTCGAAGTCGCCAACGGCGACAAGGTCGCTGCCCTCTTTTACTTCTCGGAGCGACGCCTCACGCCCATCGAGATGACACTCGTGGAGACGGCGACCGCCCTCGCTGTCGGCCAAGCCGATCCCACTCTGATTCCGGCGATCCTCCTCGCCCGCACCGGTCAGCTCGTCGTCGTCGACTCCCTCGAGGCCACCAGCCCTGATCGAGTCGCGTTCCTCCAAAACGAGGCTGCTGCGTATAAGGACGAATGGGTTCTGAGCGCCTAGAGAAGGATTTGCCGCAGGTATGAGCCAATCAACCGAATGGATCTCTCTTGCCCTCGCGGCAGTGGGCCTCGGCATCACCACCATTCGACAGGTCCGCCAGGCGAGTAGCCGCCGACGAGCAAACGAGGCCGAACAGGCGGGCCGCCTTCTTGACTTGCTTAAGAGCATCGATCTCGGAGGGGTGACGCCCGGACTCAAGATGGAGCAAGTCAGAGCTAAACACGACGAGCAACTCGACCGCCTTCAGCAGGTCATCCGGCTCGGAGCAGCCGACTTCTCGAACCGTGCTCTGCGGGCCGGGCTTTCCTGGATCACAATCCTGTTGCTTGCCTTCTACGCCATCTTCTTCACCTGGGCAGCCATACCCCTTCTCATCTCAACTCCGTGGCCAGCAACGTCGCAGACCGTCGCCGACGTCATCGCCGCGGCCCTCTTCCTGGCCGCCGGCATTGGCTCTGGAGTCGCAGCCGCCGTCAGCACCTATCGACGATGGAGACTCGGCGTCATCCGGAAAGCAGCCGGCATCGTTGTCCCAGGTGCCTTCGAGGAATTCCGGTCCACCCTCGCCCTCGCGTGGTCAATCAATCGCAAGTACTGGAACCGCCGCCGGGCCCGCCGCCGCCCCTCCCCCGGCAAAGACGTTGACAACGTCGCGCTCTGACACGACCCGGTTTTGGTCATATGTCGTCAAGGGACCTGAGGCCAGGGACTGCTGGCTCTGGACGGGAGCCATTTCCGACGACGGCTACGGACGTTTCTGGACCAGGACGGAAAACGGTCAACGAGTCGTCCGGCCGCAGCGGTTCGCCTACGAGCTCGTGACCGGGCGAGTGCTCACCCCGGACGTGATGTTGCTGCACTCGTGCGACGTCCCCACCTGCGTTCACGCCGAAGTCGACCCGCATGTCTCGCACGTGAGGGAAGGGTCGGCGCGCGACAACATGCTCGACCGGACGCAGAGAAATCGGCACGCCAACCAGTGGTCCTCGTGGCGACACCAAGGTTCGGCGGGAGGGGCCAGAGGCGAACGTTCTCGAGCCCTGCGGGCTGTTCTTCTTGAGCACGGTTGGGACCCGGCCCGCATGAGCGCCGCCCTAGGCGGGGTGGAAGAAACGCACCCCCGCCTGTTTTGACCTAGGCCAGAGACCTAACGCCCATCACGCAGCATCCTGCTCGCCCGCGCCATCCCCACCAACAGTCTTATCGCCGCTCGCTTCGTGGCCGCGAGAGGCAGGCGAAGAATCCAGTGCCGGCGTGGCCTTGGCGACCCGTTTGACGTCGCGCACTTGGACCCCGAGCCGCTCGGCGACTTCACCGACGCTTGCCCCAGCACCGATCATGCGGATGATGACGCGGTCTGCCTCGTCGCGTGACTTCTGGCTTTGCTTCTCGGCCCGCTCCCGCAACTTCGCGATCTCGCGTTCCGCTTCTTCGTTTGTCTCCTCAACCGAGTCGATGGCAACGAAGTAGTCGGTGGCCAGCTGCTCGAGCGTGTCTTGCAGCTCGCGGAACTGTGCCGCTTTCTCACGAGCCCGACGTCGTGCGTCGGTCTGTTTAGCGGACTTCCGCAGTTCAGCCATGCCTTACCTCCTGAGTAGATCGGTCCGTTCAGTATGACCACTCCCCCGTGCCCTTTCGCGCCGCCAGCGCCGGGTGGCGGACTCGCTTCGCGAGACTCCTCGAATTGAAGGCTGGCTCGACTGTTGGTTATCGACCGCGCGCGCTTCCGTTCCTCGTTCCTCGTCACTCCCGCTTGCTTCTCCGGTCTCAAACCACAGCCGCACTCGCTGCGCTCCTGGCCAACCCTCCCTCCCTACACGCAGCATCGATCATCGCTCGTTCCTCACTCGATCTCCTCAGCCCTCCAGTCATCAGATCGTCACACCTCTGGCATCTTTATCAACCAGGTAGAGTCACGCTCGTGATGACCCTGCACAAGCTCAGCGCAGGGGACGGCTACGCCTACTACACGAGCGAGACGGCCACCGGCGACGTCAAGCGCGAGCAGGGCCGCGAGCTGGGCGACTACTACACCGCGGACGGCAACCCTCCCGGTGTCTGGTTCGGGTCCGGCCTTGCCGCACTCGGCGTTTCAGGCACCGTCACCGAGGACCAGATGAAGGCCCTCTTTGGTGAGGGTCTGCACCCGAACGCGGAGCAGATCATCACCGACGCGCAGTCCGCCGGCAAGAGCGTCGAGGAGGCCACCGACGCCGCGAAGCTCGGCAGCTCCTACTACGCCTACGGCACCGGAGGCACCGACCTGTCATCGGCGATTGATGAGGGCTACGCACGCTTCCAGCGCACTGAGCACCGCGAGCCCGACGTCAACGAGCGCCGCGCGATCCGCACCCGCGAAGGCGCGCAGGCGTTCCGTCAGGCCAAGGGCCGGCAGCCCGCCGACAAGGAGGAGCTGGGCCGCTACATCACTGCAGCGACCCGTCCCACTCGTCAGGCCGTCGCCGGTTTCGACCTGGTGTTCTCCCCGTCCAAGAGCGTGTCGACGCTCTGGGCTCTCGGGGATGACGAGACTCGTAAGGCGATCGAGCAGGCCCAGGATGCTGCGATCGCGGACACCGTGGGCTACCTCGAACGGGAGGCGATCGCCACCCGTTCCGGGAAGAACGGTGTCGCTCAGATCGACGTCGAAGGTGGCATCGTCGCGACGAAGTTCCGCCACTACGACTCCCGGAACGGCGACCCCCAGATTCACGATCACCTGGTCGTGGCCAACAAGGTGAAGGGGTCCGATGGGAAGTGGCGCACCATCGACTCCAAGCTCCTCCACCGCCAGGGTGTCGCCGCTTCGGAGTTCTACAACTCCCGCGTGATGGAGCGCGTCTCCGACGCCCTCGGCGTCGCCACTGAGCTGCGCGAGGTCACCCCCGGCAAGCGCCCCGTGGTCGAGATTGCCGGGGTTGACGACCGTCTGACCAAGGGCTTCTCTACCCGCTCGGCCGACATTCGCAAGACCCTCGCCGCCCTCGAAAAGGACTACCGCCGCGACCACGGCCGCCAGCCCAACCAGGCCGCACGGATCAAGCTCGCCCAGCAGGCCACGCTCGACACCCGCCCGGCGAAGGAGCACGCCCGCTCTCTGTCTGCCCTCCGCGACGTGTGGCAGGCCCGGGCCGTCGAGGTCGTCGGCCGTGACGGGATCGCGGACATGTTCAACGCCATTCGCGATGCCGCGCAGCGCGCCAGTGACGCCAGCTCCGACATCGACGAGCCCCAGCCCCTCGACGTCGAGGCCGCGTCTCAGCAGGTCGTCGACACCGTGTCCGAGCACCACGCCACCTGGGGCCCCCACATGATCGAGGCCGAAGCGCGCCGGTACGTCCAGGCCGCCCGCATCGCAGGCGTCGACGTCCCCGAGGGTGCCGTCGAGACGATCACCCGGCACGCCCTCGACACCGACTCGGTGTCCGTCACCCCGCCGGCCACTCACGGCGCCTTCCAGCCCCTCACCCGCAAAGACGGGGAGAGCATCTACGTCCACAAGGGCCGGGCGATCTACACGTCCGCCGGCATCCTCGCCGCCGAGGACCGCTTGATCGACGCCGCCCGGACGCGCACCGTCGCACCCGTCGGCCTGGCCGAATTCGACCGCACCGCGGCCGAGCACACCGGGCCGCTCGACGACGGACAGAGGAACCTCGCCCGCGAGTTCACCACGTCCGATCGCCTCGTCCTCGTCGGCACCGGCCCCGCAGGTGCCGGCAAGACGACCGCCCTCGCACTCGCCGCCCGCGCCACCGAGCAGGCCGGCTCCCGCATGATCGGGCTCGCTCCCTCCGCGGCCGCGGCCGGCGTGTTCAAGGAGGCCGTGGGCGTCGATGCGAACACCATCCACGGCTTCTTGAAGGCCTACGAGCTGCACGGGGATGCCACCCCCGAGAGTGAGCACCCCGAGGCTATGAAGATCCGTCCCGGCGACGTGATTGTGGTCGACGAGGCCGGCATGGCCGGCACCCGCAACCTTGCCAAGGTCGTCGATGTTGCCGAGGCACACGGCGCGCACGTCCGCCTCATCGGTGACTCCCGGCAGCTGGACGCCGTGGAGTCGGGCGGCGCGCTGCGTCTGTTGGAGCGCGAGGTCGGTTCCGTGCAGCTCGACACCATCCACCGGTTCCGTAACGCGGACGGCACCGTGAACCGCGCCGAGGCGGACGCCTCCGAGGAGCTTCGCGACCCGGCCACGACCGGCGACCCGTTCACCTGGTACGTGGACCAGGGCCGCGTTGTCGGCGGCGACGTCGACCGCATGACCGGCGAAGTGTTCGCCGCCTGGCAGGCCGACACGAACGCCGGCAAGCGATCCGTGATGCTCGCGCAGCAGAACGCCACCGTGTCCGACCTGAACGCCCGCGCCCAGGTGTTCCGTATCAGTGAGGGAGCCGTCACCGGACGCGAGGCGGCCGACCTCCGAGACGGGCTCCGCGCCCACCGCGGCGACACCATCGTCACCCGCCAGAACGACTCCCGGCTGCGCACCGACCGCGGCCGCGATCGGGTGAAGAACAACGACCTCTGGACCGTCGACAAGGTGAACCGCGACGGCTCGCTCTCTGTCACCCACGACGGTCACGGCGGCCGCATCACCCTGCCGGCCGACTACGTGCGCGACCACGTGGAGCTGGGCTACGCCTCCACCGTCCACCGCGCCCAGGGCCTCACCGCCGACACATCCCACGTCCTCGCGGACTCGTCGACGTCGCGGTCCCTCGCCTACGTGGCCATGACCCGCGGCAAGGAGTCGAACCGCCTCTACGTCGAGGTCGACGACGCCCAGCCGGTGTCCGACGTCCTCGCCCAGATCGCGGGCAACTCGGAGGGCATGATGAGCGCGAACGAGACGATCCGCGCCGAGCAGGCTCGCGTCGACGACCTGGTGACCCTGGTCGACGAGTACCGCGACGTCACCGACCGCGCCGACGAAGTGCGGTTCGAGAAGATCACCCGAACCGCAGTCGGCCCCGAGGCCGCGCAGCAGCTTCGCGAGGACGAAGGCTGGGGCGCGTTGCAGGCCTCCCTCCGCGGTGCCGAGCGTGCCAGCTACGACCCCGCCGACGCGCTCTACCAGGCGTGGGAGAAAGACACGCTCGAGAACGCCCGCAACAAGCCAGCCGTGCTCGCCTCCCGCATCCAGGACGACGTGCGCGCTTACTTGTCCGAGTTCGGCGCCGCCGAGCACGACGACCGGGTGCCGGCGTGGATCGTCGACCGCGGCGCGCTCGACTCCCACCACACGGACCCCGCCTGGCGCGAGCACCTGGCCGAGCGCTACGACTACCTCGCGGTCCGCTTGGAGGAGCGCGGCGCGACGATCGCGGCCGAGCACCCCGAATGGGCCCAGCAGCTCGGAGACGTCCCCGCGGACGCCGACCGTCGCGCCGACTGGAACAAGCTTGCGGCCGAGGTCGACGCGTTCCGCGGCCGCTACGCGATCGAGGAAGCCACGCCCGATGCGATCCCGAACCAGTACCGGGAGCGCGCGATCGGTGCCGAGCTGCAACAGCGCGTGACGGCCATGCACAAGTCGGCCGCGCTCATCAAGGAACCGCCGGCCGACCAAACGGTCCGCGGCCGCGCGGCCGAGCAGGCCGCCGCGGTCGCCCAGCAGGCCCGGGAGGCGGCGCAGCGCCCCTCACAGTCCGAGACGCCGCAGACACTCACGCAGCCCGCCCAGAAGCCACAGACGGTCGCCGAGGCCCTACAGGCCCGCAACAAGACCCAGGCCGATCGTGCCGCTGCGCAGCTCCGCCGCGCCGGCCGCGCCCCCGAGGCGCAGGACCCCAGCCGCGGCGGGGCACGTGAGGCGGCCGAGCGGGAGCGTCAGCGCCGCGAGGGGACCCGCGGCGATGACGCCCGCGAGCGGTAGGCGGCCTTCGGCACGAGCAGTCCCGTCTTTGACGGTCAGCGGAAAGGGATCTGCAGCGTCTCGACCGAGAAGCGCAGCCCGAACTTGCTCAGTGCCATATCCAATCCTTCTCGCGCAGCCTCAGGGTCGGCAAGCCCGGGGCCTATCCGTGCGCCGGTAAGCATTGTCGCGAATTGCGCTTCATTGCCAGGGCCTGGGTCGGGCTCCACGGCAAAGTACGGGGTCAGTCCCAGTCGGCCGTCGCGTATCTTGACGGCGGGATTTGCAAGTGACATTTGCACGAATAGGCGAACTTCATGTTCGTCTGCAAAAGCCGGGTGCTTTAGATGCGCGGCGACTGCCACGAACTGCGAAGCCGCGATGTCGCGCGCAAACGCTTCACCATCGGTTGGATCGTCTAACTGGCCGTTCCGAGGCCACGTGTTGCATCGATCGTCGAGGTAGCCCAGGAACCTGTCGACAAGGGCCAATTGACGGTCGGTGTCGTAGAGAACGGGCCGCCATCCATTCCTCGTCGACATATCGGCTGACAGATCGGAAGGTGACGAGAAGCCGAAGTGGTCTTCGTCGATCCGGTCTCGCACTGGTCTAAGCGGAACTCCTGCGTTCAGACCCACTGCATAGCTGCCGTAGGCGCGGAATTGACTTAGGGAGTCACCCACAGTTGATGCGCAGGCCACAAATAGATCTTGCTGCCTGGCTTCGTAACCCACCTCAAGGAGTTCGTCCATGAAATCCCTATGGGCGTATTGAGCCTTCTGGGCGTCCCACCGGTTCATAAGGACTTCGTTGCCGTAGTCAATTTCGCCCGAGTCATTCAGCGACCGGGCCGAACTGACCCAAAGGCCGCCCGTCGAGAGCAGCCCCAAAACCCCGGCAGATGAGGTGTAGTGCCATATTTGGTCATTACGAACCGCAGCCGGCAGCACGTCCGGAAGCATGTCTGCCGTGTAGTACTCGGTCACGCCCACCATCTTGCCTGACCTCGTGCACGCCCCTCACTAATACCTATGCTCGCCGCCAGCCTTCCGGGGGGGTGTAGTAGGGCACGCGCTGCTCCTCTACCCCGTCCGAGTCGTGGAGGTGGCCGAGGTTCCGGTCGCATTTACGGAAGGGGCCGGCCTTTGCGTCGAACAAGATCGCCGCGTGCCGGTCCCAGTGCATCAGCCACCAGTCCGACAGGGCATCCATGTGCGCGGCCGCGTCCTGCCGCGCTTGCTCGCGCGCCTCGAACGACGCCCACAGACGCTCCACGGCCTCGGGGTGCTTCCACCACTCCGGGCACCAAGCCGCAGTGCTCTTGTCGGAGTGCGTGTACTCGACGACCGACAGGTGCTCCTCGACCCATGCCAGGAACGCCGGCATCAGGTCGAACTCCTCCTCGTCGTCGTCATCGCTCTCTTCGTCGGGGGCCTGGTCGTACGCGGTCACGTCGGCGTCGTTGAGCGCGTCGCGCTCCTCGTCGGTCAGCTCGTCGAGGCCGTCGCCATCGGCGGGGCCGACTACCTCTCCGCTGCCCGAGTCGACGTCGGGCTCATCGACGTCAGCCACGAGCTGTCGCCTCCTCGGAGTTGGTGGCGATCGCGACGGGGGCGGCGCCGGCCGTGGCCGGCCCGTCGTCCTCGATGAGCGCTTTCAGCTTCTTGTCCTTGAACCACGGCACGGAGTCGAGGATCACCGGCCGGGTGTTCGAGTTGAACATGACCGTGCGCCACAGCGGCAGGTTCGCAAGGTCGTCGACGTTCAAGATCGGCACCCGGCGGGTGCTGGTCGACGTCGAGTAGGCCCCGCTGTCCTGAGTCGATCCGCCATAGGTGGTTTCCTCGCGCTCACCGATGAGGTTCGACAGGCCTTTGAGGAACTGGTCGTCCATCGCGCCGCCGCCGAAGACGCGGGTGACGGCCGCGCCCCAGATCGCGCCCCAGCCGTTCTGCCCGAACGCCTCAACGGCCTGGTCCTTTGACTGGAAGTACGTGTTGATCGGCATGCCGAGCGAACCGTAGAACGAATAGACGGACGGCAGCGCCGGCCACCGCACGATGTTGGCGCACTCGTCCAGCTCGATCACCAGCGGGACCGGCAGGCGGCCGCCGGATCGCTGCGCGAGACGTTCACCGGTCTTGCAGATCGCTCGCACGAGGGACGTCAGGATCGCGCCGGCTGATCCCACGCCGTCCTTGGACAGCAGGATCAGCAGGTCCTCGGACTGCACGAATGCATCGACGTCGAAGCTGCGCACGCCCTCGGCAGAGGTCCATTCCAGCAGCTCGTCGTAGGCGAGCGCCCCCGCCATGCGCTGCGCGGTCGCGTAGACGCTCTGCCGGGTCTTGTCGGCCCAGTTCTCCATGCCGACGAGGGCCGTGGCCGGCCCCTTCTTGCCGTTCGCGTTCAGGATGCCGATCACAACGTCCGCGTCCTGAGTGGTGAGCCACCGGTAGACGCGCGACAGCGGCAGCTCGTCGAGCGCCGCGGCGAGGAGGAAGTACGCGAGCATGTCGCGGCCGGGCTCGTCGAACTGAGGATCACCGCCCCGGTCGCCTTCCTTCCGGGTCGAGGCCTCGAAAATCTCCGCGAGCTCGCGCGCGTCCTCGGCACTTTTCACGTAGTCGAGCGGGTTGAAAACGAAGTCCGGGCCGTCCTCGTGACGGTAGATGCGGTTCGGATCGAACACGTACGTCTGGCCGCGGCCACGACGGCCACGGATCGCCTCACGCACACCGTCAACCTTGTTGGAGGTCATGATCGCGGCCCCAGGTGCTTCGACCACGTGCCGGACGACGACGCCGGACGTCTTGCCGCGCCGAGTGCCGAACAGGTAGACACCCGTCTCCTCCCACCCCTGGTAGACCCACTTCGCCGTGCCGACGATGCGGGCGACCTTCTGGCCGGGCCCGATGCCCTCGGCCTTCGGGTGCAGCCGGCGGGCCTCCTTGGCCCGGGCTGCCTGTCGAAGAATCGCGTTCGACGGGTTCGCGCTCATGAGCTTGATCGAGGCCCCGCTGCGCTTCTTCGCGCCATGCTTTGCCTGAGCCATGAGGAACCACGTGAACAGCGCCAGCGCCGCCACGATGAACGCCACGACGGCGACCGTCGCGGCTGTGCCGGGCCATGCGTCGCCCCTCACAAAGCCCATCGCGAGCTTGATCGGGTTCCACGAGTAGGCGTCACCGGTCCCGGCGATGCCGGCACCGACGTGGATACCCAGGACCGTGCCGCCAACGATCAGCACGAGGAGCCCACCTGTCAGGGCGTTGGTGCGAATGGTGTTGAGGTTCATGCGTCGACTCCTCTGTGGTCGCTGGTCATGCTGTGCAGGAGGGTCCGGGCGATCCGGGCCTCCTCGTCGTCCCCGGCGAACCGCTCTGCGAGCTGCACGTCGACGCCGACCATGAGGGCCATTTCCGAGGGCATCACCCGAGCCGCCGAGAGCCGTTCGAGCAGCGCGTACCGCTCGGGTCGGGCCAGGGTGTCGGCCGACTTGATCCGGCGGTAGTGCTCGTGCAGCTCCTCGACGACGCCCCGGACACGACGAATCTCTCCGTCGACGTCTCGGCCGTCGAGCTGATAGCGCAGCGTCAGCGGCCCGCTGACGCCCTCTGCGGCCAACTCCTCGCGGTGCTCCGCGATCGCCTCGTCGAGCCACAGGCCGGCCGTCACGACGGCCGGCCGATCGACGCTCTGCACGGTCCACTGGTCGCGCGCGAGATTCGCGATCGACACCGGGCCCGAGGCCTCTGCCTCAACCATCAGTTGCTCCCCCCGCTGGTGAGCTTCATCGGCTGATCGCCCTTCGGGTCGACCTGCACATGGACGTGGTTGCAGGAGTCCGCAAACTGCGCCATCGGCAAGTCGATCGAGCTGCCGGCGCTAGCCCGGCACTCGACCTGACCGGTGCCGGAGCCATCCGGCATGACGGGCCCAAGGGCCCGCAGCAGCTTGATCGCGTTCGCGTCCGCTCCCGTGGTCGGTGTGCCGTCGAACGCGTAGAAGTCGACGGCGTGGCCGCCACCGTTCACGACGTGCGCCGACAGGTTGCCGGCACCAGGCCGCTGCCCCGAGCACAGCCGGTTGATATCGGAGATCCCAATGGACTGGAACGTGTTGGTCGCAATCGTGATGACTTGCAGGATGCGCGTATCGACGTTGCAGCTCTCCTTGGGGTTGCCGTCCGCGATCGCCTGCACCTCGGGGAAGTGCGACGGCGAGAGCCACGCGATCTTGCCCTGGTTGGTCAGGTCCACGAGGTTCTTCGCGAGGGCCTGAGCGTCACCGGACACCTCGGCGGCGCAGGCAGCGGAACCACCCGCGAGAGCCGTCACGACGGCTGTGGCCGAGTCGAAGTACCTCGTGTAGTGGTTCGGGTCGGCGTTGATCTGCACAGCGTGGGCCGCCGCCGAGGGCGTCATCGTCTGCCAGTTCGGCACCTTCAAGAGCCGCTGGTAGAAGAACGTCGCGGCCTGGGTCGGGTTCATCCGCTCCGCCAGGGTGCCCCAGGTGTCGCGCTGCTGGAACAGCCCGCGGGAATCGGGGCCGGCCTTGTCGCCGTACTCGATGTTCGTCAGCGTGGACTCGCCCATCGCCGTCATGACGGCGATCGTCTGCCCCTTCACGTCGACGCCGAGGGCGGCCCCGGCGTTCATGATCGCCGCGGCGTTCACGAGCTGGTCGCCGGAGTACCCGTCGACCTCATCGTGAGCTGCCGCGGCCGTCGCGTTCGCGGCCGTGGCCGCGCACGCGCCGTTCTGGGACCCGCCCCCAGTGACGAGGGCGATCCCGACGAACACAACGACCAGGCAGGCCGCCAGCGCGATCATCAGTCCCTTTTTCATGACCGAGCCCCGGCTACGCCTCGACCTCGACGACGGCCTGCTTCGCGCCGCTGCCAGCCATGCCCTCGTCGGTGTTGGTGACCGCTGCCTCCCAGTCCGAGCGGAGGTGCTGCATGTGCGTCTCGGGGTTCGAGCCGTACTTGAAGATGCAGTGCCCCGGGTTCAGGTTCATCAGCAGATCGGTCGTGTCGGGTGCGAGCCCGAACGTCTCTTGCACCCAGCGGGCGTCCTCGGGCCGGTCCTGCCGGTAGGCGTAGATCGTCTGCGCCTCCTGAATGACCGTGTAGCCCTCCGACTCCCGGGGAATGTCGGTGCCCTTGTGCATCACGAACCAGTTCGAGATGCCCAGGGACCGGGAGAGCTTCTGATTCGACTTGACCAGGCGGGCCGAGGGCCCACCGATCATGTGCCAGCCCTCCTCGTAGACCACGTTCGTGATGAATCCACGCTCGCGGCGCAGACGCCCCAGGAGCCACTGGTGCCCCACCGCCATAACGGTGGGAACCGCCGGCCCGGCGTCCGGGAGCTGCGAGACGTCGAACACGGTCAGCTTGCTTCCCAGGTCAACCGCCTTCGACGTCTCGCCGTCGAAAACGCCGGCGTACGTCTCTAGGAGGTTCTCGAGTCCGAAACGGATCGAGAGGCCCGCCTGGTGGAAACGCTCACCGGAGGGGCCCGTCAGTCCCTCGTCGTCCGGCACCTGGCCGAGCCAGGGCATCAGGTCCGTCGTCGTCAGGGCACGCTTGTCGTCGCCGTGCTCCTCGAACATGCGGCGGAGGGCGAACCGGGTCGCCTTCTCCTCCCACTCGGTCGCGGCGACGTCATTGCGGGCGATGCGCGCCACAGCGTTGATGAGTTCCATCTGCCCCTGCAAACCGGACCCGCGCATGATGAGCGGGTCCAGCAGGTTCAAGCGGATGCCGCCGCCGGACGGGTCGAAGCGCAGCGGCTCCGAACCGAGGTTGTGAGCCATAGGCGTGTACTCGCCCGCGCCGCCCTCGTCCTTCTTGTCGAACACGACGGCCCGCCGGTTCGCCAGCCCGAGGGGGCGGGCAACACCGCACGTTTTGGTCAGTGACGACTTCCCGTACCCGACCGTGCCCAGCACGATCACGTTCGGGGAGGAAATCTGCCGCGGCTCCGCGTTATACGCGGTCGGGGCGTCGTAGGAAATCATCGACTGCGACAGGTTGTCGCGGCCGTTGACGATCCCCTCATCCCCGGTCGGGTTCCCGATGACGGCCGAGTTCAGAATCTCGGCCTGCTTCGTCGTCGACGGCGAGCCCGTGAGCCGCGGCGAGTACCACCCGCGGGTCGCAGCGCCCACCGACGTGCGGAGCTGCCCGCCGGGCAGCTCGAACGGGGACACGTCCACCGGGCGACGCTGGGCCTCGACGGTCTGTCCCTCCTCCCCCGTCACGAGTTCCTGGCGAACCTCCGGCGGGACGAACATCTTCAACCCGGGCACGTTGGCGTACCAGGGCGCTTTGACCGCTGCACGCTTGCCGTGCGGGGCGGGGTTCTTGGTGTCGGTCATGACAGCGCCTCCTTGTCGCCTCGCCCAGCGAGGGTGTTCATCAACCGCGTGGCCGTCGTGGTGTTGTCGGGTCGGAGGCCGCGGCCGATTGGCCACGTCGTCCCGGATGCAGCGCCCTGGAAGGAGTCCTGCCAGTCGAGGCGGTCGACACCGAGCCCGGTGTCGCAGACGCTCTCTAGCCGGCGCGACGCCTGAGCCAGGTCCTCGCGGGTCGGGGCCGTGATGGTCACGTACCCGATCCACGAGACGCCGTGGTGGTGGCTGCCGGCGGCGAGGTCACGACGTCGACGCTCGGCGGCGCTGAGGAGGCCTTCGGACTCGTCCGAAACGATGACGCCCTTCTTCTTCTGGGCGTAGAGGCCGGCAGCGTCGCGCACGACGTCCTGCCGTGCTGCTGCCTTCGCCTGAGCTGCCGGCACCAGGTGCATGTGGAACGAAACGGAGCGGATGAAGCCCAGCTCGCGGCCGATCATGAGGTCCAGCGTCCACAACGGCGAACGGCCGGCCGAGGCCAGGTCCTCGCCGTGGATCGCCGCAGTGCGGTGCCACCAGGTGACGGCCGGAGCCGCCTCGATCGCGTCACCGTCTGCGAGGACGGTCGGGTCGTATCCGCCGTCGACGACGTGCGCCGAATACTCGTCGTGCGCCCCGATCCCCACCGACAGCGGCGTGATGTGCTTCGCGGAGCGGAGGTCAATCGGGATCGACGGGTTCTGCTGGTGCATGATGACGGCCGCCGTCTGGCGGGCCGTCAGGTAGTTCACCTGCCCCATGCGAGCCTCGCGGAGCCCGTGCAAAGAAGCCTCGATCTGCTCGGCCATGAGCGCACGCCAGCCGTCACGACCGGGCCCGTACTTCGCGGCCGACTCGACGAACAGCGGCGACAGCGGCCACGACAGCACGACGAAGTGCCGTTGCACCATCGCGTCCGCAGCCGCGCGTCGACGCACTTCCGCGTAGGAGAGCTGCTGCGCGTCCCAGAGCGCCAACGACGATTCGTCGGCCCCGACGGGCCGGGCCTCGCGCTTGGAGTTGTACCAAATGTCGTGCTTGGCGGTGTCCGGCGGCAGAACACGCGTGAGCGTCTGCACGTCACGGATCAGCGACACGGGGGCGGCACGGTGGGCGAGGAACTTCCCCCACGACGTCGCGGCCCGGTTCAAAGCCCCGGCCGTCTCCATGCCGCGGAGCTGCCCGGACACCGAGAAGGCGACCGAGAGGTAGGGCTGCTCACCCACGGGGGCGTGCCAGGCGATACCGGGCATGTTCGACCCGTACTGCAACCAGCCCATGCCGTCCGAGCCGTCCGGGTTGGCCCGCATCTGGCGAGAGGCGACCTCGGCCGCGCGGCGCTCGGCCTTGTCCGCGCTTCCCGCTGCCGACTGAATCTGGTCCCACCCGGCGACGTTGTAGGGCACGAACACGTTCGTACCGAGCCGATTGCGGGCCGCCCAGCGCGAGCGCTTCCGACGTCGCTCCTGGATGGTTCCGTTGTGCGTCCGCTGCGTGACAAGCATCGTCAGGCCCACCCCGACGAGCGCCGCGATCAGCAGGGGGATGCCGCCGCCGAGGATCATCCCGACCATGCCGCCAATGACGAAGATCGCGATACCGATGATCCGCGACTTCGAGTGCGTGCCACCGAAGAACGACCGGTGCCCTGACTCGCCGCCGACCCAGCGAAGGTGCGTCCTCTGCTCCTGAACGTCACTCATGGGTCGAGTCCTTTCCGTACTGCTCCTGGTGGTCATCGACGGGGGCCGCAGCCATGTCAGCTGCGCCCGTCGCCGCACTGTTGGCCTTGTCCATGCCGGCCTTCGCCCCGGCGGCGATCATCGTCGGGATGCCGATAGCGGCACCGACGCCCGTCGAGGACTCCGCGGCCCCGGCGGCCATAGCGCCGCCCTCGGCGGCTGCTGCACCGCCACCGGCCGCTGCACCGCCGGCACTCGCGCCAGCGCCGGCCTCAGCACCCGTGGATGCCTTGCCGCCGGCCGCGGCGGCTTCCTTGATCGACGAGCCCGCCGCCTCGTCGGCACCGCCGCCGCCGGCAGCCTTGCCAGCGCCACCGCCGCCACCACCGGTCGACGCAGGCTCCTCAGTGGCCGTCGTCGACGACGGCGTACCCGAGCCCTGCCCGGAGCCTCCACCGTCGCTCTGAGGGGCGCTGTAGCGCTTGTCGGCCTCCTGAGGAGAGTTCGCACCGATGCTCGGTCCGCCTGCGGCCGCGGCCCCGCCCATAGGCAAGATCGGCGCGAACTTGAACAGCAGCAGCGGCGACAGCCCGGCGATGAACAGCGCGAGCATCGAGACGACGAGGCTGACCGTCTTTTGGAGGTCGGCTTGGCCGGAGAACACGTCGATGTTGGACCCGACGAACGAGAACGTCACGCCGAGCAGGAAGAACAGCAGCGGGTGGGCGGCGAGGATGCCGAGCCACACCATTGGGATCTTTGATCCAAACGAGCGCTTCTTCTTGTCGACGATCCACACCCAGCCGAGCGGGAACAGCACGCCGGAGAAGTAGAGGGTGATGAGCTGCACGACGAGGACGAGCAGCGCGAGCAGCAGCGCCAGGATCATGAAGAACATCAAGATCGCGCCGATGACTGCGCCGCCGACGATCCCGGAGCCGTCGTCGTCCCCGATCATCGTCGAGAACTGGTCGACGATGCTGTTTGTCGTGGTCGACAACATCGTCTTGATGAGCGAGTCCGACAGGGCCCCGAAGAACTTGACGAGGAACGCTCCGACCGCTGGCCCGAACATCGCTCCGATGATGAACGCGGGCCCGTAGAGGGTCAGCGTCTCGACGAGTTCCTGCCCCGACTGCCGGCCCCTGGCCGTGTCGATGAACTGAGGGATGAGGACGATGACGAACACGAAGATCGCCAGGCCGAAGGAGATTCGGTAGGCGCTGATGAACCAGTCCGCCGTGAGGTCGGGCAGGGTCGCGTGGGTCAGGGCCGGCAGAACGCTGTCGGAGAGGCCCTTGGCCGCGTCCCTGAGCGCTTTGTAGGTGTTCCCGGCCGGGTCGGACCAGAAGTCACCGATGCTCTGCGCGGTGCTGATCGCGTCCTTGGTGCCGTTCACGGCACCACCAATGACTTCCTTGCCCTTGTCAATCCCGCAGCTAATGATGTTGCTGCAACCGCCCCCGTCGTCGCCGGCTGCGGCGAGAATTACGGGGCCAGTCATCAGCAGCCACCCGTGTAGCGAACGCCGCCGTTAGCGAGCGTTTGGGCGTCAGGCTGAGAGCCGCCCTCGACGTGCCAGCCGCCGTCCTGCCAGACCATGACGAAGCCCTGAGCTGTCGACTTGGTGGGGCTCAATGCGCCGTCGATGACGTAGCCGGCGGCGACGTTCACCGTCACTCGGTCGGCCGTCGAGTTCGCGTCGACCATCCAGAGGCCGTTGGTGGTCGACAGGTGGAAGGGGGTGCCGTCTGCAACGTCCGTCCCGCTGACGTTCGGGTACTGCTCGTAGATCGCAGCGAGGTCGCGGTATTCGTCGGTTGCGCCGGAGCTGATGATGTCCGATTCGACACTCTCAACGTCTGGTGCAGCCGGTACGGGCGACTGCCAGATGAACCGGTAGTACGCCGTGGCGACCTCGACGGCCCCGTACGACGAATGGCTCGCAGCCTCCTGAGCTGCGAGCACCATCGCGGCGTTGCGGTCCTGACCGCCGAGGCACCCCGTGGGCGGCGCGGCGTCCTCGTCGTCGCCGGCACCGGAGGAGCCGGTCGACGTTGGGCTGGGAGTCACAGACGCAGCCGGCGCGCTCGACGTCGGCGCGGCGGTCGGCTCGCCGTCGCGGGTCGTGGCGAACACGACTCCCCCGCCGATGACAATGACCGCAGCGGCGGCCCCGATGACCAGGGGCCAACGGGACCGGCCGGTGGATGAGTACATGCGCGGCATGGTGTGTCTCCTTCTGAGTGGGTCAGCTCGCGAACGAGAGGGTCACGCCGACGATGACCGCCAGCGCGGCGAGGGCAACCAGAGCGACGAACGCGCCGAGGGCCTTCGCCCGCCCCTGGGCGTGCGCCTGGGGGTTGGGGTTCATGTCGTTGGATGCACCGGCCATAGCGACCAGTCCGGTGATGAGGTAGACGATCGCCACGATGATGCCGAGGGCCCAGACCGCAGCGACGAGCTTCTGCCAGAGCTGTGTGAACTCGGCACCGCCGAACGAGAAGTCCGGCAGGAGGCCGTCGAGAGGGTTCGAAATCGCCACGGCGAGGAATAGGTCGTGCATGGGTCAGGCCTTCCGGTTGTTGGTAGAGGCAGGGGCGACGGCCTCCTGCAAAGTGCGAACCACGGCCGCGGCCGCCGACGCGAACGCGTCTCGAGTCGCAGGGTTCAGGGAGCCGAGCGTGAGCTGCCCGCGGGCGGCAATGTGCTCGTCGTAGGGAATCTCGTGCAACGACCGCACCCCGGCGTCGCGCAGCAGGCGCGCGACCTCCTCGCGCACCGACTCGCTCTCGGGGCGTCCGTCCGTCAGGCGAACGGCGATCGCGCGGTCTGCCAGCTCGGCCGGCTGCCCGCCCGCGTCGCGCAGCTCGTCGAGGAGCTGGATCGCTTCGAGCACGGAGTCGCCCGCGTTAAGGACCGGGATCACGAGGACGTCGGCCACCGACACCGCACCGCGGAACGCGGAGGACGTCGGCTGGTTGCCGGTGTCCATGACGCGGATGCCGTAGAACTCGTCGATCACGTTCGACACGGCCACCACGGCATCACCGTCGAGGCGATCGCGTCGTCCGGTGGAGGCGATGACGTTCGCGAAAGACGTCTGAGGGGCGGTGTAGCCGTGGAGCTGGCCGGCGGTCTTGATGCCGGACACGTCCCGGACCAGTTCACCGAGACCGAGGCGAGGGCTGCCCTCGGCGCGGTAGTTCAGCGCGCCAGGATCGTCGGAGAACTCGACGATCGCCGTCGATCCTCCACGGATCGAGGCGATGACACCACCGAGCAGCAGCGACGTCGGGGTCTTACCCGTGCCGCCCTTGGGGTTGTTGACGAGGATCGACACGGCACGCGTCCACGTGGCCTGACGAATGACCGTCTCGTTCTGGGAGCGCCGCAGCTCCTTCTCGTTCGCCGCAGCCAGCTCGGCCGCCTCAGCGGCGCTCGGCTTGACCGGGAGGCCAATGCTCGCCAGGGCTCCACGGAATCCCTTGGTGGCCTTCCCCTTGGCCGCGGCGGGGGCCACGGGTGCAGCGCCACCGAACAGCACGGACGCGGACGCCTCACGATCCAGAGGACGGCGCGCCGCCGGCGATTCCTCGGGTGCCTTGACTTCCTCGGGAACCTCCGACACGACCGCTAGCGACGGGGCCGGCTCGACGGTTTCCTCGGGCTGTGCCGGTGACGCCGGCATGGGCGGAATCGGTCGGAGGCCAGTGGCCTCGTCCGCCTTCGGGGTGGAACGCCGGCCCAGGCGCTCCACGCCCACCGTGTCCTCCTCGATGTAGTCGCTAGCGCGTGAGGCTGCGCCGAACACGTCACCGCTCTGGTTCGGATCGCTCATCTTGTTCTCCCATCTCGACTGCTTGTGCCGACCGTCCGCCGGTTGTTTGCGAAGACTTGTTATGTCTCAAAGCTTAGCAATTCTTGGCCCGTAAACTAGGGGCGTGTCCGCCCTTTCCGCTGCCGACGCAGCGCGCCTCGATGAGGCGTGCGCGACCATCGCAGCCACGCCCGCTCGACTGCGGACGCTCCGCGTCGTCATGGACGGTGGCGACGTCACGGCGAAGGACGTCATGGAGGCGCTGGGCCTCACACGGAGCGCCGTTGGGTACCACCTAGCCGCCCTCACCGAGGCCGGCATGATCCACGAACGACGCGCCACTCACCCCCGCGGCCGCGGCCCGATCATTTACTGGTCCGCGGATCGCGAAGCCATCCACGACCTCA
>Ga0308169_10000463_pt1 | contig 60268 bp, 63 predicted proteins | sample PhyBR1_2_FD_202139 | JGI IMG/M metagenome (GOLD analysis project Ga0308169, IMG submission 202139) | Phyllosphere microbial communities from UC Gill Tract Community Farm, Albany, California, United States - DLSLSB.R1 | ecosystem: Host-associated > Plants > Phyllosphere > Unclassified | place... | reverse complement strand
TAGGGTGCCGTTTGGTCCTCCTTGGTTAGGACTCCAGGCGGACCAAAGGGCCAATCCGAGCTAAATTCTTAATGTCCCTTTTTGGCGGAAATCGGACCGGCCAGAGTAGGAACGCAGAGGGTATACCCAAATCGTACCGTCCAACGAGCCGTTCAGTCGCTTGCTCCAGTTACGAGCGACGGTCAGCAGGGCGCGCGAGTAGCTTCCCGTGGCTTGGCGCGGTAAGCCAAGCGGAACGACCGTTGGTTAGGAAGGACGCCCTGTGACATCCGCTAATGATCCTCTCGGGAAGGCCGCGCGCGGGCTCGCTTCCTTCGACCTCGGCGAGGTTGAACGACTGACAGCAGGCGGCCAGCTCGGGACCATGTCGGCCGCGTTCGCCGCACAAGAGAAGATCGCGGAGCAGGTTCGCTTCGCAACTGGAGGATTCGGCCTGCGCGAGACTGCGACCGATCGTATGCTCCGGGACCTAACCGGCGGCTCTCTCGTCGATCGCGCAATGCGCGAAGCGATCGGCGGCGATCTCGCCAGCGAAATGGCTAAGCTTTACCCCAAGTCGAGTGTGACCGAACTCGCTATAACCAAGGCGCACGCCGAAGCTGCGGGCCTGATCAGGGGGCCGGCTCGATCGCTGATCGATAGCGGTGGCTTTGTCGAAGGGGCCGCGCTTGCGGAAGCGCAAAAGGCAGCAGCGGGATCGATTGGGGGCTTCATGGACGCGGAGAACGTTTCTGCGCTTTCAAGCCAGACGATCGGTATGGGCACGGCGCTGGCGCTCCGCCAGACGCGCTTCGCGGGCGCAGAACTCGCCTCGTCCGTGCTCGGACTTCGCTCGACATTTGATGGGCGCTACGACCGCATCCTGCGCGATATCGCCGGGGTAGGATCGCTCGGCTCGATCGCTGCTGGGCTCACGACCCGTCGTGACGAGACGGTCGAGGCAACGTCTCGCCTGTTTGATGATGTCGCCGGCCGCGTTGAGCGTGGGCTCGCAGACGCGTCCGGGGCAGGGCTGCGCCGAGCGCATGCAGGTCTGTTTCCGCCGGTTCGCTCCGCGTCGCGGAACGAGATCGAGGCAATTGTCGGCCTGACAAGTAGCTGGACCGCGCTGTCGGCTTACCCGGATTGGCTGGGGCGGGTGCAGGCGGGTTTCGACGATCTGAGCTCAGCTTGGGTACGCGAGGACCGCCCTGAACTGTCGATCGATGCCATGACCCGTTTTGTGCACCTGAGTGGAGTGGTGGCCAATCTCGATCCCAGCGAAGCGGCCGTTACGGTCGAACTTCGCTCGCGGTTCGGCGACTATCGTGGCGAGCAGCCGGGCGAGGCAGTGTCCGAGGATGCGCTGCTGCGGGTGGCTGATCAATATGACCGCGGCTTCGACCCGACGCTCTCATCCTTGCCGTCTAGGGTGGTGGTGGCGATGCTCACGCCATTCGGCCTGCGCTTCGACGCGGAGGAGGCAGAAGGCGAGTTTGGCATTGATGATCTCGTTGCCCGAATGCTCCGCCGGATAGAGAAGCGGCTCATGACCTTCGTCCTAGCAACGCTTGAGACAGCATATGGCGACGAGTGGATCATGCATGTGCCCGGCAATATCCGCTACCAGCTGCGCCGACGGCACGCTCAGTCGGAACAAGCCGGTAGACGGCCGGGGCATCTCATCGCCTATGCCGATTTCGCCTGGTGGGCTGAGATAATTGGCCATGACGAGAATTGGGGGCTGTTCGCCGGTACGTTTGGCTCGCTGGACGTGCTGAGCGAGACGTTGGCGCGTATTAAGCCGATACGCCATGCCTCGGCCCACCCGCATCCGCTCGGGCCCGAGGATTTGCTCATGCTAGCCGCCGATGGGCTGCGCCTCATGCGCTGGATCGGAGCGGTGCATTGACCGACTGGTAAGGTAACAAAGGCAACGGGCGCGGCTGAGTTCGTACTGCCGCCTTAGCCGATCATCACATGGCGCCTTAGCCTCGTGTCCATCGGACCGGCAGCAGCTCAGGGAATCGCGTCAGACTAACTGATGCTGACTGCGCAACACTTACTCGTCGGATAGTGCTTCCTCAACTGCTGAGAGAACCACCGCCACCTGATCTGGGGTCGGGGCAGCGCGTAGGTCTCCGTGGACGACCCTGTTACGAAGCATAATTAGCGGACGCAGTTTTTCTTCTAATTGCGGTTTGATATAGCCGAGCATGGCCAGCGACTGCACTACGCTTCCTGGCATCCGAGGACGCGCGCGCGGATCATCCTCGATGTTCAATAATGTTGCTTCAAGCAACGACCAACCCATGACGAATGCTGCCTCATGATGAGCTTGGTCCTCCAACAGTCGAACAACGTCCAGCTGACGGAGGATCTCCGCTTTTGAAGCTGCGGGCAACGATGTGATACGCGATGGGTCATCTGCGAGATAGGCAACCACAAACGTCCAGTCGGAATGTCCTTCAAAGCGCGCTCTGATTTGTTGGAGCGTCAAGTCGTTAGCCCGGCTGCGCCGCTGACGTACCTCGATCGCAACGTTCTCATTGCCATTGCGAGCGATTGCGTCGGGAACATAAGTCCCGAGGAATTCAGGCGTAGCAGCCCGGTCGGGGGCTACCTCAAACGTGAATCCTTTTGCCTCGTATTGGTCACGTAGCGTTGCGAGCAGGTCGAGTTCGCTGGGTGTTGAATTTTGGTGAGCTGCGTTCATCAATAAATTCTCCAGCTCAAATCATTGTCGATGCGGATGTAGATGACAGGCTGTGGTTCGTCTGCTGCCGTAATTGTGTCGAGCGCTGCGGTTAGCTGGGCCGATGGATTGCCAAACGACCAGCCAGTTCCCGGCTCAAACTTCTGCGACACCACACGTTCGATGACCCGATCATCAATATAGGCTTTGCCTACCAACGCGTCGAGGATCGGCTTGACGATGTTGTCGATATCGCCGGCCATAGGGGCCGTTGGAAAATAGAAGATCGTGACCGCTAACGGCTCTTCGTCGAGCCAGACGAACTCGACAGTTGCCTCTATCCGAGCATCCGCCGCCTCGCTCACCGTATCCTTCCATGCCAACTTCGAGGCGGGCCTTGCCTGAAGCGACCGTGGGATCCCGTTAAGGTGGAACTCGAGTGGAAACATCGCGAGAGCGTATCTCTTTTCACTGCTGTGATGTGCAAGTTCAATCGGTCAGCTAGGCGCGCACGTCTTCGCCCATCCAAGGTAGCAGGTCGGCTATGCGGTCAAGAAAAGGGTAGGGGCGTTCCAGCCCCAGATCGGCTCCGTGGGTGGGTGACAGCATCCAACCTTTTCGTTCACCCGATGCGACGTCCCGGCAGGCTGTAAGGAAGCTATCCGCCGTCCCATGCTGGAGCGAGAACTCGACATCGTGAATCGGACAAAAGGCGATGTCTCGGCGGTCTTCTGGCGCGATGCCGCCGGACGCGTCGGCCAGCCGGTTCGCGGCCACCAACACCTTAACCGCCTGGTCGCGCGCCATCATTAGCCAGCTGTCGGCTGTGATCATTATGCCTTGGCAGTCTGGCGATAAACGTAGCTTGCCGGTCAGGCCGAGCCGTGCGTGAGAGAAAAAGCGCCATAGCTGGAAGATGCCCTTGGCCAGCTCATCAAATCCGATTGCGGCATCAGCTACCGGGTCATCAGAGAACCGAGCATCGAAAGTCATGCGTTTGGCCTTACACTCAATTGCAGCAACAACCGCGCCGGTGGTGTTCAACACTAGTATGTCCGGTGTTCTGCTCGATGTCTTTTTCGGCCCGTAGATCGTCTCGCCGGCGACCACATAAGGTGCCATCATTGCGCCGAGGTAGTCCAACACGTAACGCTCGAAACGCTCACCGATACCTGTCCATACCGCGGCTCCCCCTCGCACCACGTCGAGGTAAAGTCCCGTCGTGTATCGGTACATTATCAGGTCGGCGATCGGCGCTCGTAACCTGCCTCCCAGCCCACCGAATGCAATTATAGGATGATCGCGCAGGATACTCGGTCGATAAGCGGTGTGTCGCGAGCCCCGCCTCATCGTCGCCGCCCTGCTGCGCGCATCGGGCAAGTTGATGGAGAAGCGGGCAAGGGCCATTTTCCACATCGCGGCTGTCACCCCCACACTCGAAAGGTCAACCATGCACGGCAGCGCCCGGCCATGGCGAAAGCGGGCAAATAGGAAGGCACCAACTTTCACAAATTTCGAGACGCTCACGCCAACGTCCGATTCAAAGAAATCGGCAGCAGTGTCGCTGCCATAGAGCAGCGTCGACCTATAGAGGGTTGGCGCGTTTGCTACCCCACGCTGCCACTCAAACTGGCGTTGGGCGAGGCGCGGCATTTCTTCGAACACGTCCCTCTCGGCGAGGAAGACTCCATCCTCGGCGTTCTCAAGTTTGAGCTGAATATCGACTAGCCGCTGAAAGACGGCATATCGGTCGTGACGTAGACGCCGCGAACCGCCCGTGCCTAGACCTCTTGCCTTCGGAGTGGCGAGCAGCTCGTTGACGAGCGTCTCGCGTGTCCAAGGCGGGAAATTATAGGGCGAGCCAAGTTCGGCATTGCGACTTTCGGGGGGCAGGTCGGGCATAAGATCGAAGGGAGCTAAGCCACCTTCCTCTTGAAACGCGTCTATCGCGGCGAGTGACTCGATGGCACACTCATCATCGAGGCGGGCCAAGTCGCGCTCAAGCTTCCGACGGTAGACATCGCGGCCGACGATCCCCATCAATCGATGCCCGGCCGCAGAACGTCTGGGTTGAGCAGGTGGCGCTCCGGCACTCGAGCTCGGGCCGGTATCCGTTTGAGCAACACGTGCGCTGGGCCAGCGGGTCCACCAATTTCGAACGCGACATCGACGTGTTCGGCCAGACGATCGACCTCAGCATGGCTGGCCCACCGGGCGCGTTGTATTGCCGTCTCGTTCAACCACCGCCTTCCAGGCGCATAGACCACGCAGGCCCAACGTTCATCGGCCTCACTGCTGTCACGGCCGAAGGCGCAGCGGATCGCGGCGTTCATTGGCGTCACAAGGCCGTCCCGGGCGCGAGGGCCGTACCAGCCTAGTTTGAACTCGATCAGCCACTGAATGCGCCAGTCAGCGCTCCCGATCCACAGGTCGCAGCGACCGGCACGTACGCGGCCCTCAGGCAGCTTACGGTTTTGCTCGGTAAACTCGGATAGCGCGAACATGCCCGCCCGACCGGCAGCTGCCACTAAGAAACCGACCGTCGCAGTTTCGTTGTAGCGAAACGGATCGAAACCGTCACCGTCCTCATAAAGCAAATCACGCATATCCGACGCCGCCTGCAACCACTCACGAAAAAAGCGGACGTCGCACGTGCTGCGCTTACCCTTGATGTGTCTGAGTGCCATTGTAGCATGGTCGGCTGAAACGGGTTGTGTAGCAAGGCTATGGTGACCCCTAGCAACGACGCAGAAGTCATCCTCTTAACCATTGACCAGCGGCCAAAGGCACAGTGAGCGTTGTAGTGCCAGCCCTAACCCTTCCTTTGAGTGTCCCCAAAAATGGCGGCTTGTCAGTCGCGATCGACCGGCCGCCCGATCCCGGCAGCTACGATGGCATCGCGGACGCGCCGGAAGAAGCTAGCGGATTTGCACCGCAGATGCCGCATCGCGCGAGGGGAGGGCGGGAGGCCTTGGCCAAGACGCTTGGACGGTCGACAATTGGTCGACGGCTGGCGGCAATCGTCTTTGCGCACCGTGCCGCGGGGTTTGATCCGCCGCCGCAACAGCCGGACGGTGCGCGGTTGGAAAAAGCCATGCGTGCCATCAGACGTGACAAGCGCGACGATCTGTCAGCTAAGAAGCGCCCTGCGGATGGTGACGTGTTGCGTGACATGTTGCGGACAATCGATGGTGAGGATCTGCGTGCGTATCGTGACCGCGCATTGTTGGCGATCGGGATGGCAGGGGCGTTTCGTCGCTCCGAATTGGTAGCGATTACCGTCGGCCGGGTGTCGGACGATGCGCGTGGATTGCTGGTCCGCGTGCCAACGTCGAAGACTGACCAGGAGGGCAGGGGGCATAGCGTCGCTATTCCCGATGGCCGGCGCCTCGAGCCGGTGCGGCATTACCGCGCCTGGCTGGAGAAGGCCGCGATCGAGACCGGTCCTGTGTTTCGCAAGTTGACCCCGCAAGGGCGGCTCACCAGGCAGCCTATGAGCGCCCAAGGAGTAGCGCTTGTTGTGAAAGCGGCTGTCAGGTCCGCTGGCTATCCGGACGCTTTATTCTCCGGGCACTCGCTGCGGGCTGGCTTCCTTACCGAGGCTGGGCGGCAAAAGGCCAATCTGTTCAAAATGCGTCAGCATAGCCGCCACGCCTCGATCGATATGGTTGCCGAGTATGTTCGGGACCACGAACGGTTTCGGGAACATGCCGGAGAAGGATTCCTGTAGGTTCCAGCTGACAGGTTTATAGGTCAAGATCCCGTCGCGAGTCCAAGATCCTCAAAGACTTGTTATTGAAGTCGTACTTATCGCCAACAGTGTATTCCGGAACGTCGAGCGTAGGATCAATCATCGACGTCGTAAATATAATCTGATGCTCAGCTTTTGTCGCTGTACTGCGTGCCACGATCATCCGTTGGAAGTTCTGGCTTCTTGCTTCGGTCATTCCCTTATCCTCGATGTTATCCATCAACAGGAAGCGAGGATAGCGGAAGCCCTGGCTCCGGCAGGAGGCCAAATGGAGCCCCAAGTGAAAGGCGTTGCGCAGCACTGTCAACGAACTGGCTGAAAAGCCCGTCTTGCCGTTGACGGAAATTCGATCCTCGCTGAAGTCGAAGTAAACGCTATTGGTTGAGGCGAACTCGCGTTCAGTCAGGAGATCACCCTCCAATATTTCGGCTGTTTCTCCGGTAATAAGAGCATAAGCGCCTCCCTGCCGGCGATCCTTTTGCTCCTTCCATGCTGCGATATCTACCTTGAGCTCACTCATGCGAGTATTCAAGGCGCTGCGTCGCTGACTCAGTTCAAAGAGCTGCTGAGCCAGTTCGCGCTCACGAGCAATATCGACCAATTCTCTGTCTAGGTATCCCGCGCGCGCGTTCAGGCGATCGATCTGGGCGTCTATCTCCGTTACGTAACCACGGCTGATCGACAACAATTCCCCGGCGAGGGCATCGCGTATCGCTTCCAACTTTACGAGCCTGCCGCGCAGATCGGCCCATCCTGCCTTTCGACGTTCCTGAAGCTGGCGGGACTCGCGAAGCTGCATGGTGAGCTCATTGCGCATCCGTGCTGTGCGTGTCCGCGCTGCGTCGGGATCAACAGCACTATGGCAGAGTCGACAGCTGCCTTCGATGACCGGGCCGAGTTCTGACATGCAGCTGGGGCAGAAGCCAAATTCGACGGGGCCAATCGCGTCTAACGTTAGTTCGCCCTCCTTGAGACGAGTTAGGGTTCGTTCCGTCTCGGCGATCAGGAGGTCGGCATCCTCTACCTCATAGGCCAAGGCGTTAACGTCTTGGCGCATGCTCGCGGCATCGGCGTTCACCTTAGCAAGATCGCGCTGAAGCACGGCCACCACACCGGCGTCTGGGGCCGGTGTTTCGACGGTGAAACGCCGTTCTCGTAATTCTCCGATTTCGGCTCGCGTTTGCTCAAGTATCGTCGCCGTCTCACGGTATCGAGCTTCGACGAAATCGAGGTTGAAGCCTTCACCAGCACGAGTAAGTACGCGGTGCAAGGTAGTGTACTGCTGGGTAGCAGTTTCATAGTCGCGCTCGAGGCCCCGCAATTCGATCTGCGCAGGATAGATCCGCTCATCCAACACGCCGCTAAGGAGGTCTCCGACAGCTTGACGGCGCAACGGAGAATCGTTTGCTTCGAAACGAAAGATGCGATCGACCGGTGTCATCTGATCTACATACATCAAGCGCAGAAGCTGATGCATAGTGATGTTGGCTTCGGCTTCGCTGGGTACCTCAGGCATGTCGAGAATTCGGAACAAAACCTGAGTAAAACTCTGCCGATCCTGATAACGTTGATATGGAAATGTTTGCCACCCTTCGATGCCTGAGGCTTGGGAAGCCTCTAAGTCGCCGAAGAAGATTGACATTGGTTGCTTTGACTTGTCCGTGATGTCGCGTCGAAGCGTGACCGTGGTTCCGTTGATCACGACCTCCGCAATGGCGAAATCGCAGAGCTTGGCTTCGTCCTTCCATGTCGTGAGATCGCCACCCAAGACGTAAAATATCATATCGGCAATTGTCGATTTGCCGACGCTATTACCCTGACGCTGGACACCACGTATGATGTTCACGCCCGCGTGGAACACCTCGTCGTACGCACGCTGCCCATCCTTGATTACGATCAGCCGGGCCAAACGGAGCGATGGATCAAGCCGGGTCATAATAGTGCTCAAGGAGACCAGTCCGCCCTTTTAAGCCATTCTGACCAGATAATGGTAATGATGCGAGATCGATCGCCAGCAAGCGAACAAGAGCATCATCACCCGAGGCTTGAGCGAATGCCGTCTGCACAGGGGTAGGTATCGCAATCGCGGTGCGTTTCAGTGTTCCCGCTTTGAAAGCCATTTCCTCAATCAACCCCTTACTAACTAACGACATCGCTATGCTTTCGTGTAAGCCAGAAAGCTGTTGAATAAACAAATTTGGAGATGGCGCTCTGTTATACTTTGAATCACCAGCACCAAGCATCTTTTTCACTTTGGTGAGATTTCGTGGTAGCCGGGCATTCAAAAGTAGATGCGGAAAAAGGTAGTAGATATCGATGATCCGAAAGGTATCCCATTTCAGCGTGTGGTCAGGGTTGGCGTCAAGAAGGCGCAGCATACGGAACATACCATGATTGGCATCGTAAGCAGGATGATAGATCAGCATGTTAGTGCCACAATAGGTGGCAGTTGCCTGTAAGGAAGTAGAGCATACCTCGTACCTCCATGCTTGCTACTCCGTCATACTCGGCGCAATCCTCGAGCTCGGCAGCAATGGGCTTTATGACGCGGGTGTTGATGAGTGCATCAACTTCATCGCGGGGCGCACCTCGCGCGATGGCGGGACGCACGTAGGATGTAAATTCTTCCCAAATCTTTGCCATCAGAATGGCGTAAATCGTCTGGAAGGTACGTGAAAAAAGATTGCGTCGAATATGTGCGTAAACGCGCTCTTTCATGGCCATGGCCATTTCAAGCTGGTCCGATCTGCTGGCAGCGTTGAGCTTGCCATCTAGACCGATGATGGTTTCGTCCTCGACGATCCTCGTGTAGATCGCCAACTGATCAATATAATCTGAGAGCTGGGCGTCACCCTTAGCCTCAACTTTCAGGCGTCGATAAAGCGCGCCAAGACGGGACTCAGACGGCGTGGCGGCTTCATGGTGATGATAGTCACCCTTGACGTCGTAGACGTCACGCCCGGCGAGGCTTCCGCCAACCCGGTTGCCGGTCTGGACCAGCTCTTTTCCGGTCCCGGACAGTCGGTTCATTTCTTGCCGATTTTGATGTCCCGGCCGGCGACATGCCCGCCAGCAACATTGCCGCTCTGTGCGACGGAGCGGCCGCGAGCCCGCGCGTCGCCATGGCTTTTATTCGACCGGATGTTGAGAACCGCCTTGATCGTGTAGCCCCCGACCAATCCGCCAACAAAGGTTCCAACCGCCAACCAATCCACGTTCCGAACCCCCTTGTTCCCAACCCCGGTGATTGGGGAGGATACGGGTGTTAGGGTAGAATAAAGGCATGTGGCAACGCGCTTTTGATCCGACCTTCGGGCACGGTCGCGCGGAACGCCTAATTGCCGTTCGCCTTCATGGAGGCTGGGCTTAGTACTGTGTCGGGGCGGGGCCATTGGGAGCCGTGCGGTTTGGATGCCATTAGTGCCGATCTAGCACACCGGTGACTCGCTGCGTTGCTGCCAACGCGGTTAGCGTCAAGGTAAGCCTCTCGCGACGGGTCCGGGGTGGCTCCGACTGGGTTGAGCTGATGACTGAATCGATTAGGATTTCCCCGGTTATGCTTCAGCGTGTCATTGAAGACGCAATCGAACGCTAAACGATATGTTGAGGAACGGCGCGTGAACAATCAAGATGGTAAACAGGGCTGGATTAAACGACAAATAGCCGCCTCCAGATCGTGGTATACGAACGGAAGAATGGATCTCTGGATACCCGCTATTGTTCTATTGATATTGCAGATCATTGTACCCCTGCTGTTACTGTCCGCGTTTATATACTCAGAGAGGGGGTACAGCCTCACGCAAGGGACATACGAGACACGAGTAATCCTAAAAGGACTCGCGGGATATGTAATCATGTGCGTCGGAGTTGTCTTCTCCGGTGGCGCTATGAAGGCGGCAATCGAGGCAACTAAAGACGTTGGCAGGCCGCCAGTTATAGTCGCATCACTTTTGCTGGCTATCTACCTACTTGTGGCGTCAGTATGGTTCGCCATCGGCACACCCCTGCGAGAACTTCCCGGTACAGCAAGTACGGTCCTTGTCTTCTATTTTGCGATATACCTACTATTTGCCGGTTGGACGGTAAAACCAACGTGGGACGTGCTGACGGACGCGAGAAAAAATGTAATTTTGAAGCGATCTAAAGCAAAGGCTGGGACGTCGGCCGGTCAGAGCACCTAAGGCCGACTAATCTACCCGCATTAATTGGGCAGGGAAAGGAGCGACCAATTGTGAGGCTTCCTCCCACGATCCTAAAAGCCAACGATCGTAATCCTCGTCGTGTAGGACAACAGGCATAGCTTTAGGATGGATTGGTGCTACAATCGCGTTCGGTTCCGTTGTGAGGAAGCCGTAGGCATTGCCTCGATCAGTGGGCCGCCAGATGCCGGCAAAGGCAAAGATTGGTCGGCTAGGGACGTCAAACCAGTGGAGCGGCTTCTTGCCGTCCTCGCCAGGCGCGAGCCCGTACTCAGAGAATGAAGTGACCGGAACAAGGCAGCGCCGCGCCGGCGTGGTCAGCATCGACCGCCAGAAGCTTGAGGTAAGGTTCCGCACGTTGGTCACGTACTTTGTCAGCTTCGTCGCGGGATCGCGCTTGCTTGGAACCTGCGTCGGCACCCCCCATTCCATGCGCTCGATCCGCCGATCGTCGCCATCCTGCACGACGACGGCGCCGTAGAACGGTGTCTTTTTTCCAGTGGGAAAGATGTCGCCGGTCGGAAACGTCTCATCGACCTCATAGGGAGGGCGGATGCCGAACGTTGCAGCTACCTCGGCCTGCTTCGCCGTCAGCCTATACCGATTACACATCCGCACCTCCTGTAGGCGCCGGCGAACGATCGCCGGCGCATATTCGTCAGAGCTTGTCCTTCAGGCCCTTGGCGGCAGTGAACGACACCTTCTTCGACGCCGCGATCGTCATGGCTTCGCCGGTCGCCGGGTTGCGGCCCTGACGCTCCGGCCGATCCTTGACGGAAAACTTGCCGAACCCAGGAATAGAGACTTCTTCGCCCTTTGCCGCGGCGTCCGCGATCTGATCGAAAACCGCCGTGATCGCCTTCTTGGCGTCGGCCTCGCTCGATCCCGTCGACGTGGCGACGCCCTTGGCCAGCTCGCTGATGTTCATGCTATTCATGCTCCCTAGGAAAACGAGCGGGATCCTTACCCATGACGAGCGACGACACAAAGACCGTGCTGGATGAAGCCAACGCCCGGGCGGTTGCGCTGATGCTCGACAAGCTCGAGGACCACGACGTTACCGTGATCTATGAGGCAGTTGGCGGGGTGGGGCCGATCGCCGACCTCGCGGCTGACGCCATGAAGAGCCGGAATATCGACATCTAGCGCGCAGCGTGTCGCTCACGGGTGATGCGTGGATCCTCGTACAGGTCGCGCAGCGCCCGCACACGGAACGCATTCCACCAGCGCTGCCAGCGGTGCTCGGCCGCATCGTGGATCATGTGGCAGCGTTGGCAGAGCGCGCGGAGGTTCGTCGGCGTGCTGTTGCCCGGATCATGATCGAGGTGCGCGCACGCCAAGACGACATACGTCATCCGCACGCTCGCAAGCGTGAAGCCGGCCTTCATCGAGACGCGCTTGCCATGATCCGATCGCCAGCACGACGTATCGGCATCCCACCAGCGTCCATCGCCAAGATGCGCGACGCGCCGAAGGTGCGGCCGACGGCATTGCTCGCAGCGCCGGCCAGCACGCTCGAACCGGATAGCGCCTGACAGCTGCTGCCAGTCGATAGGGTAGAGCCAGCGGTTTTCGGCGCGGATCGGCATCGGATTTCTATGAGTCACGCGACGGGTCTTGGGAAGCGGAATTTCACCGTCTGTTGCCGCTTCGTATCGCCTGCGTTCCGTTCCAACACGACGAGCTAAGACGATCGGCGCTTGACCAACTGACCGTATTAACGGAACATAAAGGGAACGAGTAGAGTCTTAGAACACGATGTCCGCCGCCCTCGATTCCTTCGCGCCAAGCATAGCGCATCTCCGGACGATCGCCACGCCGGTCACGGACTATCGTGTGCTGCCGTTCGGCATCGATGAGATAGACAGTCGCCTCGGGGCAGGGGGGCTGCGTGCAGGAGCGTTGCACGAAGCAATCGCCCAATCCGGGGCATTGGTCGACGACGCGGCGACGACGCTGTTCCTGGCCGGGATCGCGGCGCGCGAAGCGGCGAACGCCGGCGGGCTGGTGCTGTGGGCAAGCTGCCGGCCCGATATCTACGCACCGGGGCTGGCGCAGGCTGGCCTCACGGCTGCGAGTGTCATCTACGCGCACACACCCGACGATGCCACGCTGCTCGCCGTGATCGAAGACGCTGCGCGCGACGGGACGCCATCGGCGATCGTCGCGGACGCGAGTAAGGTATCGATGGTCGCCACGCGCCGCCTGCAGCTGGTGGCGGCTGAAGCCGATATGCCCATCTTGCTGATGCGCCGTCGACGCAAACGGGACGAGGACCCATTCTCCGAGCCCTCTGCCGCGTGGACGCGCTGGCGGATCGGCTCCGCGCCTTCGGCGCGGTTGGATGTCGCGGGTGTAGGAAGAGCGCGGTGGTCGATCGAACTCGCGCGGCAGCGCGGAGGTGAGGGCTTTTCCCTGATACTGGAGGCCAGCGATGAGACGGGTTGTCTCGCTGTTCCTGCCGAACTTGGCCATCGAACGGCTGAGACGGTTGGAACGGCCCGCTTCGCGGCCGCCTGAGCGCTCCGCCCTCCAGTTACCGGTCGACGACGATCCCGGCGCCTGCTCGGTGCCGCGGGGCGGCGGTTGGCGTCCTGGTGCCCGTTGGGCACGGACCAGCGCGCAATCGCGCGAAGAGGTGGAGGCGCAGATCGCGTCGCTACCCGTGCATGCGCAACCGCCTATGCGCGAGCTTGGCCGACGGTCTGAGGCAGCAAGCCATCCCTACAAGGCTGCTGCGCCGACCATGCGAAGCGTGCCGGCCGCAGCTCCGCTCGTCGAGCATGCCCCGCTTGCGCTAATCGGCAAGATCGGTCGTCGCGAGGAGGTGGTCGCCGCCTGCACAGGCGCGCAGGCGTTGGGCATCCATACTGGCATGGCAGCGACCCATGCTCGCGCGCTGGTGTCGGATCTCGACTTCCGCCCGGCCGAGCCTGAAGCAGACGCAGCGCTGCTCGATCGCCTTGCACTACTAGCGGTCCGGCGCTGGTCGCCGATTGCGGCGGTGACGCCGCTGGATGGCCTTTGGATCGACCTCGCCGGCTGCGATCATCTCCACGGCGGAGAGGAGCGCTTCTGTCGTCGTCTTCTGGCCTTCTGTAGGCGGGCAGGCTTCACTGCTCGCGTCGCGGTCGCGGACACACCGGGCGCCGCACACGCGCTCGCACGGTTCGGGAAAGGCGAGCTGACGCGCGTCGATCCACACGGCACGGTCGAGGCAATCAGCTCGTTGCCGATCGCGGCGCTGCGCCTGACACCGACTGCGCTGTCGGCCGCTCGCAAATTCGGCTTTGAGCGTATCGCGGATCTCCTGCCGGTCGCGCGGGGGCCGCTGGCACGTAGACTTGGTCTCCCTGCGATCACGCGTCTCGATCAGGCGCTAGGCGGGATCGCCGAGCCTATCACGCCGCGAGATGACCCCGAGGTGCCGGCGGTCGAACGCCGGCTGCTCGAACCGATCAGCACGGCCGACGCGATCGAGAAGGTCATGTCGGATCTCTTGGGGGACCTTGCTGAGGTGCTGCAGGCAAGGGGACTCGGCGCTCGATCGCTGCGCCTGACGGGAATGCGCGTCGACGGCACCGAACAGGTTGTCGCAATCGGCACATCGCGGCCGACAAGGGAGGTTTCGCACCTGCTGCGGCTGCTGAAGCTGCGTATCGAGCGCATCGACCCGGGCTGGGGCCTCGAGCAATTTACGATGGTAGCACCGCATACCGAGCCCCTTGATGCAGTAGATCTCGGGGCCGTCTTGGCGGGCGAAACGCTGGTGCGCGATCCCGCACGCCTAGTCGACGTGATCGCGGGCCGGATCGGAATGCGATCGGTCTTCCGCATCGCTCCGGTGGAGAGCCATGTGCCGGAGCGGGCCGTCGCCCACTCCGACCCGAATGTCCTGCCGGGTGATTGGCCCGCTTGGCAACGTCCGGTGCGTCTTTTCGCGCGTCCAGAGCCGCTGCACCGGGTTATCGCACTGATGCCCGACCAGCCACCGCGACGTTTCGAGTGGCGGGGAACGGTCTACAAGGTCGTCGCCGGCGACGGCCCCGAGCGCGTTCACGGCGAATGGTGGCGACGCGACGCGGAGATATGGGCCGTCCGCGACTATTACCGGGTCGAGGACGATGCGGGCGGCCGGTATTGGGTGTTCCGCCGCGGTGACGGCTTCGAGGATGATACCGGCGACCTTTCGTGGTGGATGCACGGGGTCTTCGGATGACCCACTATGTCGAGCTTCAGGTGCTGACGCACTTCTCACTGCTCCGCGGCGCCTCCAGCCCCGAGGAGCTGTTTGCGGCTGCAGCCTTGCTTGGATACCCGGCGATCGGCGTCAGCGACATCGGCACGGTCGCCGGCGTCGTGCGCGCGTGGGAAGCGCAGAAAGCTACAGGCGTCCGCTCGATCGCAGGAACGCGCGTTGATCTATCCTGCGGCCGTCGCCTGCTGCTCTATCCCACCAACCGCCCCGCCTGGTCGCGCATCACGCGACTGCTGACCGTGGGGAAAAAGCGGGCAGGGAAGGGCGGATGCCTCCTCCACTGGCACGACCTAGAACCATGGTCCGAAGGCGTCGTGGCGATCCTGCTGCCCCATGAGGCAGACGAGGAGAACCTTGCCGCGCTGAGGGACCTGAAGGCGATCTACGGACGGCGCGGCTACATGGCGCTGTTCCAACGACGTCGGCCGGGGGACGCGGTGCGGATCGATGCCTTGGCGCGTCAGGCGGGCGGTGCCGGCGTTCGGGCAGTCGTCACCGGCGACGTGCTCTACCACTCGCCGGAAGCACGGCTGCTGCAGGACGTGGTGACGGCCGTGCGCGAGAAATGCACCGTCGACGAGCTCGGCTACCGGCGAGAGGTCAATGCCGATCGCGCGCTGAAATCGCCGGACGAGATGGTTCGACGCTTCCGTGCCTACCCCGACGCGCTGCAGGCCAGCGTCGACATATCGCGCATCTGCACGTTCGACCTTGGCGAGCTCCAGTACCAATACCCGCACGAGAAGCTCATCGACGGGCTGACCGCTCACGAAGCACTCCAGCGTTTGGCGGATGAAGCTGTCGACCGGATGTTCGATGGCAACGTGCCCCAGGCTTATACCGACCAGATTACCCATGAGATGCGGCTGATCGGTGAGCTTGGCTACGCGCCCTACTTCTTGACCGTGTACGCCATCGTGCGTGAGGCGCATCGGCGAGGCATCCTGTGCCAAGGGCGCGGTTCGGCCGCCAATAGCTGCGTCTGCTTCGTGCTCGGCGTGACGTCGATCGACCCGATCAAGCACGAGTTACTCTTCGAGCGTTTTGTCTCAGGCGAGCGGCGGGAGCCGCCCGATATCGACGTCGACTTTGAGCATGAGCGCCGCGAAGAGATCATCCAGTGGATCTATGAGACCTACGGCCGCAATCACTCCGCGCTGACGGCCGTCGTCACCCGCTACCGCGCGCGCGGTGCCGTGCGCGACGTGGGTAAAGCACTAGGACTCCCGGAGGACCTAACATCATCGCTCGCCGGCTTGGTCTGGGGCTGGTCGGCGGACGGCGTGGGCGAGAAGCAGGTCGAGGAGCTGAACCTCGATATCGGCGATCGTCGACTACGCCTGACGCTGGACCTTGCGCGCAAGCTGATTGGCGTGCCGCGGCACATGTCCCAGCACCCGGGCGGCTTCGTGCTGACGCATGACCGGCTCGACGACCTGGTTCCGATTGAGCCAGCGGCGATGGAAGACCGTCAGATCATCGAGTGGGATAAGGACGACATCGATGCGCTGAAATTCATGAAGGTCGACGTCTTGGGATTGGGCATGCTTGGCTGCATGAACCGAGCCTTCAACATGCTGGAGGCGGATAAGGGGCTCCGCGTCGGCCTCGCCGACCTGCAGGACGACGATCCCGACGTCTATGCCATGATCTCGAAGGCCGACACGCTCGGCACGTTCCAGATCGAAAGCCGCGCGCAGATGTCGATGCTGCCGCGCATGAAGCCGCGGCGCTTCTATGATCTCGTCATCCAGGTGGCGATCGTGCGGCCGGGCCCGATCCAAGGCGACATGGTCCATCCGTATCTGCGCCGGCGCGAAGGGCTGGAGAAGCCGGAATACCCCCGGCCGGAGCTGCGCGCCGTGCTCGAGAAGACGCTCGGCGTGCCCCTGTTCCAGGAACAAGCCATGAAGGTCGCGATCGTCGGAGCCGGCTTCACGCCCGCCGAAGCGGACCAGCTGCGAAGGGCAATGGCGACCTTCAAATTCACGGGCGGCGTCTCTCATTTCAGCGAGAAGCTGATCGAGGGGATGGTCGAGCGCGGCTATCCAAGGGAGTTTGCAGAACGCACGTTCCGCCAGCTCGAGGGCTTCGGCTCCTACGGTTTCCCGGAGAGCCATGCGGCGAGTTTCGCCAAGATTTCCTACGCCAGCAGCTGGATGAAGCATCATCATCCCGACGTGTTCTGTGCCGCGCTCATGAATGCGCAGCCGATGGGCTTTTATGCGCCGGCGCAGATCGTCCGCGACGCGCGCGACCACGGCGTCGAGGTGCGGCCTCCTTGCGTCAACGCCAGTCGTTGGAATTGCACGCTAGAACGCACCGGCGGACGGTATCTCGCCGTGCGCCTTGGGTTGCGGCAGATACGCGGTTTGTCGAACGCGGACGGCGCCAAGATCGTTGGTGCGCGTACAACGACGCCATTCGAGAGCGTGGAGGACGTCTGGCGGCGATCGGGGGTGCAGCGCGCCTCGATTGAGAAACTGGCGGATGGCGATGCGTTCCACAGCTTTAGCGTCGATCGCCGGCAGGGTCTGTGGAAGGTGCGTGGCTTGGGCGAAGCGCCCTTGCCGCTTTTCGCCGCAGCCGATCGCCAAGCAGAGACGTTCAGCGCCGAAGGCGTCGAGCCGGACGTCGCGCTGCGTGCCCTGACAGATGGTCGAGAGGTGATCGAGGACTATCGCGCGCTGCAGCTGTCGCTTCGCGCCCATCCGCTGTCTTTCGTGAGGGACGAGCTAACACGGCGCGGCGTTACGAAATGCGCCGATCTCGCGAACATCCGCGACGGCCGCCACGTCGAGGTCGCCGGCATCGTTTTGGTCCGCCAGAAGCCCGGTTCGGCGAAGGGTGTGCTGTTCATAACTATCGAGGACGAAACCGGCGTCTCGAACGGCATCCTCTGGCCCGACCGTTTCGAGGCGCAACGGCGCACCATCATGAGCGCCTCGATGGTAGGCATGAAGGGTCGCGTTCAGAAGGAAGGCGAGATCATTCATGTGATCTGCGACCGAATTATCGATCATGGCGACCTGCTGCACCGCGTCGGGGACATGTCGTTTCCGCACCGAACCGGGCGAGGGGATGCCGCCCAGCATCCCGGCTCGCCCGACCGAGGTGACAAGGGCTGGGAGCCGGAACCGCGCAATCAATATTGGCCGCCACACGCGGATGGTATGGACCCGGAACAAGTCGTGCGATTCAAGTCGCATGACTTCCATTGATCCGTGTCAAAGCTGCCGAGACATCAGCGCGTCGTGATCGCGCTATCGGTGCATATTTTGCGCACCGGTGTCACGCGCTGTTCGGAGACGCGGGTGGATGTGCCGGAGGTTCGCCTCGCTTTGCGGTGTCTGCTGCCGCACTGCCCAGAGAAGTGGCCGCTGGCGCTCTATTGGGATTCTGGCTCGCAAAACAACGAGATCGGACGAGCCCAAGGCGTGACCGCCGCGTTCAACGGGATCATCCGTCAGCTACGGCGCGCGGGCTGCTACGAGGAGGTCACACCGCCATGAACAGCCACGCGAGGATGGGCTGAATGCCTGGGAAGGCGGAGGGAAAATACGTGACGCTGGCGCAGTGGGCCGGCGATCGGTCTGATATGCGCATCGTCTGCAAGTGCGGGAGAACGATCAACATTCCCTCGGAGAAGATCGTTGAACGATTCCGATTTGCTGGTGAGGTGTCCAAGGCGGTGACACGCCTAGTTTGTATGGGCTGCAGACGACGAGGGCATGCGACCATCACACCCGTTCCCATCCTGAGATCCTAAGACCACTGCCGCGTAGCAAACCAGAGGAAACCAATAGCGAGACGGTTACACGTTCTCAGCTCAAGTCTCAGTTATCCTGCGCTTTCATCCGATCTTTGGTGACACAGTGGATGAGACGGTCTTAGCCACTGTGTCAGAATCTCACCCACTTTGTCGGTTGTCGGATTGACCCACCGGTCGCCCGTCAAGCATCACCCAACGATGAGCTGGCTGAAGTTTAACCCTTACGCATACGATCTCGCAGAGGCGGTAGGCCTGGTGCGGCGCGGTTTGGAAGCCGCGGAACGAGCGATGAGGGAGGATGAGGAGCGCGTGGCTGCCGAGATGGCAGAGAACGACCGCAAGATTGCGGCGGGGGAAGTCGAGGGACCTACCTTCGACTCTGATGGTGACCTTCTCAACGATCCGAACGAGGGCTACCACTACGACTTCATGGCGATCAAAAGCACCCAGATGGAGGTGCGTAAGAGCATGATGATAGCGCTCTACCATGCATGGGAGCGCGTCGTCAGGAAGATGACGAAGCTCACCACTTCCAAAGACAACCACGGAGCGGTCGCGACCGCTCTAGCAGCCATGGACATTCCGGTTAGCCCCGAGGTCGAAAACCTTCGCCGGCTCGTGAACCTTGTAAAGCATAACTCCAAAGAGAAAATGCTAAAGCTTTGGGAAATGCGGCCCGACCTATTCTATCACGGGTTCGAGCCAGAGGTCCATTTTCCGGATGACTGGTCGGATACCATTAGGTTGAGCAACGAGCAGATGGCAGTCTTTTTTGACGCCGTGATTGCCTCTGGCCCAACACATGAACACCCCCGCGAGGCTTACGGCCGGGCAGATAGCTGATTGGTTGTGAAATCAGAAGAAGCCCTCTTTACGCCCTTCGCCAGTGTCGTGAAGTTTTTCGTCGTCCACCGCGGGACGACGGACTTCTAACTCGACGTTCTCGCCTTCGCCCGTCTCACGAAATTGATAATCCTGCACGCTCAGATTGTTGCGTTTCGCATAATCGTCGGCCGACTTCTCGCTTCCGAAGGTGCCGCTTTTGTCGAAGTCAAAACCACTCATCATCCCTGCTCCTTTTGAACCCCGCAGACGTCGGGGATTTGATGAAATGCTCAATCAGAAGCTAAGCACGACTGCTTGGCGAACCGACGATTCATGTTGCGGTGGAGGGAGGGCGCGCTCGGCGCGATATTCCACGCGGGTCGGTGCCGTTTTTTGCCACTGCAGGGCATCTGCGACCGTCCGGTAGTTTTGCGGATGCACGCGATCGCGGCTCGGAACTGAGGCAAGCTCGATCACTGGATCGCCGAAGCTACGCGCTATGTCCGTGACAATTCTGGCAGCGCTGGCGTGATAGGGCACAAGCCAGGTGATGTGAGATCCCATCGTTCTCTGACGAACGACCATGAGGTTGCGCGCTAGGCGTGGGTTGGTCGGGTCATTAGAACCGAGAGCGATCAAGACGCGGCCAGCACCTAAGGGCGACCGGAATGTTTTGACGAACTCACCTGACGGCGCTCCGACACGCGCGTGGACGGCACAGCGTATTCCCTGCGCAGCAAGCGCGTTTGCTGTCCCTAGGGCGGTGCTATCGCCGATGATGAGACACAAAGGGATCATTTGAGCGGGATCGCGATCAGCACGATCGCAAGCGACATCACGAACAGCGAAAGCCAGATGGCAATCTGACCGAAGATGTGGAGGACCAGGCCCATCCACGAATAGCGCCGGCGGAGGAGGACCGCGCTTCCGACCGCAACAAAGAATGCGATCGTCGTCGGCATCGAGACCGAAGGCGAACGAGATAGCGAAGCCTCGGCGATGGGCATGAGCCCGATCGCCATGACCAGTAGCCATGAGAAGCCGAAGATCAGAGTGCCCGACAGGTCATTCAGCGCCGGTGGACGGTGCTGAACAGCCAGAACCCGATGATGATCTCGCGTTGCCAACATGTTCATTTCGCTCTACCTTCTCGGGCGAGGTGCGCCATGCAGATTGATCCGAACCAGCCTATCATGTTCGATAATGACGCCATGCCGGGTGTCGGGAACGGCTACTGGCAAGTGAATCCATTTTCGGCCAATCATCGTGACGACGAGACCGTGCCAACCCTCTCGCAAGGGGAGAGCCCAATCTCGATGCGCACGTTTCGGCTTATGCAAGCCGCAGTCGTGACAGTGGCAGCGGGCTTCGTCATCATTGGCGGGATTTCGACCTTTCTCTCATAGATCATGGCTTTTTAGCTCCGGGGGGCGCTTGGGCGAAATCAGCGGCAGCAACACCACCGAGCCTGCGCTGATCGTCGCTCACCTCTCTGGCACCAGCAGCGATCACCGACCGCTCAGGAGAGCTATCAGGCCGTTCCGCGAAAACCGGATGCGCGCCACCCAGTGGTCCGCCACCCGAATAGCGTGCCAAAACCGATGCCTCAGACGCGACGTGCGGCAACTTCATATCAGATAGTGCAGGATCGGAGAGAGCGGACTCAATGTCACGCTCGATACCGCCGGAACGCTGGCCAGCCCACTTCGTGATAGCAGCGTTACGGGCAACTTCCTGCGTCGACGACAGATTGGTTTCCCAAAGGCCAGGCAGCATATTTCCACCGGGACTTGCCGCATTCTCCTTATCGTACCAGCGCGTTAGATCATTGCGGAGATCCTGCGTCAGATTGAAGCCGTTGCTCTCTGCGAAGCTGGCATGCTGTTCCAACGACCGAGACAATTCACGATAGTGGCGAGCTTGCTCGTTATACGAATTGATCTTCGTCTGGGACTCTTCGATGGCGCGGGTGCGTGCCTCGCTTTGCTCGGACCGTTCGGACCTGCCCTGCTGGTAGAAGCTGCCATCCTGCGTCGACACACCGGACCCAACAGTGTGATCGGCTGAGACGCCACCAGTTACGGACGACGACTTGTCATGGCTGCGCTGGGACGAGTTCGTGTCGTTCGTCGTATCCGCGTTCGTCCAAGACCTGTTGTACCCACCTGTGACTTCCGCCTTGCCGCCCACTCCCGCGCCGGTCGGACCTACGCCAACGCCAGCCTTTGCACTGGCATTGGCGCCGAGCGATCCGCCCACGCTCCACTGACCAGCATCCGTCGAGTTTTTGCCAGTCGAGTATTGGGCGGTTGTGCCGGCACCCGACTGCTCACGAAGTTCGATGCCGCCCCTTTGTTGGGCGTTGCGGCGATCGGATGCTTCGACTGTAGTGCCACCCCTGCTACCCGAACTCGCTTCAAACCCGCTGGAGTGACCCGACGACCATGTATGCCCGTTCCGGAGCGCCTCAAGGTGTTGGGTTTCCCTCCTGCTGGCCTCTTCATACCCATCGGCTATCCGGGCAGAGGTGGTGGCTTGTCGGCTCTCCGTCGCCATAGCAGACTGCACAATTGACGTGCTGAACGGCAAGTTCGAGATTGCTTTACCGGTATCGTAGACGTTGAATCCATCACCATTATTCGTGGTGGTCGAGCCATTGTCATGCCGGAAGCTGGACGCCATGCCCCCAGTCGAGAAGGCGGGCGCGTCCGACCACTGATTGCTCTGCCGCATGTTCGACGTTGAGTTGGCAAAGCTGGTGTTGCCGTAGCTGTAGTTACCGGTCGTCTGCTCGGCCGCAGCAGCTTCCGCCGCGTTCTGCGCAGGTGAGAGGACTGACGTCGCCTGACCGGAAATGCTCATGGCCCCCTTTGCGAGACCGGCCGCAAGGAAAGGCACCGACATCAGCATGAAGCCGGCGATCGTCGCGGTCTCCGCGTTGACCGCGCCGATCCCGGCATAGGTCCCCAGCGACATGCCACCCTCCGCCACGCCCTGCGCCGCTCCCGTCGCTCGCGACATGCAGATCATGTGGAGGATGACGTAGAGCGGCCCCCACGCGGCCAGATAGAAGAACCCGGTGATATAGCCTTTCAGCGCCCCGACGCCGGTTTGAGGCATCAGGAACAGCGGGAAGATGACCGGAAACATCGCGTAAAAAACAACGGTCAGGACGATGTTGAGGATCGGGACCCAGCTCATCGCCTGCTGTGCGATCGAGTTGTAGGTGTTGCGCGCCTGGATGTCCGCACGCGTGGTAGCGAATGTGTCGATCGAGGCAGCGCCGGGGCCACCTGACATACCATCGCGCGCCATCATGAAGGCGTTGATCGCGGTGTTCTGACGAATGATGGATTCGTAATTCGCGCTCGAGGCGAGGAACGCCTGATTGACGATCGGGACGTCAGACCGCAGCTTGGCCGAGGCAACAGACGTGGAGAGCTTCGGATAGGTCTCCTTGGACCAGATGGGCGTATGTGCCTCGATCATCGAATGCCAGCTGTTGTTGAGCATGTCGTAGGCCTGACGGCAGGTCACGATGCTACTTTCGGTCGCTGCGCCCGAGCGCTCAATCCACGGTTGTGACCGGGCGGCCGACCCAGGTCCCATGCTCGCCCAAAGATCCTTTGACGCTGCAAGGTCGGTCATCGACTTCTGGCCAAGCATGATGTCGCCGAAAACGCAGTTTTTGAAATGCGACGACAGGTTGGTCGAAAACTCCGCATCCCGGATCTGGAAATTACGCGTCGCGTCGAGAAGGCGGGCGCCGTAGACCATGCCGTTGGTCGAGTAACTCAGCTGGCTCGGCATGGTGAAAACCGTTTCTGCCGTCCGGGTCAGCCAGTCACCAATCTGGCTGGTGAAGCTGGCAGTGATGCCCAGCCCCAAGGGCACGTTGTCGACGACGGCGGGGGCAAGGGATGGGTTGATGCGGTCAGTGACCTTCACGGTCACGGTCGGCACCATCAAGCAGGTATAGATAAGCGTGGAGCCGAGGAACCAGTTCAGCCATGCGCGCACATTCATCGTGAACGCGACAGCGAGCAGCGCGTAAATAAATCCGATGACCATAACGACGCGGAGGAGACCGCGGTAACCACCGCCACCCGTCCAGGCAGCTACCGCGTTGAACGTGTTGACGATGTATTCGCCACCGCCGATCGTGAAGACCTCGACCATCTCCGCTCGTCCTTAATTGAGGCCCTGCGAGCTTAGCCCGCGTGAGAAATTAAGAGATGCGGCCATCGCCGGCGACATGCTGTTCTGGAGTGTCGACTCCAGCATGACCGACTTGTTGATGAGCGCGATCGTCTGGTTGAGCGTCGCCTTCAGCTCGACGTTGCGCTCGGCGTAGCGCGACCGTGCCTGCGACAGCTGGTCACGCCACATCTTGCCCATCTCCGCATCGGCAGGCTGGACGTGAACGGTCGACTGGCTGAGACGATCGAGCATATTCTCGATCATCGACGATAGCAGCCCGACGGAGACGATTTCCGCCAAGGCATTCGTTTCGCCATCTGCAAAGTTTTGATGCGCCATCGCTTGGACCGCGAGCATCTTGTAGAGCGGCAGAGACGTCATGTTGAGGAGCTGCTGCTCCTGCGCGTTAAGCGCATTATCGGTCCGGATTTTGCCATTGATCGAGACGATCATGTCTCTGATCTTCCCTCGCAGCCCCGGGCCAGGACGCAGCGTCTGCTCGGTCATGTTCAAGCAGGCGTCGTCCTCACACTTCAGAATTTTGACCGGCGTACCGGTGCCAGCACCATCGAGGAGCGCGGTCACGACCGCATCCTCCGCCGGACCGACGAAGCCGACGATCGCACCTTCCGGAGCCTTGGGATTGATGACAATCGTACCGACCAGCGTCATCAGGAACTCGGAAAACTCGCGGTCCGTGCCGAACTTGTTCGACTTCTTGATCGCGTCCCAGGTGTAATTTCGTGGGGCACCGGGGATCTTGTCCGCCATCGCGGGGTCGGTGTTGCCTTCGAGGGTCGCGTCCTGTTCGCCGCCAGTCCCGCAGCCCTGCCGCGATCGCGCCCAGTCGGAAAACTTGCCCTGTGAGTTGCCGACCGCTGCGCAAACAGTCGAGCGAGCCTGCGTCATCTTCGGCCAGACCGAACCGACCAGCCCCTGCGCTGCTTCGCACGATGAGATGTTCATCTGGTTCATCTGCTGCGCCTTGTTGGCCATACCGTCCATGACCTTGCCGATCTCGGGCGAGACGCTGTCGATCGCGAGCTGGAAGGCGAAGCCCAACGCGTTGTTCGCGGTCGCCTTCAGCATGGCGACCATCTCGGCGCCATTGATGAAGCTGAAGGAGCCGGTGAAGATGTCGATACCACCACAGCCGGCGGTCGCCTTCGGCATCTGCAGATTGAACGGCTGCACGCTCTTCTGGGGGAAGCGGCTCCAGACGTTGCCCATCGAGTAATATCCCGCCGTCTGGCCCTGATAGGCCGATGGACCGGTGACGTTGGCGGCACCGCCTGCGTCCTGGAAAAAGTCGTTCATCTGCCCCGCGACGTCCGCGCGCGCGATCCCGACCGGAACCATGCTGGCGGCGCCAAGAGTCATGGCGACCGCAGCGGTCCGGCGAAGGAAGGCGCGGAAGAGGGAGGGGCGGGGAGGCGGGGTGTTGGCCATCAGAAGTCGCTCCCGACCTTGGAATTGGTGAGCATGAAGATGCGCTCCATCACTTCGTCGGCCGACATGACGCCGAACCCGACGGGCACCGTCTTTCGCGTGACGGTGTCGAAGAGGACCAGCGCCGGCGTCGCCAGAGGCACGCCCATGCGCTGACGCTGGCCGCTATCGACGACGTAGTTGGGGAACTGTCGGCTTGGCCCGCCATCGGTCGAAACCGCCATGACGGTGATCCGGTGGCTATCGGCGACCGAACGGAGGATAGGCGAGAAGACCTCGCAGGCCGCACAGGACTGCGCGAAGAAGTAGAACATGCCGTAGCGCTGGCCAAGGCGGGACAGCACTTGGTCGCGGGTCGCCGAGCGGTTATCCGTCCATGCGCGCTTGCCCACGGTCGAGACTGGCCGCTGCAGCGTGTAGTCGATATCCGGGTTCTGCCACAGCGCCCTCTGCCAGGTGTCCGAGAAGGTCGACGCGCGATCGAGTTGCTCGCGCTGATACCGGACATAGGCGATGACATTCGCTTCCGTCGGCTCGAGGATGGCGCGCGCCTTCAACTCATCCAGCTGCTTGGTGATCGCCTTTAGTTGTGCGGTCGACGACTGCTGCGGCTGTGCCGACGCCTGCGGAGCGGAGGGCTTGGCCTTCGGACGCTCGCAATAGAACCACTGGCCGAGCTTGCGCTGACCACAGTAGAAGTCGTCGCCCTGCTGCTGCGGCGCATCTGTGGCAAAAGCCGGCTGCACGACAGCGTCCATCGTCTGCGCATCGTCGTCGCCCGCGCCTTCGGCCAAGGCCGCGCTTTGCAGATCGAGTGTCTGAGCCAATGCCGGCGTGGCGATAGGCGCGGCAGCAGCCAGGAGCATAAGGATGGAAGCGGTCAACCGACCGGTACGCTTAGCCTTGATCGTCGTCATCATCATGCTCCCCGTCGAGCTCAATCATTGCGAGTTTGAGAACTGACATCATCGCGGCGACGTCGAGCATCTTGGTGCCCTGATCGAGCATCCGGACGATGCCGCGCAGATGACTGCGGCCGTGTTTGCGGCCCTTGATGGTTGCGCGCATCCCGGTGTCGCGGCGGACCAGCCATCCGGCCTCCGTCATGCGTGGAAACGACTGCTCGACCTCCTTCGGGTCGATCTCGCACTGAAACCAGTGCGAGATGGTCTGTGCGACCTCACCGGCCGACGTCCCGCGACCCGACCGATGGATCCGCAAGAAAATTGCGAGATCGAGCACCGACATGTCGATCGAGCATGGACCCCCCGGTCCCTGCACATCATTTGCGCCCGTGAAGATCATAATACCCCTGAATTTTGGTTTGAATATCGGCCATCACGGAGACTTCATCGGGCAGTTTGGCTGCATCCATGAACTCGGCGTAAACTTCGGAGAAATCCATTTTGGAGAGGTCGAGGCGCTGGAACTCCTCGATTGTGAACCCTTTGCAGGTCTCATCCTTAGGCTTGCCCCAAGGCTTATTAATCTGCTGGCGGCCTTGCTCCTGAAGGATGCGGGACAGCTTGCTGCCGAAGCAGCAATACGCATCCTTCGAGGTAACGCAGATGCCCAGGATCTTCTCGGAACAGTAGGACCCGACCTTGTGGCAGAGGCCCTTGTCGTCTTTCTCGTCGAGCTGCTTTTCTGCCGAACTGCATAGCCACGGCGTGAGCAGCGGAACGCCCTTGCCCGAGCAGCAATTCGAGGCCCCGAAAATCTTCTTGTTGCAGGTGCCACGCTCGCCGGAAAAGACGGTGAGATTGTTCGGATCGAACTGCTTACCCGCATCACCGATCGAATGGAGGGCGACGAGCGCATCCTTGAACTCGGTCGAGGCCTCGCGCTCGATCGTCTCGCAATTTCCGTTCAAGCAGTAGACGTCGCCGCCACAGACATACTGCTTGTCGGTCGAAGCCTTATCGTCGGGCAACGGGCAGCTGTAGATCCGCTGCGACACCTTGCACGCACCCGACTGCGGATCGTCGAGGCATTCGTCGCGGAGGAAGCTGCAGAGCTTGTTACCTTCCAGGGCGCTACAATCGCTCGCCGGTGTCAGGCGCTGACAGGTGAACGCGCGAGCCCACGCCCAGCAGCTTTGCGTGACGGGAACACCGTTGATGACCCGTGTTTCGGGTCCTTCAGTGCATACCTCTGCAGCTTGCGGCACGCAGGAGGCATCGGCTGAAAGGGCCGGACAGGTGCCTTCGTTGCGCGCGACGGTCACGCTGACCGTTCCTTCCTTCTTCAAGTAAACGGTGCCGGCGAGCGAATTGAAATGGTTTGGTAGCTCGCTCGCGGGCACTTCCGACGAGCAAGAGTAGAGCTGTGCGTTACCGCTGACGTTTTTCTTGCAGTATTTACGGTAGTCCTCGACGTTGGTTCCCCCCGCGCCCATTTCGATTTGTGCGTCGCAGATATGCTTGGACACCGGCTCGGCGCGGCAGATGCCGGCGCTGACTTTGGCCTGCATGACACTATTTTTGGCGAAGCCGTAGCCCTCGCTCTTGTCGAGGACTCCGTAATAGAACCAGCGTGCGGTGTTGACGACAGTCGGCACCATGTTGCCCCGGCAGCTCTCGGCCGCCTCGGTGACCTTCGAGCCTTGGTTGCAGGTCGCCTCGTAAGCGCCCTTGCCGCCAACTGACGGAGGTAGTGGCGTGCAGCTCCCCTCAGTGCCACCTATCGACTGGCCACCCAGATAGGCCTCAGGATCCTTCTCGATCGCGCTGCCACGCGAAGTGGCAGCGAGGATCTCGGCGTTACTGAAGCTCGGCCGGGTCCGGGCCTTGTCGGTAACGGTGCCGAACGCATCGTCAGTGCCGGCCTTCATGCCGCCGTCGCTTGCTAGGCGGTCGGGATCGTCGAAATAGACCTTCTCGGGAAGATCGGTGCCGGCATAGCCCGGCAGCTGGGCGAGCTTGGCATCGTTCGGTCCAAGGCTCTCATCCGCGCGCATCGCCTTGCCGAGATCCGCACCCTGCTTGCGCGCCTCCTCAATCGTCGTCTGCGCAACGACGCCGCTGGTGGCGCCGACGAGAACGGAGAGCAACAAAGAGAGTGCGATCCGCTTCACTTACGCGCCCTTGGCCATGTTGCGCAGCGCGACCGACGAGACGCCCGCGCCAGGGCCGCGGGCCGCGACGAACGTGTCGAGGACATAACGGACCGAAACGTTGCCAGTCATTCGGTCATGGGCCGGAACGACCGTCTTGCAGGAGAGACCCGAGCAAAGGTCGAAGTCTGACGACACCGCAACGTAGGTCGGCACCGCTTCCACATCGAACGCGCGAAACAGCCGCGGATCGATGCCGACATTGGCCAGCTGGTCCTTGTCGTTGACGACCTTGCTCAGCATCGCGCTGAACTGCTTCATGGAATTGTTCGGGAAGCCGCGGAATACCACGACGCCGCCCGCCTTCGATGTGTCCGCGATCAGTTGGCGGAGCGCAGGCACCGGCATCGACAGGCTGGCGAACGCGATAAACTGTGGGGCATCGCCCCGCGTCGATGACACATTCTGGCTGGCGCCCTTGATGATTTCGTCGAAGTCGAACGCGCCATCGCCGTTCGTCGGTAGGTCGGTCTTGGCCAGCTTGACGAGGCTCCCATTAGCCTTGCTTTGAACGGCAACGGCCTCCTCGCGAAATGCATCGCCGCGGTTGCGGACATGCTCGGCGAAGACGTCGGCATCGCCCTGCATGGCGGCTGCACGACGCTTGATCGCCTCGAGGTCGAGACCGTCGACGGTCTGTGCGATCGCCTGGATGCCGGCGAACCCGGCGAGAGTGGCGATGACGATGGTGATGCGGCGCATATCAGTCTCTCCTCAGAGCACGCAGCAGTTGCGCTTGCGCCAGACGAGGTAGCCCATGTCCTCACCCTTCACGGGGAAGGCACCGCCAGCCTGTGGCGGCATCGTCGAGGCGCCAAGCGGCGAGCAGGCGTACTTGCCGCTGACCGTCGGGATCGGGTTGACCATCTGGACGCGGTATTGCTGCTTCCGCAGCACCGGCATGGGGTATTTGTTGCACAGGCCCTTGGAACCCATCGTGCCCCAGGCGAGGCCTTCGCGATGGATCTTGAAGGCGAAGCGGGCGAGCGCGAGGCGCGACGCCTGCACATGCCCGATGGAGGCGGAGATGTTGCCGTTGACCGGATACATCGGACCCTGACAGCCCGCGCACCAGAAGGTCGCATCGAGGGGAAGCTTGGCAGTGGCCGCGATGCAATCGCCGGCGCATGCCGCCTGCGCGATCGGCGACGAGAACAGGACCGCCTCCGGGTTGATGAGCGCGGTGAGCGAGTCATCCTGCCACAGTGGATCGACCTCGGTCATGTAGGCGATATCGAACGACGACGCCTCGAAGCAGGCGAAGTCGGCAAGAACTTCCATCCAGTAGAGCAGCGGATAGACATACCAGTGGACATGCCACTTCGACGTATTCTGACCGTTGCCGCCCATCTGCGACGGCCCTGACAATTGACCTTGGCCAATGTCGAAGCCCGGCGAGATACGGGTGCCGCCCAAATTGACGAAGCACCATGGCTTGGTCGTCACGTCGGCGAGGCGAACAGGCTCCCAGAACCCGGCCGAGATTCCGACGCGGGGAACCGGGCTGCCGCATGCGCAAACGGGCAACGACGGATTGTCAGTATCGGCGCGGGTGCTTGGCCAGATTTTGAGCGCGCCGACCGACAAAGGAAACATGCACGACCAGCAGACATCTGTGATCGGATTGACAAACTTGCCAGTGCACTTCGACTGCGCCTCTGCGGTGCCGCTTAGGGTACTCGAAAGCACGAATGCGGTGAGCATCATGCAAAGGAGGCGCAGCGCCTTCACGCGGGCTCTTCCGTCGAGCCTGCAGCGTCAAGGAAGGCGTTGTCGGCGCGGTTTTTCCGATAGACGTAGAGCGCAGTGTGCAACGCCGTCGTGATGAGCAGCGCGCCGACCACGAAGGATGCGGCTCGGCCGAAAATCGCAACGAGCGGCGAGATGGCGATGACGCCAATCGCCGAGGCGACGCAGAGCAGCTGGAAGGTCCGGCGCATCACGCGCAGGTCATCGGTTTCCGGCGCGGCCATCGGCGTGCGCAGCAGATCGAGCCAGAGCGGCATCAGCTGTTTCCCTTGAGCTTGATTTCGGAGAGCTTCATCACGCGGCCGTCCTGGACCGCGACGGCCGGCGTGTGCCGGATACCGAGCTTCCCGGTCAGGCGACCCTCCTGATCGAAATAGAAGCGCCGCTTCCGAGCGGTCATTTCCTCGATCGGCGAGCCGTTCACGAGAATGATCTTGGCGGTGAGATCGGTGTAGCGACTGGTCGCCCACGCCATCTGAGCCGCATCGTCCCCGTCGACAAAAACGAGGGCCTGGCGGACCACAGTGAAGTCGAGGGGGTTCACCGACTGACCGGCGCGGGCGATGTAATTGCCCTTTTGGTCCTGCACGTCGTGCTCGATGACGATCGTTGGGTCGTAGGCCCAACTGCGCGCCTCACTGGCGGCAGTGATACCGTCGACGGGCTTCGGGCGACGAACGCGCGCCTCGGCGCGGCGCGCGAACTCCTTGTTCATGCGATCGATACCGCCCGTCGCCTGTAGATGCTGGAGCTTCGCCTCCATCGTCGCCATCAGATCAGGCTCGATGATCGGAAAGGCCTGGCCCACGATGCCGTGATCCCGGGCGCGCGTCGCCGAGGTCAGCGACACCGACATGAGGGCGACGATAGCGACGGACTCCAGCGTGCGGTTCACAGGATGGGCTTCCCGACCCCGACGATCCGGTCAGCGCAAGCAAAGCCGATTGCGGCGTAGCGGCTATCGAAACCGTCCTTGTGGGGGCTGCCGACATAGTAGCAGCTTTGCGGGATCACGCCGGTCGGCCCTGCAACCAGCGGCTCGCCGGTCCTGGTGAAGGGCTTCATGTGGCTGACCAGCTTGCCGGCCACGATCACGTCCGCGCCGCGGTGAACAACGAGGTCGCCGGGCATCCCGTAGACGATCTTGCCGAACATCTGCTTCTTCGCGCCGAAATGCTTGATGACCAGCGGCACGGCAGGCGGCGTGAAAAACACGTACTCGCCGCGCTTCGGCACTGCGGTCTTGTGGATCACGAATGCCCAGTTGGGCAGCGATTCCGAGGCGTTGATGAGCAGCGCATGCGTGTCCCGCCACTCCGCGATCGCGTTCAGCGACGCACCGCCGGCGACGAACAAGCCGAGCGCTGCCCACAGGCGCTTGCGCGGCCGGAAGCCCTCGCGCGGGGTTGCCACGATCGCGACATTACTGGCCACCGGGACCTCCGAACGACGAGACCATGGCGCCGGCAACGGATGGGTCGGTCGGGGCGGGGACAGATTCAGGCTGCGGACTGGGAGCCGCTGCAAATGGGTTCGGTGCGACGGCGATCGGGGCGACCTGCGCCGTCTCGACCGGTGCGATCGTCGGCACAGTCGGAACCTGCCCGCGCATCATGGCGCCCATCTGCGATTGCGTAGCCGGCATCGGCGTTTTCACGCCCGAAGCGTAGACCGCCTTGGCGACGTCGGCGGTGATATCGGGGACGCTCTTCGACAGGACGGCTTCGCCGACAAGAACGACCTGACCTTCGGCACCGCGACGCTGCAGCTCGGTATCGAGCGACGCCATGAACGTCCGCATCTGCGCCTGCACCTGTTCGGGCGGCGTCGCGCTACGCGCCTGCGCCTGGACGTACTCGCCGACGATACGCGAGAGGTCGGCTTTCACAATGTGCTGCGTCTTGTCCGCGGTCACCAGTTTGGTGACCCACATGGCCCAGATCAGAGCGGCGACGAGCGCGATACCGACGATCAGCTGACCGGCCGTGTAGCCGGCGAAGACCACCCGGCGCACAGCGCGAGGATGTGTGGCCGCGGGCTTTGTGGCGGCCGGCGCGAGGTCGGGACCGAGACCAAGACCATCGTCATGGACAGGGCGCGCGGGCGGGGTGATGTCGCTCATTTGCCGTAATCCTTGGTGGCAGTGCTGGACAGCTTGCCGCGCACGGGCGGCAGGATGGCGTGACGGCGAAAGAAGATGATGGCGCCGGCAACGACCATGTGGACCACGCCGACGATCATCTTGAACTGATCTACGCGGCCGACGTCTGCGGCGACGTAGCGTCCGGACAGGTTCTGCAACTGGGCCATCATGCCATCGAGCGAGACGTTGCCGATGAGCATGAAGAAGAGGACAAACACGCCCCAGGTCATCAGCAACGTGGTCGCCATGAACCCGGCAAAATGCAGGCCGAAATAAAGAAGATAGCCGTAGTCGACCTTTCGGCCGTCACTGGCGGGCATGAGAACGGTCGCCATGCTGGTCACTCCGCTGCCATCGCGAACGCGTCATCGGCGCTCGGATCGGTCCATTTCTCGGGATTCTTGGGGTAAGCGACGCGCTCGATCGCCTCTTCCATCGTCAGGCCCTGTCCAAGCAGATCATGGATTGCCGCGAAGGTGAGCGGCGACGACGAATAGACGGTCGCCGAATAGGGATCGAGGACCAGGCGGCCGACCGCGAGCGTCTCCGGACCCTTAATCATCACGTCCGAATATTCGGCACCCTGCCGTTTCAGAGAGCGGAGCAGCGCGTCGGTATAGTCGTCCATCTGGAAGCGATCGTGCTTCTTGAAGTCGGCAATCGTCTCTTCCTTCTGCTGAAGGATGACGAACCAGTCGCTGTTCTCGAGCGCCGCCTTCGAGCCGTCCGACTTGTAATAGTCGTTGAGGCTCTGCGTGGCAGTGACCAGCGACGCGCCGTATTTGCGGCAGGTGCGGGCATAGGCCTCGATAAAGTCGGCCATCGAGCCGCCCTTCAACATCTGCCATGCCTCGTCGAGCAGCAGCGCCTTGCGCACCGAACGATCCTCGCGGCGCATGGACTGGCTGACGAGGAACATGATCGCCGTCAGCGCGACCGAGCGCAGCTCCTCGCGCGACGACAGGTCCGACATTTCGAAGACGGTAAGGTTGTTCTTGAGTTCGAACGACACCTGGCCCTCAAACATGCGGCCGTAGGTGCCCATGGACGAGAACGGCCGCATCGCGATCGCGAGATCGATGCCGATCTGGTTGCCCGTGGCATCGAGCGCGGTGATGACGTCGTTGACCGATCCCTGCGGACCTTTGTCGGCCCAGACTGCATTGATCGCGCCGTCGATGAGGCCGCGCTCAGTATCATTCAGCTTGTCGATGTGTCGTGCCATCTGGTTCACGATGCTTTTGAGCATCGCGAAGCAGTCCATCCGGTAGTCCTCGTCGGCTTCCGCCAGGACCGGATCGATCATCGAGAATGGATTGATGCAGAAGCCGGACGACATCGTGAACTCGACGAATGCGCCGCCTTGCAGCTTACACGAATGCTCGAACGAGCGGCCGTCGTCGATTACGACGACCTTGGCACCGGCGCCGACCATCGAGGAGCAGAGCTCCTGCAGCGCCACTGACTTGCCGGAGCCCGACTTGCCGAACACGGCGACGTTGTGGTTGCCGGCGGTATTCTCGAACGGCGACCAGAAGAAGGGTTGCCCGCGCCGGCCGATGAGCATGAGGTGCGGGTTGTTGCCGCCCAGATACTCACCCTGCAGCGGCATCAGGCTGGCGGCCGTGGTGGTAAGGACAGTGCGTAGCCGCTTCATGTTCTTCAGGTCGAACGAAAGGCCATTGGCCATCGTCATCGGCATCGCGGCGAGCAGGCCTTGAATCTGCAGGTAGCGGTCGTCGAGCAGGTCCCATCCAGCCGCCCGGTACACCGACTTCAGAATGCGCTCGTTGGCGTCGCCCTTGCCCTTCGGGCTGAAGCTCGTGACCGAGTAAAACGCCTGCACTAGCTTGCGGCCCTGGCGCAGCTCGTCCTTGACGAACTTCCATTCCTGCGACTGGTCCTGCAGCTGCGGCAGCATCCGCGCCGACTTGCTGTCGGCAAGGCTGGTGGTGCGCATGAACTTGCGGCCGGCGCGCTGCCCTGCGGCCTCCGCGTCGGGAAAGTCGAGGCACAGGTTGGTGGAGACCGGGCAGGGCATGCGCAGCTTGTCCGCGAACATGTCGCCAATGAGCTTGGCCATGTCCCAAGGTGCCCAGCGCTGCGGCAGGTTGCGCACCGAGAAAGAGCGAACATCGAACGTGTCGGGATAAATCTCGCCGATCTCCGGCGCGTTATCGACCGTCTTGCCGGTGGGCCGAAAGCGCTCGGTGCGCAGCAGGATGCGGTCCGGCTCGATCTTCATTTCGAGATCGTGGCGCACAGCCTGGTCGGCGATCGGATCGAACGGGTTATAGGTGATTGTATCGTCACCCGGTGCCGTTGTCGGCGAGGTGATGTCATCGATCCACGAAATGAGGCCCTTGGGATCGATCGCACGGGCATGGACGCCGAGCGATTCCAGCGCGGAGATCAGCCCCTCCATGACCGAGACGATTTCCTCGTTCGAAACGCGGCTCGATTCCGGGGTCGAATAGGACAGACCAAGCCGGTGATTGCGAAGGCAGAACGGCGCGGACGCCGAAAGCGAGTTCCACACGCCGCCCATCAAATATTCGGTGCGATGCCGCGCCATGCGTTCGTAGATGCCGGACGCCGAGTAGCGCGGCATGTACCACTGCGAGAGCTTCTCGCTGATCCGGGGGCTCATCCAGCCATGGACCTGCAGCGCACCCGGGGTCGGAATACCCTCGGAAAGTAGCTGCGCCAGTATCTCATGGCTCTGCTCGGTCGCCCCGATCATCGGGGTCGCTTCGAGGAAAAAGCCGCGCGAGGCGCTGTTGTAATAAATATGGGTCTTGGGATCGTAGCCTCGGTAAGGCAGCCAATGAACGAACCGCGGGACCGCGGTGTCAGGGCGACCGTTCTCAGGAACCTTGGCGTCGCCAAGAATGGTCGAAAGCAGGCCTCTGAAGAATTTCATTGTTCCACTCCCGGGAACGAGGATGCGCGCAGCACCGGCAGGGACGATCCACTCTGCGCCGCCTCACGCGCATCAGGCTCGGCACGAGATAGCCCAGCCCTGATCGCCGGATTGGCGGCGACCGCAGCAATCGCGTTGCGGCCGGCCTGAGACGCGTATTTCGGAACGACCACACCGGAGCTCGCCGTGACGACCGGGCGGGCAGGCGCGGGTGAGGGAGGGTATTTGGAGGGGGGGGCCGCTCCAACACGAGCGGGGGCGGTGGAGGCGATCGGGGAGGTGCGCGTCGTCTGCGACGAAACGGTCGCTGCCGGTGCCGTGTAGGTTACCGTCGGCGGCGTTCGCAGAGCAGCGGGCGTTACCGGGAGACGGCGAGGGGTCTTGGACAGGCGGCGTGCCACCTGATCCTTGATATCGCCAACGGGGTCCGCCTGAGCACGAGCGGCAGCCACAGCAGCAGCCGTCGGCATGTCAGGATCCGCAACGACTTCGCCGTCGACCATCACAGGCTGGTCAGCCCGGTCGATCGCAGCGAGGAGCGTATCGCCTCCCGTCGCTGCACGGACTTCCGCCGGTGTCGTCGCGACGGCGTTGTCGGCGAGTGCTCGTTGCCAGTCGCCACGCTCGACCACGGCGTGAACCGCAGTCTGTTCGTGCAACCGACCGGCCGCATCGATCTGTGCCGGGAAAACGATACGAAGCACACGCTCCTGGCTGCGCGCCGGGGCGGCCGAAGCAGTCTCGAAACCGCGACCCTCGACACGCGGCGCGGTGTAGGGACCGGCAGGCGTAATCATGCGATCGCCATCTTCGCCCGAGATCATGGCGAGCGCGCGATCGTCGATGAAGGAGCTGGGTGCGCAAATACCGTCAGGCGCCGAGCAGTTGAAACTGCCCTTCACGTTGCCGCCGAGCGTCGTGCATCCGGTCATGACGGTGCTCGCGATAAGGCAGGTCACGAGCGAAAGGTGCGCGCGGATCACGACCGACCTCCCGCGATGAACGCGGCGGTCAGCTCGGCGGAGCGGAAACCCTCCATGACCGCACCGTCGCTACGGACCAAGACGGGAGTGCCTTGCAGGCCATGTGCCTTTGCGAAGCGCTCGTTGGCGTCGAGGCCGGAGGTGTTGCAGGTCGTGGATGCGCCGAGTGGCTCGCGGGCGTAGGCGCGGTGGAGCGCCTTTTCGCGGTCCTTGGAGCAATAGACCCGATTGGACAGGTCACGCGTGCCAAGGGCCGAGATTGGTCGCTCGACGACACGCACGTTGAGCGATACGAGGGTGTTGCTCAGCGCCTTGCAGTATCCACACTCGAAATCGCTGAAGACAGTGACCGTCTTGCCATTCGGGTTGCCCCAGACGATCGCGCCTTCCTTCGGCAGACCTTCCAGCGACAGGTGCTTCGGCGTTGCGGGGGCGCTCGGACGGTCCCCGCTGGTGAGCGGCTCGTCTGCGCGATCGGGTGCAGCGTTTGCCTTCGCCGCTCCACCGACGAGCGTGTCCGGATTGATCTCGAGCAGGCGGGTCGCGGTCAGATCCTGCCGCGTCTCCATGTCGTAGACGCGACCGATGACGAGGTAGCGACCCGAGTGATCGACGTAGAACAGGTTGTTGCCAGCGGTGACCTCGCAAAGGCCATCGACGATCGCGCAGTTCACCTTGGAGACCTGCGTCTTCGGCAGGCGGGCCTTCAAGAGCTCGGCCACCTTGGCGTCGCCTGCGCTGCCAAAGCTGGCGGCCATTGCCATGCCGGCGAAGGCTGAGGCGCCGGCCAGCGCGCCAACGACGCCAGTGAACAACGCGCTCTTGGCACGCGGCCGGGGGTTATCAGTTGCGGACATAAACACCCTCCAGGAAGACGATTTCAACGTCGACGCCGGTCGGCATTTCGATGACCGGTTGATACTGCTCGGCGCGCTCGATCAGGTACTTCGACAGGTCCTTGCCGGACTCCTGCGCACCGCCGCCCAGGGCGCGAAGCCCGACGTTGCCGATATTCGGCGTCTGGTTGATCCCGCCGTTCCCATTGTTGCTGATGGTCGCGACCGGCATGCTGAACGCCGAATTGAGCGCGGTGCCCGCCCCGCCTACGAGGCCGGCAAAGAACGCCTGCATCGCAAGCGACCCCTCGCGGCTGACGACACGGCCACGCACGCCGGTCTTGCCGCCAAAGGCGATGAAGCCCTTAACCTCGGACTCGGCATACCTGCCGCCCGGCTGCGGGCAGGTCATCTTCTGGAGCTTGATGTAGACCTTCTCGCTCGACAGGTCGCCGCGGGCCGCGCCGTTGATGAGGCAGCCCTGGATCTTGGTCGTCAACAGCTTGCCATTCTGCAGGACCGAGCGCGCCGGCCCGGTAATACGCAGGACGACGGGGAGCGGATCGCTCTGGCTGTTGACGCCGGCGGAAGCGTCGACGCCCACCACGACCTTGGCAGAGGCGAAGCTGTTGGCGGGGAGATAATTGGGGCTATCGGTATAGACAGTGCTGCCCTTCGCCACTTTCGACGCCGGGCCGGCCTCGGCCGCGCCGAACGACACCATCTTAACTTCGCTCAGGCGCGCCGGTGCGGCACTGACGGGGGGACCACCGGCGCCCGGGTTGCCATAGAGCGCCGAACTGCCAGGGCCGTACATCGCTTGCGGCCCCGGCATCGGCGCCGGAGCTGCGGCACGCTCGTTTACCTGTCGACGGAGCTGGTCGTTCTCGGCTTGATAGGCCGACACCACGCGTTGCCCGTCGTTGGACATCGAGGTGTTCTGAGCGCGAAGTGCGTCGATTTGCTCCGAGAGCTGCGCGACCCGGGCATTGGTCCCTTCGACGCCCTTGAGCTGGTTTTCGTTCGACTGGAAGCGGTTCTCCGACTGCGCGATCCACTCCTGCTCGGACCGCGTCTTGTTGGTCATGTCGGCGACCGAGACGGTCTTTTTGTCCGCGCTGTCGGGATCGATCTTCTTGGTGGCGCTGTCATCGCCTCCGAAGATCCAGAAGCAGGAAGCGAGCGCGAGGGCACCGCCACCACCGGCAAGAATCATTTTCTGCTTCTTGTGGACGGCAGTGTTGCCGTCGAGTTCGGACGCGATCGGCGACACGCCTTCGCCATCTGCGGTTTCCGGGGCGTCGAGCGCCTTGCGCTCGCGGGAGAAGATGTTCTTGAGGCTCATGGCTTAGTTTCCATTCCGCGAGACGAGGTAGGCGGTCGTCACCCGACCCGGCGCGAGCTTGGGCTCGGCAATCGACACGGCGAGCGCACTGGCCGGCGCTACGCTGGCTTCGGTCAGCGTGGTTTCCGCTGTGCCCTTGTTCTCGATCCGGAGGACACGGCCGGTCATGGCATCGCCACGATATTCCGCGATCATTTGAACCTTGAGATTGCCGACATAGACCGGCTTCAGCGAGCGCTGGCGCATCTCGTAGCCGTCGACCGACTTGTTGGCGTACATCGCCTGCACCAGCGACACCGCGGCCTCTTCAGGCGACGCCGTCTGTGCGACCTTGGTGGTGGTGCCGGCTTCAGCCGCATCCGCCTTGGCGATTGCAGGGTTCGATACGAACACCTGAACCGCCTGGTCACCGCTGATCCGGCACTGGAACTTGTAGACGTAGCCGCGCTTGCTGGTCCCGAAGAACGAGAGCAGCTGGCGACCGAAGCCTTCCGGCACCGATAGGTAGATATCGCCACGCACCGGCTCGTTGACGACGGAGAAGTCGTCCGAGGGATTGCCGGTGTTGATCTTGGACACCCCGGCAAACTCGTCGCCGATGAGGCTGATCCGGGTCAGGTCTTTGGCCGAGGCATTACACGACACCTGCGCGCCGTCCGAGGCCATCAACGTCTGGTCACCCGCCGCAAAAGCGGGCGCCGCGAAGACAAAAACGGCCACGGCGATCAAGGCTGCGCCAGCAATTCGGCTTAGCCAGCAAGTGGTACGCGAAGCGAGGGCGGTGCCGAGGGCGGCGCTACCGAATGCATAGAACGCGGTCACATCGAGGCTCCCATGCGGGTCTTGGGCTGGACCATGTGGAAGCCGACGAGCTTCAGGCTCATCCCGACATATTCCCAGTCGTAGACAAAGGTGCGCTGTTCAGCGGAGACTATCTTCTGACCGATCACCGTGTTCAGCTTGCCGCTCACGGTCGACTGCAGCGCCTTCGGATCAATATCCATGCTCTCCAGAGTGAAATACTGGGACATGCTCGAACCGCGTTGTTCGTCGACGATCTTGAGGAGGTCGGCCTTGATCGAGCCTTGCGACTTCGGCGACACGATCGCGAGGACCGACTTCATCCAATAATCGAGGCTGTTCGGGGTCCTGTTGAGCGTCAGCACCGCGGTATCGCGGGTGACAAGCTCCAGATACTCGCGCGTTACGCCGGCGCTCGAAACCCTGAGCGGTCCATCAAGGATCGGAAGCAAAACAGCTTCGCGCTCCCGGCTCGCTGAGAAGAGCAGCAGCAGCGCAATGACGCCCGCCAACACGATCGCCGTGATGCCGAGGAGGTTGCGCTGACGAAGAACGCGCTGCGACTGCGCGTGCTGATAGCCAAAGTCCATGTCAGCCCACCATCAGTCGGAGGTAGGAAGGTGGCGTGGCGCGCAGCGACGGGAAACCGCCGGGGAGATGCCAATAAGCCAAGTGGATCAGCCACGACGTCGCCCGTCCCGCCTTAGCTCGTCTCAGAGCCCACCAGCCCAGGACGGCTAGGCCGATCCCGATGACGATGTGTTGGGACAGGATTCCCCAAGTAAAGGGGATGACCATCGCGAGGAACTCGTCGAGCGTCCAAAACCCGATCAGCTCAGGGTCGTCGAGGTGCGATGGGATCACGTACTTGTCGGCTGACATCACGCCACCTTCAAAGACGGCACCGGCGAAGCTGCTATCAACGCCGGCGCCGGGTTGGGTCAGATGGTTGCGGTGACGGTCGAGGTGACGATCGGGATACCGGTGCCGGCACCGACGCCCACGCCGACCGGGATCGCGACCTGGCCGAGCGAGAAGCGGCCCGACGCCAGACCGACGACGCCGCCAGCGAGCGACAGCACAGTGATGATCTTGCCGCCCGAACCTTCGAGAAAGCCGGTGAACGCATTCAGCGCGGTGTTGAACGTGGCATCCGTACCGGCCAGTGCCGGCGACGCGAACACGGCGGCTGCCGCTGCGACACCGATCGCCGCCAGGGCGGTCGTCTCGGCACGACGGCCGATCTTGAGCATGGTCTTCATGTTGGAGTCTCCATTCGATCGAGCGCTGTTCAGCGCGCCCAAGAGAAGACTGGCCGGGGAGAATCTGTCGCGGCAATCGGCATTCGTCGGAACAAACCCAAAGCTTATGCTTTTTTTAATATTCCGATCGGATTCTGCCTTCCGCGAATCACTATGCCCGGCTCAGCCGGGCGGCTGCCCGGAAAATCAGGGCACCTGCCCTGAAAACGCGGGCAGGTTGCCCGGAAAATCCGGGCAACCAATTTGGCATCCCAGTCGTAACTGGTTTAGCCGTTGCGCCTCAGGATGCGGACCGCCCCTTTTCGGAGTATGTGGGGGTGGCCGAGGTCCAAAAGCGGGCTCGAAATCGAAGGTTGACGACAGTGACGGCTGAAAAGGCGTATCAAATTTCCGTTTCGGACCACTACTTTCGCCTGACCACCGAAAGTATAAGGCTGATGTCTAACAAGCACTGCGCCTACTACTCTTTGCCAATGGTTATTGACGAACGGGCGGATCGCGCTGCCGATTTGGTGGATAGTTATGACGCCGAGGATATGCGAAACCACCTTCGCATAATCTCGAGCCAAGGTGACATAGCGATAGACTTCGCCATTATGGAAACTAGCGCTCGTTCAATCGAGGCGGCAGCGGTCGCACTCGGCGAGGCTCTAGGGCAGCAAGTTCTCTTACCTGAAGCGGTATCGCTGATGCTTTTTGACCTCATCGTTGAACGTAATGCTACCGAGGTCCTGACCAAGCTTGGTCTAACTGCCTCCGAGGCTGAAAGTTATCGTGTCTCTTTGAAGAAAAAAGACGCAAATGTCGTGCAGCTACGCCCTAGACCTTGATAAGGATTGATATTGCAGCAGCTTAGGGTTGCTTTTTGCGATTCCCTGCGTCTACCCATGAGCGATCAGCCGGGAGAAGGGCGATGGGCGAAGCGACGCGAAGTTGGACGGAAAAGCCAAAGGGGGCGGCTCCGAGCTTCGAACTAGAAGATTACATCCTCGCGAGAATGGACCTCAAGGGGGTCAGCGTCAGAGAACTGGCGATGCTGGCAAAGATCGGTCGAAGCCGTCTCCATGATGGTCTCCACCGGGAGGTCGACAAGCGTGTCCCCCTCAGGATGCCTGAGATGGCTGCCATCCTAGAGGCGATGTCGATCAGTACGGTCGAAGCGATGTATGCTAAGGAATTGCTTCAGAACAACGAGGCGGGGGTCGAACTGAAGGACCTCCTCAAAGTGATCTCGATGGTTCTAGGCATCGTGACCGGCCTACCCGAACAGATCATCACGGTCGTGAAGCATGTCGACGGACTGGGTTTTGACGACGTCCGACCAGAGCATGGGGAAGCTGCTCAAGGGTTGTTGATGAGGGCCATCGAGGTCGAATATCAAAAAATTGGCGATCGCCGCGCCAAACGCTTCGACGAGTTCGGCAAAGAGTAAGCGTCATCACCGGCCACTGGCGCGGTCACTTGGGATAGCCCAGGTGGCCGATTTGCGGTTTTGCAGACGGCCGATCAGCAAGCGGCAAGCCACACCGGTAAAGTTCTAGCGCTAGATTGCGCCGACGGTGTATGTTCGTTAACCGATGGTCATGGCGCAGTCCGAATCCACGAATCCCAAGGCAGCATTTGCCCGACGCACCGCCCAAGAACGGCGTGGCAAGGGATGGATTCGGAACAGCTTCTGGCTGGCGCCGACATCGATCACAGTCCTCGACCGCGTGCGTGATCGCATGGGGCTAACCTCTCGTGAGGCCACCGTGAACGCGATCCTTGAGCGGATCGACGACGACATGTTCCTTCGGCAGGAGGTTTTGCCGGCGCCTGAACGATGAACGTAACGAGGCGGCCGGAGGCCTCTCAGCGAGCAGAAAGGGAAGGGGGAGGGGCGAAGGGAGCTCAAGGGTAGAGGTTCGATCGGCTTTCGTTTTTCGGCTGTCGTCGAAAGCACGAAGTTTCGCGCTTCATACCACCGAGGCAGAGCCACTACCCAGCCAAACGGCCCGGAACTTCGTGCTTTCGACGACACCTTCGTGCTTTCGACGACACCCCGCTACCGGGCGCCATATGGTGACAACCGTTACGCTTCCTCGCCAAATCGGCGGCCGAATAGGCCGAGAAGGATCAAGATGACCGACGGAAAAATCATTCAGGGCGACCTCTTCAGCTTCGACAGTCCGTTGATGAGCGGGCTTCAAGGGGAGCGCTCTCTGATGGCTTATCCGTTCTTTGCTTTGGCGAAGACGGTCTGGACTAAGCCGCTCGTCTACAAAACCGACTCTGTTTCAATCGAGATCGGCCCTGGCCCCAAGGGCATCGCGACGATCTATGATAAGGAAATTCTGCTTTATATAGCCAGCTTGCTGGTAGCTAAGCTCGACGCTGGGCAGGCTGTTTCACAGGATTTCTATTTCACTGCGAACGACCTTTTTCGTGTGACCGGCGTCAATAGCTCGTCGAGGTCGTATCAACGCCTTTCCGATGCCTTGGAGCGTCTGCAGGGCACGCAAATTAAGACCGACATTGAGGCCGGTGGCGAAGGCGAAGCAGGATTTTTCTCTTGGTTAGAAGCCGCAAGACTGCACTACACGAAAAATGACAATGGCGAGCGTCGCTTAAAGGCTGTTCGCGTAAGGCTTTGTGATTGGCTATTCCGCGCGATCTTGAGAGATAGGCACGTCCTCGAATATGCGCCATCTTACTTTCAACTGGGTCCTGTTGAGCGGAGGCTTTACGAGGTCGCCAGATCGTCCTGTGTTGATGGGGCAGTGAGCATAACACTGGAGAAACTGCGGCTTCAGCTTGGATATCAAAGTTCATCGAGGCACTTTAAAGCAATACTGAAGTCCGTCATCGAAAGTGACTCGATACCCGGTTTTACTTTCTCGATAGCAAATCAAGATGGTGATGCTGGCCTCCGTCCCCGCAAGGTCGCGTCAGAGATCGTCCTGATCTCCCCGGACACCCCGGTGTCCCGCCTTACGAATCACTCTCAAACGTAATAGCTCGATACCGCCGACCGGGGGTGCGCCTCCCCGAGCTGTCGTCGAAAGCACGAACTTTCGCTGGTAAGTGTCGCCGAAAGCACGAAGTTGGTATCACGAGTGTCGTCGAAAGCACGAACATTTTCGGCGATCTGTCGTCGAAAGCACGAATCGTTAACGTTTATTCATCGGCGTTTCTCAGCCACATTGATCACGATCCTTCGCAGGGTGCGAACGGACAAACAGGATCTGGCTGTGACCACATAAACGAATGCCCGGCCGTAAAGCCGGGCACCCTGAGTCTCGATGTCCACGCCGGCAAGCGTGAAGCAGAACAAGTGATGTTCCTGACATAGAGGCTCTTGAGCTGCGGTTCAAGGGAGCGCGCTTTGCGCCACGCTATCGCTTTGCCTGGTCCGGCCTCCATCAAGGAGGTAGGCAATGGACGCTATTACCCTCAGCGGAGCGCTCACCAGCATGCTCTCCGGCATACCCGTGCGGTCAAGGCCTGCACGGTCTGGCGCGGTGCGCCGCACAGGGGTCCCGGTTCTGCGGGGAAGCATGGAAGCTGGCACCTTCGAGGAGAGCTTCTTTGTGGTCCCTGGAATAGGTGAAACCGACAAGCTGCTGAAGGCCGCACAAAAGGCGCTCGATGCGGCTAGAGGACTTCGTCAGATAGCACGCCGGGGTGACCGCAAGCTCAGCGTCGCCGAACGCGCGATCGCCGCCCTGCAGGCGAGCACGGTACGCGTGTTTGAAGAACTGCTGACCCTCGCCCGGCTGAACAAAGGCAAGGTATTTCCCACTTACGAGTACCTCGCCGAGCGGACGAATTACGGCCGGGCTACCGTCACTCGAGCGCTATCGGCGTTGGAGGACATTGGTTTCATCATGCGTCAGCGCCGGTTTAAGCGCATTGCGGGCGAGGGCCGGGGTCCCCGCTACATCCAAACCTCGAATGCGTACCGGACGTTCCTCCCAGCCCGTGTGCTTTCGATTCTGCCACGATGGATGCGGCCGGCGCCGATCCCGGTGGATGCTGAGGAGCGACAGATCGAACAAATCGCTACGACCAAGACAATGCTGGCGACCCTGTCCTGCAAAGAGCTGGCGGAAGCCACGCTGAGTGGTCCGCTCGGTCGGATGATGGCTCGGCTCGGCGCAAGTGTTGATCGCGCAGAACGCGAGGCTCACAATGGTTCGAAACCGCTAATGGATTCTATTTAATAAGAGCAATTCGAGTTGGCCTTGGTCGGCCAACGCACAGATTCGACAGAGGAACGACCGCAACGGCAGCAAACTAACTGCACCCTTCAGACCAGACGATAAGTCAGGAGTGTCGGCCAAGGCCGCCACAATGCTCCCGAGTGGAGCATGCGACTTCTGTTGCCCTCCGTCGGTGACCGCACGCCTGCGGAAAGACCAGAATTAGAACTGCGTCATTGCCGCGACACGCGCATAGCCCCGAGGAAGCGTCGAGATCGTAGACGCAGAACCCGGTGCAGCGGTCAGCCGCGACCAGTTGGCGATGATGTTCGTCACATAGGCCTGTGTCTCAGTGATCCGAGGAACCAAACCTCCGCGAACCCGCCCTGGCCCGGCATTGTAAGCGGCAAGCGCAAGGTGGACCTGCCCGAAGTGATCGAGCTGCTGCCGGAGGTAACGGGCACCGCCCCGCATGTTCTGCAAGGGATCGTACCGATTGACGCCGAGCCCGCTCGCTGTTCCAGGCATCAGCTGTGCGAGGCCGTAGGCATTCGCTGTCGACGTAGCGATTGGATTATATCCGCTCTCGCGAATTATCATCGCATCGAAGAGGCCGGTTGGGATGCCATGCTCGCACGCAACGGCACTCATCATTCCATAGTAGGCCGCGCGGCGAGCCTCAGCTGTGCGTGCGAGAAAGCCGGAAGGCCGATACGCCTGAGGAGAACACCCCGGGGTGAAGGACACAGGTTGAGCCATAGCGGCACCGCCACGTAGCCACCCCGGGACCTGTATAGAGGAGAAGGCCGCGATCGGAGCCGGTTCGCCAGGCGACCGCCCAGCTGCAGGCCCTACGGCAGCGGCTGCCATCTCCTGCTGCATTCGAAACTGCACATAGCGCCGACTGAGGTCGTGAACCGCGAACGACGCCGGTAAAGCGGGGACATCGGGTGTCTGTCCCGGGTCGACGATGCTCGACGGCGCACCAGCTTCTTCCAGCGATGGACTACCAATCATCGAAATGAGCTCGACCTTGCGGACGCCGACCCGCTTGGGGCCAGCGAGGGCCGGAGTCCCGGCGATAAGGCTGGCGCAAAGGCCAATAAAAGCGACTGGATAACGCACGGAAAACCCCCATCGGACCTGATAATCAAGAGTTGATCTCGTGCAGTTTGCGCTTGTCAAGACCACCGGACCTGCCGAAACTGCCCGAAATCACCCGTCAAGGTCCTTCGAACATGTGGTTGATCCACCGCGATACGGACGGAAACAGCAGGGATCGAATCCCACTGCCGGCACCGCTCCGCGAGGCGCTGGTGCGCTGGTACATTGGTGAAGGCACGTTACGCGACGAGCAGGCCGGGGTGACGCTCGTCCAGAATGCACGCGTCGGACAGCGCTGGATCGCGTGCGATTGTTTGGGTGCCGACAAGGCTCCGCCGATCCTGACCCCCGCGTATCTATCAGAGGCCGAAACCTATTACCTGCGTCGCCTGACCAGCACTAAACGACCCGAACATCGTTCCGATTGTCCGTTCTTCCGCGACCAGGCGACAAACCGCATCACAGAGGTTCGTTCGCACAATACGCCGACCGACCCGCCATCGGGCTTCTTCGAGGTTTTGCGGCCGGCGCCAGAGAAGTTGTCACAGCGGCCTGAGGATGACAGCCTCGACGATCGAACGCGCAATGCCTCGACACCACGACTTGCCAGATTGCTCTGGCGACTGCTGCACAACGCCAGCTGCAACGAGATCGCCCCGCTCAGCTTAGGCCTCGAATGGTCGATCAGGGCGGAGTTCGCGGCTCTCGCCCGAGCGGCAGGCAAGATCGAGATCGCTCCCGGCATGGAGCTGGCCCGCGCCTTTTGGACCCATCCACGACCGCTCGAGGCGGGCGCGGTCTACGGCACGCTTCGGGCGTTGGCTCCCAAATGGCCAAAGACCCATGCCCCACAGGGATTCGTCGCGCTCTACGCGCACGCGATCAAGGGCAACGAGATCCATGTTCCGACTGGCGAGACGGTCACGATCGCCACTCGTGTGCAGTCCCCTTCGATCCGGGGAAATCGCATCACCGGCCCCTATATCGTCCTTATCGTGGCTGGCGAGTATCCCGAGGCGCACGGGTTCGCCCCCCTTCGCGCCTACGCGCAGCCGATACACAATGGACGTATGTTCGTACCTGTAGAGTCAGATTTTGAGCGCAAGGCCCTGAAGGCGCTGCTCTCCGCCCAGCACGAACTCCATGCGAACGGCGTCGATATGGCGATTGGGAAGCCGCTATTCGACGCGATGACGCCAGATGGGCCGTGCCGCCCCGACTTCATTCTGGAGGGAAGGTCGCGGGTGACGGGGGAAATGAAGACGCTGGTGGTGGAAGCAATGGGCTTCGACAACGCGGAATATGAGGCGGCGAAAGCCAAGACACATCCACGAATGAAGACACTCGGCCAGCTGGTGACCATCGACCCGAATGAGGTCAACCAGGGCAAGGCTGCCCGGAAAATCCTACGGACGCTGGATCTCTGACGGTAGGCTGTCCGCAAGGCAGGACCCGTAGAACCAGCTCTCGACGTTCCGTTTCCAGCTATTTTGCGGCTATCTCTACCTTATCCAGCGATCACGGCGTGCCGATCAAGCCCAAGTCATCGTCGCTGCAAAATAGCTGACGATGCCCAGTGTTACCGGCGTGGAAAGCAAGTACAGCTTCTGCCAACGCCACCACGCCTTCGGCAAGAATAAAACAGCGCCCCGGACGTTACGGACGTCTTGCCATACCTTATCTTGCCATAAACCATGCAAGGTTACGCTGACCGAGAGCATCATGGCGATTGCACAGCACATCGCAGCTGCCAGATAGATGGCGATCCAGTTGGCAATCTCGATTTGCGAAAACTGGTTCATCGACACCTCAAATTAAGGAGCAAAGCTGAAAACAAGCGCAGAATGATTCTAGTTCCCGACAGATGTAACATGACTGGTTTAGCAGTCGGTAAACGGCCAGTCGGCCCGCCGGTCTGCCGGCATTGGAGCGGAGAGGGAGGGTGAGAGAAGGGTCGTGGAAAGCGGCCTCAAACCTTCAATCCCAGGGCGAGCCGGTAAAGGCCGCCCTCAGTCCGAGGCCACTCGCCATGAACAAGTTTGTCCTCCTCATCAGGGATCACGGAACTGCGGATAGGCTGGACTTCCATCCCGACCAGGCGTCCGCGCAACGCGCGCTGGAAGCCTACGTCGCCGAGAAAACTGGTCAGGCGTTGCCGTCCGATCCCGACGCCGCGGAGCAGGAGATCGCCAGCTACTTCGACCGCGACAATACCTTCTACGCGATCGCCGGCGTCCCCGCCGAGCCGTACTGAGGGGATGGGAAATGGCTATGATCGCTAACCGGCCCTCGCAGCATATGGTCGATTTGGTCGGGGCGTTGGGCGGCACCTGGCAGGGCAACACTGCGATGTGTCGCTGTCCGGCGCACGCCGACGGAACGCCGAGCCTGTCGATCAGGCAGGGGGACCGAGGATTGCTCGTGACCTGCTTCGCAGGTTGCGACGCCGGCGACATCCTGCGCGAGCTTGATCGCATCCCGCTCGGACGTCGCTATGAACCGCCGGCCCCCGCGCCGGCTACCGGCACTGCCAATATCGATAGACTATGGAATGAGGCGGGCGCAGTGTCCGGCAACCTAGCGGAGGGCTACCTTGCATCAAGGTGCCTGCTGCCGGTGCCTACCGACGTCCGGTTCCATCCCCGCTGCCCGCTCGGACCAAAGCCGCTGACCGTTTTCAAACCGGCGCTCCTGGTCGGGGTCCGGGAAGGGCAGCGTCTGGTCGCGTTCCAGAGGATCTTCCTCAACCCCGATGGCGGATATTCCGAGAAGGCGACACTCGGGACCCTGGGTGGCGGAGCGTGGCGTGGCGGGGGCCTTGGCACGACCTTGGGGATCGCCGAGGGCTTCGAAAGCGCGCGAGCTTGGTCGAGGATCCGCAACATGCCGTGCTGGTCATCGTTTGGCTCCCGCCGGCTCGATCTTCTGACGATCCCAACGTCGGTCAGGAGGCTAATCCTTGCAGCCGATCGCGATATTGCCGGGAGACGCGCTGTCGCCCGCAGCATCGAACGATACACCTCAGATACGTGCACGGTCGTACCCGACTACCCGCCTGCGCCCTTCAAGGATTGGGCCGAAGCGCTCGAGGCAAAAGAGAGAGGAGGGGGAGGAGGGCGGTGAGCTGTCGGATTGGCAGCAAAGCCGGAGGAACCTGCCATGTTCGACCTTCTTGATCTACCGCACGTCAGCGATCGCGCCGCAGCGGACGAAATCGCCCTCTTGCTTGCGGCCGGAACCCCGATCGCTCGGCGCGACCTTAACCAGGCGATGACCGCGGCGTTCGGAGGCTCGGACGCCGATGGCCGCTGGACGCAGCGCGACAGCTTCGAAATGCTCGAACATGCGATTGCGCTCTACCTCGCGACGCGACCCCACCAAATCGTCACCCTTGCCGACGTCCATGCGGCGTCCGCGATCATGCAGCTCCTGCCAACCCAGACGGTGCGCAGCGAGGAGCAGATCAACCTCCAGCAATTCTCGACACCGGTCGACATCGCCGCGATCGCCGTGCTGATGGCGGCGATTGGCGCTGACGACATCGTCCTCGAGCCAAGCGCGGGCAACGGTTTGCTGATCGTCCAGGCCCCTGTGTGCGCGGCGCTGCAGCTGAACGAGATCGATGCGAAGCGCCGCGAACGCCTCGCCGGCATTTTCCCGCACGCCGTTGTCACCGGTCATGATGGCGCAGGGCTGGTCAGCCTCCACGGGCGGCTGCCGAAGCCTACCGTCGTCGTCATGAACCCGCCCTTCTCGCGCAGTGTCGGCCGCGGTGACGATGACCTCGCCGCCCTCCGGCATCTGCAGGCGGCGATCCGGAGGGTAGCGAAGGGCGGGAGGATCGTCGCCGTCATGCCGGACTGGTTCGCGCCCAGCGCCCGGCTGAAGGCAGCCTATGAGGCGGTGCTGACCGGCTGCACCGTCCGGACCTCGCTCCGACTGGAGCATTGCTACCGCAAGCATGGCACGGACATCGCGGTCCGGCTCTACGTCATCGACAAGGTCCCCGGCGGAACGTCGCACGTCGTCATCCAGCGCAGCTCGATCGCCGAGTTACTCAACTCCGTTTCCGTGCCCGCGCGCGCCGAACTGATGGGTGAAACCACGATAGCGATCCCGTCAGCGCCGAAGCCCAGCCTGTTCGGCGCTGCGCGACACGCAAAGGCAACGGTCGCCCGGACCTACCACAAACCGGTGCGCAACAACGTACGGCCGGTCGGCTACCAGACGTTGGACACGCCCGCGCCGCTCGCCGATCAAATCGGCTGCTACCTGCCGTACCGGCCGAGCCGGATCGTCTTCGACACTGCCGGTGACCATCCGACAGCGCTGGTAGAATCCGTGGCGATGGGTTCGATCCCCGCCCCGATACCCACGCATATCGCCCATCTACCCGAGCGGACGGTCGACGAACGGATGCTGTCGTCGTCGCAGCTTGAAACGGTCGTCTACGCCGGCCATGCCTGGACACAGATGCTGCCGGGCACATTCAAGCCGGCCGAGAACGGCGTTGGACTGACCCTCGACGATGCAGGAAGCCGCTATCGCAAGGGCTTCTTCCTCGGTGATGGCACGGGCGCCGGCAAGGGCCGTCAGGTCGCCGCCTGCATTCTCGATAACTGGATGCAAGGCCGACGCCGGCATATCTGGGTGTCGAAGAATGAGCCGCTGCTCGAAGACGCCCGCCGTGACTGGACCGCGCTTGGCGGCATGACCGGCGACGTGCAACCGGTGTCGAACTGGAAGATCGATGAGCCTATCCGCCTCACTGAGGGGGTCCTGTTCGTCACGTATCCGACGCTGCGCTCGATGCGCTCGGACAACAGCCGGCTGCAGCAGATCCTTGCCTGGGCTGGCACCGACTTCGACGGCGTCATCGCGTTCGACGAGGCGCACGAGATGGGCGGCGTCGCCGGGGGCGAGGGCGCAATGGGCAAGAAGGAAGGCTCGCAGCAGGGTGTTTGCGGAGTTCTCCTTCAGAACAACCTCCCCGGCGCGCGCGTCCTCTACGCCTCCGCGACGGGAGCGTCAGACGTCAACAATCTCGCCTATGCGGTCCGGCTTGGCCTGTGGGGACCAGAGACCGCCTTCGCCGATCGTGAGGCGTTCATCGCCGAAATCCGGAAGGGCGGAATCGCTGCAATGGAACTGGTCGCTCGCGACCTCAAGGCGCTGGGGCTCTACACCTCGCGCGCGCTCAGTTTCGCCGGCGTCGAGTACGACGTCCTGCGCCACGCACTGACCCCTGCGCAGATCGAGATCTATGACACCTATGCCAACGCATGGTCGGTTATCCATCAGAACATGGAAGCCGCGCTGGAGCTGACGGGCGTCGTCGACGGCCTGAAGCACGAGACTTTGAACAGCGGCGCCAAGGCCTCCGCCCGCTCACGCCTGGAATCGACCAAGCAGCGCTTCTTTGGCCAGGTGCTCCTCTCGATGAAGCTGCCGACGGTCATCGCCGCGGTCGAACAGCATCTCAAGGCCGACCAGTCGGTCGTACTCCAGCTCGTCACCACCGCAGAAGCGATCCTTGATCGACGCCTTGCGCAAATGTCGGCCGAAGAGCGAGCTGACCCCGTCGTCGACCTGTCTCCGACCGAATATGTTGCTGACTACCTCATGCGCGCTTTCCCGACGCGCCAGATGAAGACCTACACCGACGATACGGGCACTGCACGATCGGCACCGATGAGCGACGTCGACGGCAACCCGGTCCATAATCCCGATGCGATTGCCGCGCGTGACCAGCTGCTCGAACACATCTGCGCACTTCCGCCCGTCAAATCCGCACTGGATGCTCTGATCGAGCACTTTGGTACTGATATGGTCGCTGAGGTCACTGGCCGTTCGCGGCGTCTGGTGCCGACGTCGGATGGTCGCCAAAAGATCGAAACGCGTTCGGGTAGATCCTCTCAGGTCGAAGCCGCGGCGTTCATGGCCGGGACCAAGCGAGTGCTGGTCTTCTCAGATGCGGGCGGCACTGGCCGCTCGTACCACGCGAGCCTCGACGCCAAGAACCAGCAGCAGCGCGCCCATTTCCTGCTTGAACCAGGCTGGCGAGCCGATCGAGCCATTCAAGGCCTGGGGCGCACTCACCGCACCCATCAAGCGTCGACGCCGCTCTTCCGGCCGGTGACGACCGACTGCAAAGGCGAGCTACGCTTCACCTCGACGATCGCACGCCGCCTCGACAGCCTGGGCGCGCTAACGCGCGGGCAGCGTCAAACCGGCGGACAGAACCTGTTCGACCCCGCTGATAACCTCGAGAGCGAATATGCCAAAGACGCGCTTCTGACATGGTTTGCGCTACTCGACGCCGGCAAGCTGACCAGTACGACGATGGATGACTTCTGTTCACGCACCGGACTGGAACTCCACGACAACGATGGCATCCTGAAGGAAGACCTGCCCCCTATTCAGCGTTGGCTCAACCGCCTTCTGGCGCTGCCGATCGGCATCCAGAACCTGATCTTTGACGAGTTCCTGGCGCTGGTCGAAACGCGCGTCGCCGCGGCGCGCGAAGCCGGCACGCTCGACGTCGGGGTTGAGACAATCACCGCCGACACCGCGAGGGTCATCGATGACACGCTGTTGCGCACCGATCCACTGTCGGGTGCAACCTCGCATCTGCTGACGATCGAGATTACCCGCCGCAAGAACCCGATCACCCTCGACCGCATTCTCGAGACTGCCAAATGGCATAGCGACGTTGCCTTCGTAGCCAATGCCCGGTCCGGCCGGGTCGCGCTGCGCACCCGGGCTCGGTCGTGGATGGACGACGAAGGTCAGCCGATTGCGCGCATCGAGCTGCAACGCCCCTGTCGGCGAGAGTATCTACGGGAGGCAGACCTTCTCGAAAGCGCATGGGACGAAATCGACGAGGCGACCTTCACAGCCAAATGGACCGAAGAAGTCGAAGAGGCGGCAGGGCAGGTCGATACGGACACGATTCGGTTGGCGACCGGCCTGCTGCTGCCGATTTGGTCGGCGCTGCCGTCAGACCACCTCGCGGTGAACCGCATCGCTGACGCCCATGGCAACTCGTGGCTCGGCCGCCTGGTCTTCGACAAGCATGTCGTCCAGCTCTACACGAAGCTCGGGATTGCGAAGACCGAAGACCTGCCGGTCGATGCCATCGCCAGCTCCGTACTTTCGGGCCGGGCGGTCGACGTCATCCGACCGTTCCCAATGACGATCAGGCGGGCGATCGTGAACGCCAACCCACGTGTCGAGATTGTCGACGCGCCTGCGTCTCAGCTGCCGTGGCTGAAGTCGCTCGGCTGCTTCTCTGAAATCATCGCCTACAAGACGAGGGTCTTTATCCCCGTCGCCAACGCGCAGGACGTCCTCGCGAAGCTCCTCAAAACCGTGTAATTTGGATGGTCGACGCGGGTGCCAAACGCCCCGTGTCGACCATCCGCGCTATCACTCGGCGTCAGTCGGGACTGCCACCTTCAACTTGCGGCGCGGCTTGGTTTCAGAAGGCGCAGCCGGCGCGGCCTCAGCTTTGCCCGACTGTCCGGGCTTGCGGCCCAAACCGATCTTATGAGCCATCGCCCGCCGGGTCTCGCTGTAGGACTCCGCGACCATAGGATAGTCCTTCTTGAGGCTGTAGCGTGCCCGGTACTCCTCAGGCGTCAGGCCATTAGTGGCCAGATGACGACGCAAGGTCTTGTAGGGCTTGCCGTCGATCATGCTGATGATGTGATCCTTGCTCGCTAGCGACTTCCGCGCCGACACTGCCGGCGTGTACTCTGTTGTCTCAGCTACAACCGGAGTGTCCGCTACCGCGCCACCAAGTGCGGCAACCGCGTCGTGCATCGATCGCAAAAACGACGGCACATCCTCGGCCGAGGTCCGCGTATTCGGGTTGCTCAGCCACGCAATGGTCAGCTCGGTCGCAAGTTCAACGGTGTTGGTTTCAGAGGTCATAGCATCGTCCGCAGATCAGGAGTCCGGTCATTGCCGGCAGGCCCCAGATAGCCCTGTTTTGGACCTCAACAATACTGGTTTGCTGGCGCAACCGAACAATCCGGGAGGGCCGAGGCGGCAAAGAGCGAAGGGGGAAGGGGATTGGTGTCCGAAAATTGATCGGATGCTCAGAAACGAAGGGTTTTTTCCCATGATCCAGTCCGTCAAGCTGTCGAAACTCCGCCTCTCCGCGAGCAACGTCCGCACCGCGCCCGATGCGACCCTGCAGATCGAGCCGTTCGCAGCCGACCTCGAGGCGCGCGGCGTCCTGCAGAATCTTCTCGTGACCCCGGTTGCCCGCTCGCGCGGCATGTTCGAGGTGTTCGATGGCGGCCGGCGCTGGCGTGCGCTCAATCTGCTGGTCGAGCGCGGTGTGATCGATCCGGAGCAGTATGACGTGCCGGTGCGCGTCCTGAAGGGCGACGATGCCGAGCTGACCGAAACCTCGCTCGCCGTCAGCTTCCACCACCTGAAGCTGAGCCCGACCGAGGAATGCCGCGCGTTTCAACATTTCCTGACCGGCAAGGCCGACATCGACGCCGTGGCCAAGCGCTTCGGCGTGACGCGGCGCTTTATCGATGGTCGCCTGCGCCTGGCTGACCTCGCCGAGCCGATCTTTACCGCGCTTGCCGAGAACAAAATCACCCTCGACATGGCGAAGGCCTATGCGTCGACCAGCAGCCACGAGGCGCAGCTGAGCACTTGGACGACCTACGGATCGTACAGCAACTATAGCGCGGACTCGATCCGCCGCATCATCGCCAACGACATGATGCGCGCTGACGATCCTATCGCGCTTCTGGTCGGCGCCGAGGCTTACGAGGCCGCTGGTGGGGTCATCGATCGCGACCTGTTCAGCGATGCCCGTGAGAAGTGGCGTAATCCCGAGATCGCGAAGGGTCTCGCCGCTGCGATCATGGAGGCCGAGGCGACCCGCATCGGTGAGGAACGTGGCTTGGCGTGGATCCGGCCGATCGCGACGCACAACACCTGGGATGCGGTTCGCGGCCTCCACAAGATCACTTTGCCTGAGCAGCCGATGACGGTGGAACAGGCCGAACGCGCCGAGGCGATCGAGCAGCGCATGGGCGAACTGCACGACGAGATGCAGAACGAGGAACTGTGCGACGAGGTCTTTACGGCTTTCGAAACCGAGATGGACACCCTCGCGGCCGAACTGGAGGCGCTCGACAATCGGCCGGTCTTCATGCCGCCCGAACTGGCGTCGCGGGTCGGGGCCTTCCTGACGCTGACGCAGAACGGCACCATGCTCCTCAACGAAAGCTATTACAGCGAGACGCCGATCACGGTGACGGTGGTCGAACCCGACCCAGTCGAGGACGGCCAGGGCGACGATGAGGGTGAGGACGATGCCGAGGCGGCGTCCGATCCCGTCATCAAGGCACCCACGTTCCGCATCGAGGAGGGGGCCACCACGACGTCGACGGGCAGCACCCAGAAGGAGGTCGATCCCGACACCGCGGCACCGGGCGGCAAGGCGCTCAGCCAAGTCCTGCTCGACCAGCTCGCGGTACAGCGCCGGGACGTGCTCGGCGCCGCACTGATCGCCAATCCCGGTCTCGCGCTCGACTACATGCTGTTCGCGATGGTCGACGGCCGGACTATGGGTGGCTCGGGCGATGGCACCACGATCTCGGCTTCCCGGCCGCAGGATCCGGTGATGTCCAACAATGTACCGGCCTCTCGTGCCCGCGACTATCTTGCCGAGGTGCACGACGGCCTCGACACGAGCTGGGGAGTGCCCGGGGGCAAGGTCGAGCGCTTCGAGGCGTTCCGGGCCCTGGGTGACGAGGCGAAGTCCGCCTGGCTCGCATGGATCGTGGCGACGTCGCTGGAGGCTAAGGAGAATTACAGCTCCCACACGCAGAACCCGCTCCAGAACCGGCTTGCCACCATCCTTGAGGTCGACGTGGCCAGCTGGTGGCGTCCAACCTCGGAAAACTTCTTCGATCGCGTCTCCAAGGGGTCGCTGATCTCGCTACTGCACGAGGTTGGCGGTCCCGCGCTTTCGAGCCGGCACGCGACGGAGAAGAAGCCCGAGGTCTCGGCCTCCTGCCAAAAGCTCTTTGCCGGCGAGGCGATCGTCGAGCCCGCGATCAAGGAGGCGGCACTGCAGTGGCTGCCGAGCGCGATGCGGTTCAACGATGTGACGACCACGGCCGAGGTCATGGACGACGAGCAGGGCGATCTCGCCGACCTGATCGAAGAGGGTGATGGCGAAGCGGATGCCGGGGCGGGCGACGCTGACACGGACGATCTGGCCTCGCTGATCGGCGATGGTCCGGAAGACGACGGCAGCGTTGATCCGCAGCAGAACACCGAGGTCGACGGTGAGGCAGGGCATGACAACGACGACGGGGTGGCGGCCGAGCTGGTTGCGGCCGAATAGGGCAGCCCCGGTCCCGATCTGAGCAACCTCACTGCCGGCCCGCACCCCCGCGGCGCCGGCAGTGTCTTTTCACCTCACCCGAGAGGACAGCGCCATGCCCGCTGCAACCCGCGACATCGCGGCCGACATCACAGCCACCATCATCGCCAAGCTGGAAGCCGGCACAACGCCTTGGCAACGCCCATGGTCGATCATAGGCGAGGGCGGTCGCCCGCTTCGCCATGAAGGTTCGACCTACAATGGCATCAACGCACTCTGGCTCTGGGCGGTCGGCGACACCCACGGCTATCGCAGCCGGTACTGGATGACCGCGCGCCAGGCGCGTGAACTTGGCGGGGCCGTTCGCACCGATGCAAGGCCGTCCTATTCCGTCTATGCCTCGACCTTCCGCAAAGCCGGTGTGCCCAACCTGCTTGGCATGTCTGCCGACCGGATGATCCGGTTCCTGCGCTCCTACGAGGTCTTCAACGCCGACGAGATCACCGGCCTGCCGGACTATTACTATCCGCAGCCAATCGCGCCTACACCGCAGCTGCTGTCGGATCGGCAGGACCGTATCGACGCGTTCTTCGCTGCGATCCCCTCAAAGGTCCGGCATGGTGGCGGCGCCGCCTTCTTCGATATCAGCTTCGACTATATCCAGATGCCGCGACCCGGCAGCTTCAAATCAGCAGACGGCTACGCGTCGATTTTAGCGCACGAAAGCTGCCACTGGACCGGGCATCGTACCCGGCTCGACCGCACGTTCGGCAAGAAGTTTGGCGACAAGGCTTACGCTGTCGAAGAGATGATTGCCGAACTAGGGGCAGCAATGGTCTGTGGTGACCTTGGCCTGCCGACCGAAATGCACGACTCCCACGCCAGCTACCTCGCCAGCTGGCTGAAGGTCCTGAAGGCCGACAAGACCGCGATCTTCCTGGCGGCCACCAAGGCCGAACAGGCTTTCTCGTACCTCCGTGCCTTCTCAACCGAGGCCATGGACGGTTCCCAAGCGCGGCTCGCCGCATGACCCACCAACACCGGAGAACACGACATGGGTTGGCTTTCGATGACCAGCGCCGGCATGGGCGGACACGCTACCCCCAAGGCGTATCTGGACGCCCAGTTCACTTACGACCGCACGCTCGATGGTGGCGCAACGCGCGGCATGCGCGTTATCGACAGCGCATTCGTCGGAAACCGCGTTTGGTATGCCGCAGCTGAAATCATCCAGGAAGGCGAAGCGCAATATGTGATCGCGCTGGTCTGCCTCGTGAAATGGAACCCCGGCGCGAAGGACGGATACGTCTTCGGCTACAAGGACATGGAGGAGTCGATGGGGCCATGTGAGGCTGGTTGCCCCGCCCGAATCCTTCGCCTTCTGTCGCCGACCGCCAAGGAACATGCGCTCGACTGGCGTCGTCGCTGTCTCGTGCACCTGCGCATGCACGGTCGTAGAGTCGAAAACGGTATGCGGCTCAGGTTTGCGCGGACCATCTCCTTTGGCGACGGCCATAGCGGCACTGAATTTATCGTCGTGAAGCAGGGCGAACGCATCACGTTTCGCAATGCAGATGGCCGCGGTTATTACCGCATAACCGGCTTCCGCGACCTGCCGTGGACAGTCGTCCCGGAGACCAAGGTCCACCGGACCGTCTTCACCCCGGCCAAGCCTTCCGTGATAGCAGCATGACGGAATCGACCATGTCCGACGACACCGCTCTCTCGCCGCTGCGCCGCGTCCTGTGCAGCCAAGCCAATGCCGACCGCGTCGCGAGCTGGATGCGCCGGGAGGGGATCGACGCCGCGGTCGTCACCACCAGCGAACCCCTCCAGACTTGGCTCGTCCTCGACGCGACGGCCACATCCGAGGATACCCGTGCATGCGCCTGACTATCTTTCTTGCCCTCGCGCTTGCGCTTGCTGCTTGCGGTGGAGCATCCTCCCAGGCCGAAGACCAGTCAGTGATCCGCGCCGACGGTCGCGCGATCGATGGCGACACCGTGTCTTTCGACGTCCGCCTGTACGGCGCCGATGCGTTCGAGAAGCGGCAAATGTGCCGGAATACCGACGGATGTTGGCCATGCGGCAAGGCTGCGCAGGATTATGCTTCGAAATTACTGAAAAGCGGAAATACGACGATACGACTGACGGGAAAGCAAAGCTACGGCCGCCCGATCGGGACGATCGGCGTCGACGGCCAGGATCTAGGCGAGAGCATGATTGCCGCGGGCCTTGCCGTGCCGGCGACCAGCTATCTCAAGGACGATCCAGCGCGCGCGCAGCGCTATGTTGCCGCCTATGAGCAAGCGGAAGCTCGCCATGCTGGCGTCCACGCCGGGTATTTCATCGATCCCGCGAAATGGCGTCGCGGCGAGCGTCTGTCCTGCGAAAGCCCCTCCCGAGATCGCCGGAGAAGCTGAAGGCGAAGGGAGGAAAGAGGGCGGGGGAGAGCATCGATCAAGGAGCCGATCATGCGCACTTTCGCCTCAACCCCTGCACCCGTCCATACGCTTTGGGACACGCCAGACATGGCTACCCAGCGTCTCCCTGGCGTGTGGTGGGTCAAAACCCCCTCACATGGCGGCTTTGTCCTCTCCGACGAACGACAGGCCGCGATGCCAGAGGCGTTACGTCTCGAAAGCGTCTACTACGAGGAAGACGTTAACTGGACGCTGGTGATCCTAGGCTTCGAGGCGGAGTTTGCCACGTTGAAGGATCCGCACTTCGATATCGAGCGTAGCATCGCCCATCAGACCGCGCGCCATTGGCTCCCCCACCGGTACGGCGCCTTCACCGGTCAGATGGTCACCCCCAGCGATAGCTACGTCCTGGGGTCGGTACATAGAACGGACCCAGATATACGCTAAGGTTTTGCCAGACCTTCGACGGCGCGCATGAGGCGGAGCGGCCTGAGCGCGGTGGACGGCGCATCGGGATCGGTCCAGAGGTAATCCCCGGTGAGGTTGATGTGCTGCCAGCCGAGCGGCGATAGGTGTTGGAGCAAGTCCGGCGGGACCGGTCGGCCAAGGTTGGCGAGATGCATCCGGGCGGCTTGCAAGTAGGTCGTGTTCCACAGGACTATGGCACCGGCGACGAGATTAAGCGCGCTCGCACGATGGCTCTGGGCTTGCAGCGCGTGATCGCGGATACGGCCGATGCGGTGGAAGAAAATGGCGCGTTTCAGTGCATTTTCTGCTTCTCCCTTATTGAGTTCGCGGGTGGCGCGGCGACGCTGTTCGGGCTGTTCGATCCAGTCGAGCGTGAACAGCGTGCGTTCGACGCGACCGATCTCGCGCAATGCCAGTGCCAAGCCGTTGGCGCGCGGGTAGGCGCCGAGCCGTTCGAGCATGATCGATGCGCTGACGACGCCGGTGCGGATCGAGGTTCCCAATCGCAACACGTCGTCCCAGTGCGCGGCGATCAGACCTTCGTCTATCCTGCCCGCAACCAGCGGCGCGATATCGGGGCCGGGTTCGATGCCGTCGAACAAGTGCAAGCGGCGTGCGGCGATGTTTGGGATGCGCGGCGCGAACCGGAATCCGAGCAGATGGCATAGCGCGAACACATGGTCGGAGACGCCCCCGCCATCGACGTGATGCTCTTCGATGTGCAGATCGGCGCCGTGGTGGAGCAGCCCGTCGAGCACTTGCGCCGCCTCGCTCGCGGAAGCCGAGATAACGGTGGAATGGAACGGCGCGTAGCGATCCGAGATATGACTGTAGAAGGAGATGGCCGGCTCCGTCCCCTTGTGCGGATTGACCGCGCCGGTTGCCTGGGCGCGTCGGTCGAGCGGGAAGTTCTGACCGTCCGAGCTGGATGAGGTGCCGGACCCGAACAGGGCGGCGAGCGGTGCGGTGTGCTGGGCATCGACCAGCCGGGCGAGAGCGCGGCCGTAGGTCTCCTCGCGCAGATGCCATGAGGCGAGCCAGCCGAGCTGGCGCTGGGTCACAAAATTGCAGGCTTCCGCCATGCGCGTGTGGCCCAGGTTGGTGGCATCGGCGAGTACCGCTGTCAGGATCGCGCGTGGTTCATCGGCGACAAGCCCATTTTGCAGATGCGTGAAGCACTGGCTGAACCCAGTCCATCGATCGACTTCGGCAAGGAGGTCGGTGATGCGGATCGTGGGTAGATGGGCATAGAGTGGCGCAAGCGCGGTATCGGCTTCCTCGGGCGTGACCGCCTTCAACGGCGAAATCCGCAGCCTTCCGAGACTGAGTTGCACGTCTTCCAGCGCGTCCGTTTCCGCCTTTCGCTCGACCTCGGCCAATCGACGGGCAAGGCGGGTGCGTCGTTCGGCCAGCCAGACACCGGCCGTATCCGGTGCCGGGATTG